>Ga0307408_100001210_pt1 | contig 19453 bp, 20 predicted proteins | sample 322Cmetagenome_FD_202116 | JGI IMG/M metagenome (GOLD analysis project Ga0307408, IMG submission 202116) | Maize rhizosphere microbial communities from greenhouse at UC Davis, California, United States - 322HYB-C-3 | ecosystem: Host-associated > Plants > Roots > Rhizosphere > Soil | place... | reverse complement strand
CTTACTTTTACATCTACCGCTTGCTGCTGCCCCAGTGAACTGGAGCGGGAGAAGAGTCTCGAACTCTCGACCTCAACCTTGGCAAGGTTGCGCTCTACCAACTGAGCTACTCCCGCATCGGAGCCCTGCATTATCGCAGAAACATTCTTGTTTGACCAGAGCTTGTTTCTACAACATTGTTTCTTACTGCGCGCCGCTTTTGGAGCGGGAGAAGAGTCTCGAACTCTCGACCTCAACCTTGGCAAGGTTGCGCTCTACCAACTGAGCTACTCCCGCTTCGTTCTTACTGCGCGTTGTCATCAACAACAGGCAAGCATTATAGAGGCTGGAAAAAACCTGTCAAGGTCGGGTAAACGATTTATTTCAATTTCTCAAAGATTGCCACTTTTCTCTTTGATCAGGGGCCACGCTTTTTGCAGGTAGTAGAACATCGACCACACCGTCAGCACGCTGGCAATCCACAGCAGCTTGTCGCCCCAGAACTGGGTGTCGATGGCGCCGAACAGGATGTCGTGGTACAGCAACAGCGGGATCGCCGTCATTTGCGCGGCGGTCTTGATTTTGCCGATGGAGTTCACCGCCACCGACTTCGATGCGCCGATTTGCGCCATCCATTCACGCAAGGCGGAAATCGTGATTTCGCGGCCGATGATGATAAATGCCAGGATCGCGTTGCAGCGGTCCAGTTGCGTCAGCACCAGCAAGGCGCCGGCCACCATCAGCTTGTCCGCCACCGGGTCGAGGAAGGCGCCAAAGGCCGAGGTCTGGTTCCAGCGGCGGGCCAGGAAGCCGTCGAACCAGTCGGTGACGGCGGCCACGATAAACACCAGGGTTGCGGCCATGTTGCGGTCGGCCAGCGGCAGCCATGCCTGGGGCAGGAAGTACACGCCGACCACCAGGGGAATCAACGCAACGCGCAACCAGGTCAACAGAATCGGAATATTGAAAGGCATATGACTGCGGTAGGAACTTAATAGTTGTTATAGAGGCGCCGCTAGTCTACCTTGCAACAGGGCTTAGCACCAGCAAGCGCATGGCGTGTATCGCGCGCTCAGTGCAATTGGCGGTAAATTTCCTCGGCCAGCGTACTCGATATCCCTTCGACGGACTTCAAATCGTCCACGCTGGCATTCATCACGCCGCGCAAGCCGCCAAAGCGGGTCAGCAACTTCTGGCGCCGCTTGGCGCCGATGCCTTCGATTTCTTCCAGCCGCGACGTCTGGCGCGCCTTGGCGCGTTTGGCGCGCATGCCGGTGATCGCGAAGCGGTGCGCCTCGTCGCGGATTTGCGCCACCAGCATCAGGGCCGCCGATTCCTTGCCCAGTTCCTGCGGCGCGCGGCCGTCGGCAAAGATCAGCGTTTCCAGGCCAACCCGTCTGCCCTCGCCCTTCGCCACGCCGACGATCAGGCTGATGTCCAGGCCCAGTTCCGACAGCACCTGCCGCGCCATCTCCACTTGCCCCTTGCCGCCGTCCACCAGCACCACGTCCGGCATCACGCCTTCCGACGAGGCGACCTTTTCGTAGCGGCGCGTCAGCACCTGGCGCATGGCGGCGTAATCGTCGCCCGGCGTGATGTCGTTGATGTTGTAGCGGCGGTATTCGCCGTTTTGCATCTGGTGGTGATGAAACACCACGCATGACGCTTGCGTCGCTTCGCCCTGGGTGTGCGAAATGTCGAAGCATTCGATGCGGATGGTTTCCAGGTCGTCCGCTTCCAGGTTCAGCACGTCGGCCAGCGCGCGCGTGCGCGACTGCTGCGAACCCTGTTCCGACAGCAGGCGCGCCAGCGCGATCTCGGCGCCCTTTTGCGCCAGTTCCAGCCACTGGCGGCGCTGGCCCTGCGGCTGGAAGATCAGGTGGATGCGGTGGCCGCACTGCTCCTGCAACGCCAGCATCAATTCCGGCTGGTCGTATTCGATGTTCAGGATCAGGGTGCCGGGAATGAATTTTTCCGTGTAATGCTGGACCAGGAAGGCCGACAACACTTCCACTTCCGGCGCCGCCTCCGCGATGGCGGCCGCGTCGCCCAGGTGGGTCGGGAAGTAGGCGCGGTCGCCAAGGTGGCGTCCGCCCCGCACCATGGCCAGGTTGACGCAGGCGCGCCCTCCCTGCACGATGACGGCAATGATGTCGATGTCGGCGTCGCCCGTGGTTTCCATGCTTTGCTGGTGCAGCACTTTCGACAGCGACTGGATCTGGTTGCGCACGCTGGCGGCCTGCTCGAACTTCAGGTCGGAGGCAAACGCGAGCATTTTCTTTTCCAGCTCTTCCATCACTTCGGTCTGCCGTCCGCGCAGGAAGCGCGCGGCATTGTCGACGTCGAGCTTGTAGTCTTCCGGCGTGATGGCGGCCACGCACGGCGCGCTGCAGCGGCCGATCTGGTGCAGCAGGCAGGGACGGGTGCGGTTGGCATACACGCTGTCTTCGCAGGTGCGGATCTGGAACACCTTTTGCAGGATCTGCATGGATTCCTTGACCGCCCACGAATTCGGGAATGGTCCAAAATACTGGTTTTTTTTATCGACGGCGCCACGGTAGTACACCATGCGCGGCGCATCGCCGCCGGTGATCTTCAGGTACGGGTACGATTTGTCATCGCGGAACAGGATGTTGAACCGTGGCTGCAGCGCCTTGATCAGGTTGTTTTCCAGGATCAGCGCTTCCGCTTCGCTGCGCGTGACCGTGGTTTCCAGGCGCGCGATGCGCTCCACCATCATGGCGATGCGCGGGCTCGACAGGGTCTTCTGGAAGTAGCTCGAGACGCGTTTTTTCAGGTCGCGCGCCTTGCCCACATACAGCACATTGTCCGCAGCATCGAAATAGCGGTACACGCCCGGCAGGCCGGGCAGCTTGGCCACGGTGTCCAGCACCTGCTGGCGTGCATCCACTCCCGGCGCGTCCTGCGCGTCCGGTACGGGCTTGTTCGCTTCGTCGTTCATACTATTTATACGGTTTGATTACGGCGCGGGTTCGGGCACCTGCGCGGGTACCTGCGCGGCCGCCTGCTCCACGATCACGAACGCCACCGCATAGTCGGCTTCGTCGCTGACCGTCACCTGGGCCGACCAGCGCCGCTGCGCCATGTAGTCAGCCAGTGCGCCGCTGCACACGAATTCCGGCTTGCCCGACGGGTTGTTCAAGACCTGCGCCGTGGCCAGGGTCATGGGCGGGACCACGCCGGTACCGAGCGCCTTGCCCAGCGCTTCCTTGGCAGCCCAGCGCGTGGCCAGGTAGCGCATGGCGCGCTCCGGACTGCGCTCGCCGCGCAACTGGTATTGCGCGAGTTCTTCCGGGCCCAGCACCTTTTCCACAAAGCGCTGGCTGCGCCCGGCCGATTCCGCGATGCGCGCAATCTTGCAGATATCGGTGCCGATGCCAACGATCATTTGGCGCCCAGGCGGGTGGCCGTCATGATGGCCTTCATTTCACGCACGGCGTTTTCCCAGCCGACGAACACCGAGTGCGCCACGATGGCGTGGCCGATGTTCAGTTCCACGATGCCGGGAATCGCGGCGATCGCCTGCACGTTGGTGTAATGCAGGCCGTGGCCGGCATTGACCTTCAAGCCTTTTTGCACGCCCCACGCGACGCCGGCCTTGACGCGCTCCAGTTCTTTCGCCTGCTCGGCGCCTTGCGCGTCGGCGTAGGCGCCGGTGTGCAGTTCGATCACCGGCGCGCCGGATTCGGCCGCGGCGGCAATCTGCTGTTCATCGGCATCGATGAACAGGCTGACGCGGATGCCTTCGGCCTGCAGTTGCCGCACGGCGGCCTGCACGTCGGCGAAATGGCCGACGACATCGAGGCCGCCTTCGGTCGTGACCTCGGTGCGTTTTTCCGGCACCAGGCAGACGTCGGCCGGCTTGATCCTGCACGCGAAGTTCAGCATCTCGGCGGTGACCGCCGCTTCCAGGTTCATGCGCGTCACCAGTTGCGGCGCCAGCGCAATCACATCGGCATCCTTGATGTGGCGGCGGTCTTCGCGCAGGTGCAGGGTGATGCAATCGGCGCCGGCCTGCTCGGCCAGCAGCGCCGCGCGGATCGGATCGGGATAGACCGTGCCGCGCGCATTGCGCAAGGTGGCCACATGGTCGATGTTGACGCCCAGGTCGATCACCGGGCCGGATGGGTAGAGGAAGCTCATGGTATCTATAGCTGAGAAAGGTCGATTAAAATCTGGCGCGTGTTCAGAGGCGCGCCGCCCAGGTGGTGCGCCAGCAGGAAACGCATCAATTGCTTGCTTTGCGCCTGCGTCGCCGCGTCTTGATAATCTTCGCGCTCCATGTCGAGCAGGGTCTTGCCGTTGACGCGCGGCCACAGGTCGCCGGCCTGCTCCGGACGGGGGCCGCGCTCCGGATCCACCACGTACACCTGCCCCGCTTTCACCTTCTGGCGCGTGCCGGTGCAGTGCGTGAGGTCGGCCGCGACGCCGGTTTCCTTCAACAGCGCGCGCTCGAACTTGCGCAGCACGATGGGCGCGGGTTCATTATGCGCCAGCTGGTTCAGGGTGGCGACGTAATGGTTGAACAGTGCGGGATGCGCATCGTCGCGCGCCAGCAATTTCACCAGCAATTCGTTAAGGTAAAAGCCGCACAACAGCGCGGTGCGTTCCAGCGGCAGCATGCCGCCCACCCATTCCGCGTCGGTCAGGGTCCGCAATTCGTTCTTGCCGGTCCAACTGGCGGACAGGGGCTGAAAAGTTTGCAGCACGCCGCGCAATTGCGAGTGGGGCCGCTTGGCGCCCTTCGCGATCAGCGCCACGCGGCCATAGTCGCGCGTCAGCATGTCGACGATCAGGCTGGTTTCCTTGTACGGATAGGAATGCAATACGAAGGCCGGCTGGCCCGCGACGCGGGTGCCGATGGTGCGCTCCCGGCCGGGCGCGCGGGCGCGTTTTTGCACCGGGGCGGCCACCGCCATTGGGGCGGCCGGCGCCACCGGCTGGACTGGCGGCGCGGTCACGGCATCCGCCGCGCCCCCTGGCTGGGCTGGCTGGGCTGGCTGGGCTGGCGGCGTGGCCGCCCGAGAAACAGACGAGCCTGCTGTATCCGCGTGGAGGGGTTCCCCCAGCGTGGACATAGCAGGCTCGGCAGTGATGGACATTATCGTGATGAAATTACTCGTAACCGTAAGCGCGCAGCCCGGCTTCGTTGTCGGCCCAGCCGGATTTCACCTTGACCCAGATCTCCAGGTAGACCGGGCCGCCAAACAGTTTTTCCATATCCTGGCGGGCCTGGGTCGAGACTTCTTTCAGGCGCGCGCCCTTGTTGCCGATCACCATGGACTTGTGCGTATCGCGCTCCACCAGGATGGCGGCAAAGATGCGGCGCAGGTTGCCTTCCTGCTCGAACTGCTCGATGATCACCGTGCTCTTGTACGGCAACTCGTCGCCGACGAAGCGGAACAGTTTTTCACGCACGATTTCCGATGCCAGGAATTTCTCGCTGCGGTCGGTGATGTCGTCCGCGTCGAAGATCGGCGCGTTTTCCGGCAGCAGGCGCTTGATCTCGTTTTGCAGCCCGTCCAGCTGGAAACGCAGCTTGGCCGAGACCGGCACCACGGCGGCGAAATCGTATTTGGCCGCCACTTGCTGCGCGAACGGCAGCAGCACGGCCTTGTCCTTGCTGCGGTCGGATTTGTTGATGACCAGGATCACCGGCACCTGCTTCGGCAGCAGGTCCAGCACTTGCTGGTCGGCCGGGCCGAAGGTGCCGGCCTCGATCACATACAGGATCACGTCCGACGAGTCGAGCGTATTGGTGACCGTCTTGTTCAGCGTCTTGTTCAGCGCATTCGCATGGCGGGTCTGGAAACCCGGCGTGTCGACGTAGATGAATTGCGCATCGTCGAGCGTCTGGATGCCGGTGATGCGGTGGCGCGTGGTTTGCGCCTTGCGCGACGTGATGCTGACCTTGGCGCCAATCAGCGTATTCATCAAGGTCGACTTGCCCACGTTAGGGCGGCCGACAATGGCGATATAGCCGCAGCGAAAAGCCGTGGGAGTGGTTGGGGTATTCATGTTGACCTTCTTTACTGTTTGACTGCCTTGCCGTCTTTCGCCACTGCGACGGCCTGATCGCTGGATGGATCCGACTGGCCCTGGATCGTGGCGATGCCCGCCAGTTTTAATTGGGCGCCCCGCTGGCGCGGTTTGCGGCTGGCTGTCGGCGTCTTTTGCATAGCCTGTTCCGCGACTTCCAGCGCCAGTTTGGCGGCAGCCTGTTCACCGGCACGGCGGCTACCGCCGCGGCCATAGACCTGGATGCCCAATTTCGGCACCAGGCATTCGATTTCAAATTCCTGGCTGTGCGCCGCGCCATGGGTCGCCACCACATTGTACTGCGGTAGCGAAATTTTCTTCGCCTGTAAAAATTCCTGCAGCAACGTCTTGGCATCCTTGCCCAGGGTGCGGGGGTCGACGCTGTCAAGGATAGGGATGTAAAACGCGCGGATGGCTTTCGCCGCGCTGTCAAAGCCCGTGTCCAGGAAAATCGCGCCGAGAATGGCTTCGAGCGTATCGGCCAGGATCGACGGGCGGCGGAAACCGCCCGATTTCAATTCGCCTTCGCCCAGACGCAGGAATTGCGACAATTCCAGCTTTTGCGCGATTTCATACAGCGACTGCTGCTTGACCAGGTTGGCGCGCAGGCGCGACAAGTCGCCTTCATCGACGCTCAGGTAGCGTTCATACAGGATCGACGCCACCACGCAATTGAGGATGGAATCGCCCAGGAATTCCAGGCGTTCGTTATGCAAACCGCTGTGGCTACGGTGCGTCAGCGCCTGCAACAGCAGGGCGTCGTTTTGAAAAGTGTAGCCGAGACGGGTTTGCAATAACTGTAAATTCATGGGTTCTTATTCTGTTTTGGGCTTGGCGGCGGCTTGCCCTGATTTCGACGTGGTGCCGGTATATTCCAGCAACAGGCTGGCCGGACCGGCCAGCGGAATTTTTTTATCGTAGGCGAAACTGACTTCCAGGCCGCCCTCTTCCCGCTCGATCAGCAAGTCCGCGCCGGTAATCGACGAGATATAGCCCACTTCCGCGCTTTTGTTAAACGAAGAAATGATTTCCGCCGGCGTCTGGCCATCGGCCTTGGCTTTCACGATGGCGCTCTGGATCGCACGGTATTCCGAATACGTGGGCAAGACTTTCGCGGCCAGCAAACCAACCATGCTGAGGACGGCGATGGCCAGAATCAGGCCGACCAGGGAAATACCTTGCTGCTTGTGCTTGCCACGCATCTTGCGCTCTCCTTATTGGATGCTGCCTATCCGCTTCAATGGGTTGCCGAGGTTCATCCAGACATAGAATGCTTTACCAACAATATTCTTGTCCGGGACAAAGCCCCAGTACCGGCTGTCCGCGCTATTGTCGCGGTTATCGCCCATCATAAAGTAATTGCCAGCAGGCACAACACACGTGAAGCCTTCGTAGCGATAAGTGCACGCTTCGCTGTGCGGGAAATCTTTCACATCCGACAAGTTCACGGTCGGCGCCGCCTCGGTGACGATCACGCGGTGCTCGGCGCCGGTCAGGTTTTCCTTGAACTGCTTGGAATACGTGAGGCTTTCCTCGTTCAGGTAATCTTCCAGCGCGGTGTACTCGACCGGCTTGCCATTGACCGTCAGGCGCTTGTTTTCATACGTGATCTTGTCGCCCGGCACGCCAACGACGCGCTTGATGTAATCCTGGCTCATGTCGCGCGGATACTTGAAGACCATCACGTCGCCGCGCTGCGGATCGTTCAGCTGCACGATCTTCTTGTTGATGATCGGCAGGCGGATGCCATAGGTGAACTTGTTCACCAGGATCAGGTCGCCCACCTGCAAGGTCGGCACCATCGACATCGACGGGATCTTGAACGGTTCATACAGGAACGAACGCAGGAAAAACACCAGTGCGATGACCGGAAAGAAACTGCCCGAGTATTCGACCCAGGTCGGCTGGCGCAAATGCGCCGCTTCGATTTCCGCACGGTTGGTATTGTTGTCCAGCTTGATACCGTCGGCCGTCAGCTTGGCCGTGCGGGTATCGTACTCGGCCAATGCGCGGTCCGCCGCGGCGCGGCGCTGCTTGGCCAGCACAAACACATCCAGACACCAGATCACGCCCGTGATCACCATCAGCACAAACAGGATCAGGGCAAAGTTGGTCAACAGAGCTTGCAAGGTCATTTCTCATCCACTTGTAAGATGGCCAGGAAGGCTTCCTGTGGAATTTCCACCGAGCCCACCTGCTTCATGCGTTTTTTACCGGCTTTTTGTTTTTCCAGCAGCTTCTTCTTGCGGCTGATGTCGCCGCCGTAGCACTTGGCCAGCACGTTCTTGCGCAGCGCCTTCACGTTTTCACGGGAAATCACGTTGACGCCGATGGCGGCCTGGATCGCCACGTCGAACATCTGGCGCGGAATCAGTTCGCGCATCTTGGCGGCCACCTGGCGGCCACGGTAGGCGCTGTTGGAGCGGTGCACGATAATGGCCAGCGCATCGACTTTTTCGCTGTTGATCAGCATGTCGACTTTCACCACGTCGGCCGGACGGTATTCCTTGAACTCGTAATCCATCGACGCATAGCCGCGCGACGTCGACTTCAGCTTGTCGAAGAAGTCCAGCACGATCTCGCCCATCGGCATTTCATAGATCAGTTTCACCTGGCGGCCGTGATAGCTCATGTCCATCTGCACGCCGCGCTTGGCGATACACAGGGTGATCACGGAACCGACATACTCTTGCGGCATGTACAGGTTGACCGTGACGATCGGTTCGCGGATTTCATTGATCTTGGTGGTGTCCGGCATGCGCGACGGGTTGTCCACCTTGATCACGCTGCCGTCACGCAATTCGACTTCATACACCACGGTCGGCGCCGTGGTGATCAGGTCCTGGTCGAATTCGCGCTCCAGGCGCTCCTGCACGATTTCCATGTGCAGCAAGCCCAGGAAGCCGCAGCGGAAGCCGAAGCCCAGCGCCTGCGACACTTCCGGCTCGTACATCAGCGCGGCGTCGTTCAGCTTGAGTTTTTCCAGCGCGTCGCGCAGCGAATCGTACTGGTTGGCTTCGACCGGGAACAGGCCGGCAAACACCTGTGGCTGCACTTCCTTGAAGCCCGGCAACGGCGCCGGGGCCGGCTTGTTGGCCAGGGTAATGGTGTCGCCCACCTTGGCGGCGGCCAGTTCCTTGATGCCGGCAATGATGAAGCCCACCTGGCCGGCCGACAGTTGCGGCAGCGACACCGAGCGCGGCGCGAACACGCCGACATCATCGACCAGCTGGACCGAATCGGTCGCCATCAGCTTGATCTTGTCTTTCGGTTTCAACGTGCCGTTGACCACGCGCACCAGCATCACCACGCCGACATAGGCGTCGTACCACGAGTCGACGATCAGCGCCTGCAGCGGCGCGTCCGGGTCGCCTTTCGGTGGCGGCACCTTGGCAATGATGGCTTCCAGCACGTCATCGACGCCCAGGCCGGTCTTGGCCGAGCAATGCACCGCGTCGCCCGCTTCGATCCCGATCACGTCTTCGATCTCGGCAATCGCGGTTGGCGGGTCGGCATTGGGCAAGTCGATCTTGTTCAGCACCGGCACCACTTCCACGCCCAGGTCCAGCGCGGTGTAGCAATTGGCCACGGTCTGCGCTTCCACGCCCTGCGACGCGTCGACCACCAGCAGCGCGCCTTCGCACGCCGACAGGGAACGCGACACTTCATAGGAAAAGTCGACGTGGCCCGGGGTGTCGATCAGGTTCAGGTTGTACACCTGGCCATCACGCGCCTTGTAGCTCAGCGCCGCGGTCTGCGCCTTGATGGTGATGCCGCGCTCGCGTTCCAGATCCATCGAATCGAGCACCTGCGCTTCCATTTCGCGCTCGGACAAGCCGCCGCACAGCTGAATAATGCGGTCGGCCAGTGTCGATTTACCGTGGTCGATGTGGGCGATGATGGAAAAATTGCGTATGTTGTTCATTAAACAAATCTAAAAAAGGACGGCCGCCATCCAGGGCGGCTACTGGCACATTTACTGGCTAATTTCTAACGGGGCAATACAAAAAGCGCTCCGAGCGGAGCATTTCTACCCCTGGACGAGCGCTTTTGTGACTTCCTATGCACGGAAACAAGAGCTTTCCAACCTTCGCATTTTACCGGATTTCGAGGGGGAAAGCCCGGTTTTCGAAGGGTGCGGCATGGCGAAACGCGATTTCGCGGGCGATTGGGCGGACCAAGAGGCTTATTGATTGCCCGCCAACGCCCTTTTGACGGCATCCTCGCTTAAAAAATAGTGACACAGCTCAGGCTGGTCGAGATCGGCAAACAGCACCGGCACCAGTTCATCGAAACGCGCCACCAGTGCGTCATCGGCATCGACATCGATGACGTCGACCGTGAACGGGCGCTCCGGCGTTTGGAACTTGTTGAGCGCGTCCAGCATGTCCTGGCACAGGTGGCAATACGAGCGGGAATACAGGGTGAAGTGCATAAGAGAAAAACGGCCCGGTCGAGCCGGGCCGCATGGGGTTGGGTTAAGGTTATTTCGACGCCGGCGCCGGACGCAGCGAAATGAATTGCGCCACCTCGCCGCGGCGCACCAGCACCACGTGGGCCCTCTTCGGATCGAGCTTGGCCACGACGGCATTGAATTGCTTGGCGTCGCGGATTTCAATGTTATTGATCTGCAGCAGCACGTCGCCGGCCTGCAGGCCGGCCTTGGCGGCCACCCCCTCCGCCGCCACCACCACCACGCCCGCGTCCAGGTTCAATTCCTTCTTTTGTGCAGCGCTGAGGTCGTTGACCTTGAAGCCCAGCGCATTGGCCACTTCCGGCTGCGGCTTGTCCGCACCGCCGGCTTTGGCGGTTTTCTCGTTATCCAGTTCCACCACGGTCACCGGCAAGTCCACCGGCTGCCCCTTGCGCCAGACCGTGACGATGGCCTTGGCGTCAAGCGTGGCGCTGCCGATCATGCGCGGCAAATCACTGGAGCGGTTCACGGTGGCGCCATTGAATTTAATGATGATGTCGCCCGCCTTGATACCGGCCTTGTCGGCCGGCCCGCCCGGCTCCACCAGCGTCACTTCCGCGCCCTGCGTGTTTTTCAGGCCCAGCGCTTCCGCCACTTCCTTGCCCAACTCGCCAATCCGCACGCCAATGCGGCCGCGCGCCACCTTGCCGGATTTCTTCAGCTGGTCGGCCACGCGCATCGCCTCATCGATCGGGATCGAGAAGGAAATCCCGTTATAGCCGCCGGACAAGGTCGCAATCTGCGAATTGATGCCGATCACTTCGCCGCGCATGTTGATCAGCGGACCGCCGGAATTGCCGGGATTGACCGCCACATCGGACTGGATCAGCGGCAAATAATCGCCGGTATCGCGCGACTTGGCGGAAATAATGCCGGCCGTGACCGTGTTTTCCAGGTTGAATGGCGAACCGATCGCCACCACCCATTCGCCCACGCGGATCTTGCTGGAGTCGCCAATGGTCAGGCTGGGCAGCTTGCTGCCTTCGATTTTCAGCAGCGCCACGTCGGTGCGGGTATCGGCGCCCAGCACCTTGGCCTTGAATTCACGTTTGTCGGTCAAGGTCACATACACTTCATCGGCGCCATCGACCACGTGCGCATTGGTCAGCACGTAACCGTCCGGCGACGTGATGAAGCCGGAACCGATGCCGCGCTGCACTTCATCGCCCTGCTGCGGCGCATTGCGGCGGCCACGCGGGCTTTGGCCCTGCGGGCCGCGCGGGGTCGGAATCTGGCCGCCAAAGAAGCGGCGCAGGAATTCCTGCATTTCTTCCGCGTCCACCTGGCCCGGCGCATTGTTTTGCAATTTCAAGCGTTCCGTGGTGCGGATATTAACCACGGCTGGGCCGACCTTGTCCACCATGTCGGCAAAATCGGGCAAGCCCGCGACAGAGGACGATGCCGCCTGCGCCGCCGGGGCCAGGCCGGCCAGGGCGGGAGCGAACAAGACACCTGCGCTGATCAGCAGCGCAGACAACGTAGTGCGGGTACCAGTCGGAAAAGTCGTTTTCATGGGAAAGAAAGATCCATCGAATTCAAGTTGGAGTCGGGTCTCGGCACGCCCGGTCGGCACATGGTAAGCGAAAAACCCGGCATGCAGCACATACAAGATGTTGTGATATGCAAGTTTTTTCAAGAGGGAATGTGATGCATGTCGTCGATTGTTTCCTGCGCAGCAGACGCTGCCGCGATTGATGCCGTCCCTGCCCGGAATCAGGCACTTTCCGCCTACCAGCGCCCTTCCGCGGCCTTGTCGATCAACGGTTCGAGCCGCTCCGCAATGACTTCACGGGCGCGGAAGATGCGGCTGCGCACGGTCCCGACCGGGCACTCCATCAATTCCGCGATATCTTCATAACTGAGGCCGTCGAGTTCGCGCAGCACGATGGTCACGCGCAATTCCGCTGGCAGCGCGTCCACTGCGGCGCTGACCGTCAGGGCGATCTGCTTGCTGGCCAGGACCGACTCCGGCGTCGTGTTGTCGCTCAGCTGCTCATCGAGCGTATGGGCCTGCTCGCGGAAGCGGGCCGCCGTGGTATTCACGCGGTGCGCCAGGCCGGCCATGTAATTGCGCGCGGTATTGACGGCAATGCGGTACAGCCACGTATAAAACGCGGCATCGCCCCGGAAATAAGGCAGTGCGCGGTAAGCCTTGATAAAGGTTTCCTGCACCACGTCTTCCGTATCAAATGGATCGCGCACCACGCGCTTCAGCAGCCGCATCAACCTGCGCCGGTACTTCATCACCAGCAAGTCGAAAGCGCCGCGATCGCCGGCCTGCGCCCGCTCGACCAGCAACTGGTCGCTCTCGCGTTCTGTCGTCACCCCGCTCCCCGGTGGCGACGGCCCCGCAGGCGCTGCGCCACAAAAGTTTCACAGGTCCCTGGCCGCGCAAGCCCGGCACGCCACCGACAGTGGGCGGAAAGCGCCTGGCGCCACGCTGTCATGCAATACCAGCAAGCGCACGGTGCGGCCATCGGCCAGGCGCAGCGGCAACACGAGCAGCCACGGCCACAACACGGCGCCCGATTGCAGGGCGGCCGGTTGCCATGCCGGCATGGCGGCGGGGAGACTGTGATTCAGGTATACCGCCACGCGGATGACGCCGTGATCCGAAATATCAATCCGAAAGCCCTTGCCATTCCGGAGCGGAGGTGGCGGGTGGCACAACGCAAGCAGGCCCATCAGCGCCGCCAGCCATGCCAGCGGCAAATCCGGCGCCATATGCGGTGGCCAGCACGCCAGTGGCGCCCCCATGGCGGACGCGGCCAGCCCTGCCAGCAGCCAGCGCAGGCGGCGGGACGACTGCACCAGCAGCGACACGGCGATGCCCATGACACTCCCCGGGGAGGAAGCAGTAATAGAAAGCGGGCCGTAAACGACAATGGCGCCGGACAGGCCGGCGCCATTTGGCAGCCGCACCGGTCTCAGACCGGCGCGGTGCGGTTTAGTTCAACTCAGATCTTGCCGAAGACCAAACTGCCGTTCGTTCCGCCGAAGCCGAACGAGTTTTTCACGGCGTACTGGATCTTCGCATCCCGCGCCACGTTGGCGCAGAAGTCCAGATCGCAGGCCGGGTCCTGGTTGAAGATGTTGATGGTCGGCGGAATCACTTGATTGTGAATCGCCAGGACCGTAAACACCGCTTCCAGACCGCCGGCGCCACCCAGCAAGTGGCCGGTCATCGACTTGGTCGAGCTGACCACCAATTGCTTGGCGTGGTCGCCGAAGGTGCGCTTGATGCCAACGACTTCGGCCAGGTCGCCCAGCGGGGTCGACGTGCCGTGGGCGTTCACATATTGCACCTGGTCCGGGTTGAGGCCGGAGTTTTTCAGCGCTGCAATCACCGCCTTGCTGCCGCCGCTACCGTCTTCCAGTGGCGACGTCATGTGGTAGGCGTCCGCGGTCATGCCGAAGCCATGGACTTCCGCATAGATCTTGGCGCCACGGGCCTTGGCATGCTCGTACTCTTCCAGCACCATCACGCCGGCGCCCTCACCCTGCACGAAGCCATCGCGGTCCTTGTCCCAGGGACGGGACGCGGTTGCGGGGTCGTCGTTGCGGGTCGACAGCGCGCGGGCCGAGGCGAAACCGCCCATGCCCAGTGGCGATATGGTCGATTCCGCGCCGCCGGCCACCATCACGTCGGCATCGCCGTACTCGATCAGGCGCGCGGCGGCGCCAATGCTGTGCAGGCCGGTGGTGCACGCTGTCACGATGGACAGGTTGGGACCACGCATGCCGTACTTGATGGACAGATTGCCCGAGATCATGTTGATGATCGACGCAGGCACGAAGAACGGCGAGATGCGGCGCGGGCCGCGCTTGTCGTAGTCTTCCTTCTGCTCTTCGATCATCGGCAGGCCACCGATGCCGGAACCAATGATCACGCCGATACGGTCGGCGTTTTCCTCGGTGACGACCAGGCCAGAATCCTGGACCGCCTGAATGCCGGCCGCCATGCCAAAGTGGATAAAGGTATCCATATGGCGCGCTTCCTTACCGGGGATGTAATCCTCGATATTGAAGCCTTTTACCTCACCAGCGAAGTGGACAGAAAAAGGCTGCGCATCAAATTTGGTAATGTTGGCGATCCCCGATTTCCCCTCGACGGCGGCGCTCCACGCTTCGGCAATCGAATTGCCAATCGGAGACACGCAGCCAAGGCCGGTGACCACTACACGACGGTTTTTAGAACTCAAGCGATTTCTCCTGGAGTAGATCGGGTTGGCTGCTGCTTAGCCAGCCTTAACGTGCGCGGTAGCGTAGTCGATCGCTTGCTGCACGGTGGTGATCTTTTCTGCCTGTTCGTCAGGGATTTCCATTTCGAACTCGTCTTCCAGTGCCATCACCAGTTCAACGGTGTCCAGCGAGTCAGCACCCAGATCGTCAACAAAGGACGACTCGTTTTTGATGTCTGCTTCGGCGACGCCCAGTTGCTCAGCGACGATCTTTTTTACGCGTTGTTCGATATCCGACATGTTATGGCTCCATTTTGTTTGTTACGGAAAGCGCGCATTTTATCAGGTTTGCGCGCTGAAAAACTAATTTCAGCAAGTGGTGCTATTTAGACTGAAATCATTACTAAATGACGACTATGCACAGCCAACGCCGTGCATCTCCATCAATTCATGTACATGCCGCCGTTCACGTGCAGGGTCGTGCCCGTGATGTAAGCGGCCTGTGGCGAGGCAAGGAAAGCCACCGCTGCCGCGATGTCTTCCGGCTTGCCCAGGCGGCCCAGCGGAATCTGCGTCAGCAGCGCCGCGTGCTGGTCTTCACCCAGCGCCTTCGTCATATCGGTATCGATAAAACCCGGGGCGACGCTGTTGACGGTGATGTTGCGGCTGCCGATTTCACGGGCCAGCGCGCGCGTCATGCCTTCCACGCCGGCCTTGGCGGCGGCATAGTTGATCTGGCCGGGGTTGCCCGACGACGCCACCACGGACGTGATGTTGATGATGCGGCCACCCTTGGCCTTCATCATGCCGCGCAACACGGCGCGGGCCAGGCGGCCGACCGACGTCAGGTTGGTGGCGATCACGCTGTCCCACTCTTCATCCTTCATGCGCATGGCCAGTTGGTCTTGCGTGATGCCGGCATTGTTGACCAGGATGCCGACGGCGCCGTGCGCCTTGGCGATGTCATCGATGATGGCGGCGCAAGCGGCCGCGTCGGTCACATTCAACACCATGCCTTGGCCGGCGTCGGCGCCGATTTCCGCCAGGTAGCCGGAAATCGCCTGCGCACCGGCCTCGGTGGTGGCGGTGCCGATCACGCGCGCGCCCTGGCGTGCCAGTTCCTGTGCAATGGCCTTGCCGATACCGCGCGAGGCGCCCGTTACCAGGGCAACTTGATTAGACAGAGTCATGTAAATCCTTGTTATTTATTTATATGCGGCAATGATGCTGTCCAGCGTCGCCTGGTCATAGACGGCGCTGCCGACCAGGTTGCCGTCGATACGCTTGGCCAGGCCCATCAGGACCTTGCCCGGACCGCACTCGATCACTTGCGTGATGCCGTCCGCCGCGACTTTCTGCATCGACTCCACCCAGCGCACCGGATTGGCCGCCTGGCGCACCAGCGCATCCTTGATGGCGGCCGGATCGGTGACGATGGCGACATCGACGTTGTTGATCAGCGGAATTTGCGGCGCGTTGAACGTGATGCCGGCCATGTAGTCGCGCAAGCGGTCCGACGCCGGTTTCAGCAGCGACGAATGGAATGGCGCGGACACCGGCAGCTTCAGCGCGCGCTTGGCGCCCTTGGCTTTGGCCAGTTCGCAGGCGCGCTCAACGGCGGCCACGTGGCCGGCGATGACCACCTGGGCCGGGGCGTTGAAATTGACGGGCTCGACCACCTCGCCGGCCGCCGCTTCGGCGCACGCGGCGCGCACGTCGTCGTCGGACAAGCCAAGGATGGCGGCCATCGTACCCTGCCCGACCGGCACGGCTTCCTGCATGGCTTGTGCACGGAAGCGCACCAGCGGCACCGCATCCTGGAAGGCGATCACGCCGGCTGCCACCAGCGCGGAATATTCACCCAGGCTGTGGCCGGCAACCACCGATGGGACCGGACCACCGGCGGCGATCCAGGCGCGATAAGCGGCCACGGCAGCGGTCAGCATGACCGGCTGCGTATTGGTGGTCAGGTCCAGCTCTTCTTTCGGACCATCGGCCATCAGTTTGCCGATATCGAAACCCAGTGCCTCGGAAGCTTCGGCGATGGTCTGCGCCACCACCGGATTGCCCGCGAAGCCATCCATCATGCCGATCGCTTGCGAGCCCTGGCCCGGGAATACAAATGCAAATTTGCTCATATCTGATCAGTCTCGTTCTTGTGTGATTATCAGGATTGCTACGGCGTGCCATGGTAGGGCAACCGCCTGCGCCATCCCAACTTTTAGAACTCTAATTCTAAAGAGGACGCTATTTTACCGCGCCCATGGCGGAAATCACATCCGCGCCAGTCCTGCCGCGCAAATGGCCATGATCACATCCGCGCCAGGACAGCGCCCCACGTAAAGCCACCGCCCACGCCTTCCATCAGCACATTGTCGCCCTTCTTGATGCGGCCATCGCGCACCGCGATATCGAGCGCCAGCGGAATCGACGCGGCCGACGTGTTGCCGTGCTGGTCCACCGTGACCACCATTTTTTCTTCCGGCATGCGCAGTTTTTTCGCCGTGCCTTTCATGATGCGGATGTTGGCCTGGTGCGGAATCAGCCAATCGATGTCTTCGGCTTTCATGCCGGCGTGGTCCAGCGCTTCGTGCGCCACTTGCTCGAGCACGGTCACCGCCAGCTTGAAGACGGCCTGGCCGTCCATGTACAGGTACGAACTGCCCGCCACGGCGCCGCCCGCCAGGTTGCCCGGAATGCTGAGGATGTCCGCATGGCGGCCGTCCGCGTGCAGTTTGGTCGCCAGGATGCCCGGCTCCTCCGACGCGGAGAGCACGATGGCGCCCGCGCCATCACCGAACAGCACGCAGGTGGTGCGGTCTTCGAAATTCAAGATACGGGAAAACACTTCGGCCCCGATCACCAGCACATTCTTGTGCACGCCGGCACGGATGAACGCGTCCGCCGTCGAGACGGCATACACGAAGCCGCTGCACACGGCTTGCACATCCACCGCCGCGCCGTGGTTGGTCATGCCCAGCTTGCGCTGCACGATGCAGGCGGTGCTGGGGAAGCTGCCGAAGAAATCCGGGGTCGAACTGGCGACGATGATCAGGTCGATCTGGTCCGCCTGCAAGCCGGCCATTTCCAGCGCTTTGCGCGCGGCATGGGCCGCCAGGTCGGAGGAATTCTGTTCAGGCTCGGCATAGTGGCGCGCCGAAATACCGCTGCGGCTGACGATCCAGTCGTCCGAGGTCTCGATGCCCTTGGCCGCCAGTTGTGCGGTCAGGTCCTGGTTGGTCACGCGTTTTTCAGGCAGGTAACTGCCGGTGCCAATAATTTTGCTGTACAAAGTCATGCCGTTTCATCCATTAGATAATCGGGCCGGCGTAATGCAAGGCGTTCCCCGCCGACCCTCCCCGGGCCTGCGGCCGCCCGGACCAGTGGTCCGGGCCCCAGGAACGGCACTCCCCTGCCTTACGCCTGCTCTTGCGTTGGTTCCGCACCGCGCGGCATCAACTCGGCGATCATGGTCGCCAGTTGGGCCTGCACGTCGTTTTTTGCTGCCTCATACGCCCTGCGCAGCGCCCATTCGAATGCATACGCATCCGCCCCGCCGTGGCTCTTGAATACCAGGCCGCGCAAGCCCAGCAAGCCGGCGCCGTTGTAACGGGACGGGTTGAACTTGTTCTTCATGGCCTTCAGGGCGCCACCGGCAATCACCGCGCCCAGCATGGTCAGGAAGTTGCGCTTGAATTCCGTGGTGATCACGGTCTTCATGAAATGGCCCAGGCCTTCCAGCGCCTTCAGGGTCACGTTGCCGACAAAGCCGTCGCACACCACCAGGTCCACCGTGCCCCGGAAGATATCGGTGCCCTCCACGTTGCCGTGGTAATTGAGCGCGCCGCGTTCCTTGTCGGCTTGCAGCAGCTTGGCGGTGGCTTTCACCACTTCATTGCCCTTGATATCCTCCGTGCCCACGTTCAGCAGGCCGATGGTCGGCCTGTCGATGCCCTCCATGGCGTGCACCAGCACGGACCCCATGATGGCGAACTGATGCAAATGGTGCGGTTCGCAATCGACGTTCGCGCCCAGGTCGAGCATGTAGGTGGGGCCACCCTTTTCATTGGGCAAGATGCTGCAAATGGCGGGGCGATCGACGCCGGCCATGGTTTTCAGCACATAGCGCGACACCGCCATCAGCGCACCGGTATTGCCGGAGGACACGGCGGCCTGCGCCTTGCCATCCTTGACCTGCTCGATGGCCACACGCATCGACGAATCTTTCTTGCGGCGCAGGGCGACCTCGAGCGGATCGTCCATGGTGACTTGTTCGGAAGCGTGCTGGATGGCGAGACGCGGCAGCGATTCCGCGCCGTGTTTTTTCAATTCCGCGCGAATGACGTCTTCCAGGCCGACGAGGATCAGCTCGACATCAGGCTGCTGCTTGGAAAAGGAAATGGCGGCCGGAATAGTGACAGAGGGGCCGTGATCGCCGCCCATGCAGTCGATGGATATTTTTATTGTCATGTGGGACAGATGCGGGGCCGGAACGGTTTGCGTTCAGTCCTGCTGGATACAGATGACGGGCTGGAAACCAGCCGAAAGAAAAGAAAAAAGCGGCGTAACGTCAGTCAAGCTCACGTCGCACCGCCTTTATTCTGGGTAAAAACGCCGATTACTCGTCGTTTTTGGTCTTCAGCACTTTACGGCCACGGTAGAAACCGTTAGGGCTGATGTGGTGACGCAGGTGCGTTTCACCGGTGGTTGGCTCGACTGCCAGGTTTGGTGCAACCAGGAAATCGTGCGAACGGTGCAT
>Ga0307408_100001209_pt1 | contig 19455 bp, 13 predicted proteins | sample 322Cmetagenome_FD_202116 | JGI IMG/M metagenome (GOLD analysis project Ga0307408, IMG submission 202116) | Maize rhizosphere microbial communities from greenhouse at UC Davis, California, United States - 322HYB-C-3 | ecosystem: Host-associated > Plants > Roots > Rhizosphere > Soil | place... | reverse complement strand
GCCCTCGACTTGCATGTGTTAAGCACGCCGCCAGCGTTCGTCCTGAGCCAGGATCAAACTCTCCAAGAGAATTTGAAAGCTCCTCGAACGCAGTCTTCTCGAAACGCAGTCTCAAAAAGAACCGCGTCCGGAATCAATTGATCGTGATTTGATCTCTCACTGCGGCACACGAAAACCGCAGCTCGACGAGAGCCATCGCACGAATGTCACACTCGATTGTCAAACAGCAGGTTGCGCCCCCAACGTTCGAGGGAACCCTAAAAATAACGGACGACTAAGCGCGTGCAAGGGGGAAATGCCCGCCGATACGCCACAACAGCGGAATAGTCGCGCTCCCTAACGAGACACACACTCGATCAGCTCAGCCGCCGAGCTCGACGTCTCACGCATCACTCCTCGCGACGCGGATGACCAGGACGCGGACGCTCCTCGTCATCCTCATCGTACTCATCATCGAGATCCACCAGATCATCATCGAGCTCGTCGAAGTCCTCCTCGTCCTCATCGAGGTCCTCGTCGTCCTCGTCTTCATCCTCGTCCTCATCTTCGTCGTCCTCTTCGTCGTCGAGGTCGTCCTCATCCTCGTCGTCGAAGTCGTCATCCTCATCCTCGTCGTCGTCGAACTCGTCGTCCTCGTCGAGATCTTCGTCGTCGTCCAACGCGTCATCCTCATCGTCGTCGTCGAGATCGTCGTCGTCGCGCCTCGGGGATAGCGCAGCGGCCGTGAGCTCCTCCTCACGAGCCTCCGACGAGTCGAGCCAGTCCAACATTGTACAAGTCTCCTGGAGGAAGTTTTACAGCGAAGCGCGCTCTCGCTCGCGCTTCGCTTCCCGCGACAGCTTCTTCCGATCGTTCGCGCTGAGGAAGCGCTTCCGAAGACGAATCGCTCCGGGCGTCACCTCGATCAACTCATCGTCCTCGATATACTCCAAGGCGCCTTCGAGCGTCAACTCCCGCGGCGGCTCCAGCTGCACGTTCTCGTCGCTCGCCTTCGTGCGCATGTTCGTCAGCTTCTTCTCTTTCGTCGGATTGACGTCCATGTCGCCCGGGCGCGCATTCTCGCCGACAATCATGCCTTCGTAGACCGCGTCACCAGGTGACACGAACAACGTCGACCGCTCCTGCAAGTTCGCGAGAGCGAATGCGACAATCGTGCCCGCCTCCATCGACACCAGCGTCCCGCGCGTTCGCCCGGCAAGCGGGCCCGCCCACGGGCCATAGTCGAGGAACCGATGATGAATCACACCAGTCCCCCGCGTGTCCGTCAAGAACTCGCTGCGATAGCCGAACAAGCCCCGCGCCGGAATGCGGTAGCGCAACCGCACCATCCCCTGCCCGGGATTCTTCATCTCGAGCATCTCGGCCCGTCGCGGTCCGAGCTTCTCGATGACCGCACCCAGGAAGCCCTCCGGGACGTCGATCATCAGCTCTTCGTAGGGCTCGAGTCGTTCGCCGTTCGCGCCCACACGCGTGATCACGCGCGGCCGTGATACCTGAAACTCGTAGCCTTCGCGGCGCATCGTTTCCATGAGAATGGAGAGATGCAGCTCACCGCGCCCCGAGACCGTCCAGGCGTCGGTCGAGTCGGTGTCCTCCACGCGCAGCGCCACGTTGCGCTCGAGCTCCCGGTACAATCGCTCGCGAACCTGACGCGACGTAACGAACTTCCCATCGCGCCCGGCAAACGGCGAATTGTTCACGAGAAAATCGACCGAGATCGTCGGCTCCTCGACCGCAATGCCTTCGAGTCGGTCCGGATGCTCGACGTCGGTGACTGTCAGTCCGATCTCGACATTCTCGAGGCCCGCCAGCGCGACGATCTCGCCAGCGCGCGCATTCTCGATTTCCATCCGATCGAGTCCTTCGAACGCATACAACTTCGTTACACGCGATCGCTCGACTGACCGCGAGTCGAGTGCAGTCCCGGTAGTCGATGCGGGCTCGGCTCCTTCGATCGGAAGCAGTGCAACCGTATCGCCGACGCGAACCGTGCCGCGCTCGATGCGGCCGATGCCCAGGCGGCCGAGGTACGGTGAATGATCGATTGTCGAAATCAGCATCTGGAACGGCGCGCCGCCATCGTTCGGTGGCGCCGGGACGTGTCGCACGATCGCTTCGAACAGCGGCGTGAGGTCCGTCGGTGGGACGTTCATGTCGTTCGTCGCGACGCCCTCACGGGCGGACGCGTAGATGAATGGCGCATCCAGCTGCGACGAATCGGCCTCGAGCTCGAGCAACAGCTCGAGGACCTCATCGTGCACGCGTAACGGATCGGCACCAGGTCGGTCAATCTTGTTGATGACGACGATGGGCGTCCTGCCTAACGCGAGCGCCTTGCTGAGCACGAATCGGGTTTGCGGCATCGGGCCGTCGAACGCGTCGACGACCAGCAGCACGCCATCGACCATGCGCAGGATGCGCTCGACCTCCCCGCCGAAATCAGCGTGGCCCGGCGTGTCGACGATGTTGATCTTCGTTCCGCGCCACCGAATGGCGGTATTCTTGGCGAGAATCGTTATGCCCCGCTCGCGCTCGAGCGGGTTCGAATCCATCACGCGCTCCTGAACGACCTGGTTGTCGCGGAACGCACCGGCCTGGCGGAGCATCTTGTCCACCAGCGTCGTCTTCCCATGGTCGACGTGCGCTATGATGGCGATGTTACGAATCTGCATAGCCTGTAAGTATAGCAATCCCACCGGAATGCATTCAAGCGCTTGCATGGTTTCGGTCTTTTCGGCACCGTACCCACGTCACGCTATCCGGAGGTGTACATGCAGCAGGCACAGGAGCCCACGGAACCGGGCTATCCCCACGGGCGCGGATACGGCCACGACTACATGCGTGGCGGTGAGGTCCTCGGAGGTTACGGCTACAGCGCCCGGGCCGAGTACGAAACACCTCGCGGGGAACTCCTGACTACAGGGGAGCACGAGCACGTGGGCCCGTCGGACGAGCTGTCCACCAACTCAGCTGGTCCGTAACCACCCTCCGTCACCAATCAACAACGGCGCCCGGGAAATCCCGGGCGCCGTTTTCCATCTACCGTTCGACTCGCTGACGACGTCAGCGTTTCGTCGCGTATCCGGCTCGAGCCGACCCGGTTTTCGTTACCACCCCGTTGTCGGGCTTCGCTGGCTGAGTCGACGTACCGTCGCCATCGACGAACGAGGTGTCGTGCCCGCGGGACCGGAGCGCCTGGGAGAAGCCCGTCTTGTCGGTCGCCTTCATGTACGCCTCCTTCGGCTCCACCTGGCCGGCATCGACGAGCTCGATCAGCGCGTCGTTGAGCGTGCACATGCCGCCCCGCCGCGACGTCTGCATGACCGACGTGATCTGGAACGTCTTGGCTTCGCGAATGAGGTTCGAGATCGCATTCGTCGACAGTAGGATCTCGCGTGCCGCGACGCGACCGCCGCCGACCTTCTTGCAGAGCACCTGCGAGATCACACCCTTGAGCGATTCCGAGAGCATCACACGGATCTGCTCCTGGCGATCGGCCGGGAATTGATCGATGAGCCGGTCGATGGTGCTCGGGGCAGTCGTCGTGTGCAGCGTGCCGAACACCAGGTGTCCGGTCTCGGCCGTCTCGATGGCAATCGATGCGGTCTCGAGGTCGCGGAGCTCACCGACCAGCACAATGTCGGGGTCTTCACGAAGCGCCGCGCGGAGCGCGTGCTTGAACGAGCCGGTGTGAACACCGACCTGGCGCTGGGTGATGACGCACTTCTTGTTCTGATGGACGAACTCGATCGGGTCTTCGATGGTGATCACGTGATCCGTGCGCGTCCGGTTGATCAGGTCGATCAGCGCGCACAGCGTCGTCGATTTGCCCGAACCGGTCGGCCCCGTAACCAGCACGAGGCCCTTGGTCAGCTGGCAGAGGGCCTGGACTTCGGTTGTGATCCCAAGCTCCTCGGCCGACACAACTTTCGCCGGAATGACGCGTAGGACGGCACCCGCTCCTTTTCGCTCGCGAAACGCGTTCGCGCGAAACCGGGCGAGCCCGGCAATCTCGTACGCGAAGTCGCTGTCGTTCGTCTCCGCATATTCCGACCGGTTCCGGTCCGGCATGATGACGTTCAGCATCCGAAGCAGGGTCGGATCGTCGAGTGGAGGCTCGTCTTCCAGGCGCACCATCTCTCCGTGACGCCGTAAGATCGGCGGCTCGCCACACCGCAGGTGCAGATCCGACCCTCCCTGCTCCACGAGCTGTCGGAGCAGGTTGTCCATCGCCATGCGCGCGGTGGAATCTTCGCCCACCTTCGCCGTGGGTGTGGCGACAGAGGCGGCGACGGGTGTGACCACCCGTGTCGCGGCAGGCACGACCCGGGACGCCGCCATCGATGGAGTCGGCCGGCCTTGCCCCGACGGGATCGCTGGCGTCGCGACGGGAGTTCCGCCGTTCATGCCCGTCGTGATGGCGGCCATCCATCTGCCGCTTTCGTTCGTCGCGCGCGCGCTGAAGACGCCGTCGCCGCTTCGATACTCGAACTCCGCGGGCGTTCCTTCGTCGAGGCGGCGCAGCGCATCGGGTGGCGCGATCTCCCGGAGCAATCCTAGCAGTTGTGTCGCCCCAAGCGCCTGCTTGGTCAGGGGAACGGTGGCGCCATCCTTCACGAGCGAGGCGAGCTCGTTCTCCACGAGGCGAAGCGCCTCGGCGCGGTTGCTCACCATGACGGAGAGCAGTCGGTCCAGCTGTGGCATTAGGCTCCGTCAGCCGAGCGGGTGAACTCGCTCGATCAAACTTCGGTTGAGCAATACGGTTCCGCGTGCGGTGTAGAGGAGCAGAAATCGCTCACCGACGCGGTTCAGGTAGTCCAGCACGCGCGTGCGCCCGTTGAGCGACTCGAGGTACACGTTCCCCGTGTGCACCGCTCCACCGGTGAGGACGACTTCGATCGTGGCGGGCGCGCCGATCTGCCATTCCTCGGCCGGCATTGGATCGCGGCTTTCGAGCTCGCGTACACGATCCTTCGCCACGATGAACAGCGCACCATCGTTCATGAGCATCGGGAAAAACGGCTCTGCGGAATTCAGGATGTCCGCCGCTTCTTCCCGACCGTACCGATTGCGCGGACTCGCGTGGACGAACAGCTCACCAGCCAGGCGTTCGCCGCCGACTGTCACCAGCACGGCTGCCAGTCGGTCTGTCTGAATCCTGAAGTCGTTGTTGCTGATCGTCCCCATTGGCGCCGCGCTCCGCGATGCTGACGAATGAGGACGCGCCACGGGCAAGTGTGGTCACCCGCGTGGGTTAGACTGTCACGCCAGAAACGCGGAGGGTCACACTCCGCTCCACGCGTCAGTCGTGCAGGTGACGCTCCCGCTCGTACATCTCGCTTCTCTCGAGCTGCACCGTCACGTGATCGATGCCGAAAAGCCGCATCGCATCGTGGACGTGCTCGAGCACGTGTTGGTGGCGCTCGGATTCTCGCACGATGGCGTGCGCGCTCATCGCGACGAGTCCCGACGTGACGGTCCACACATGCAGGTCATGCACGGACTCGACACCCGGGATCGCCTCGAGCTGCGTGCGGACGGAGCCGAGCGAGATGTGCGACGGCGTCGACTCCAGCAGCACATCCACCGACTCCCGCACGATTCGCCAGGCGCCACGCAGAATGAGCAGGGCCATGATCACCGATGCGACGGGGTCGGCCGCGACCCACCCCGTCCCTTTGACGAGGATCGCGGCCGCCACTGTGCCAACCGAGCCAAGGAGGTCACTCAGCACGTGCAGGTACGCCGCACGCATGTTGAGGCTCGATTCGCCCGGCGCGTGGAGCATCCGCGCGGCGATGATGTTGACGACCAAACCGGCAATGGCCACGGCTAGCATCAGGCCACCTTGCACCGGCTCCGGCGTCCGGAGGCGCAGGACCGCTTCGAATACTATCCACGCGGAAATCAGCAGAAGTGTCGCCCCGTTCAGAAACGCGGCTAGGACTTCCCAGCGCAGATAACCATAGGTCCGCTGCGGCGACGCCGGCTGCCGACTGAACCACGCGACGAACAGCGAGAGGGCCAGCGCGGCGACGTCGGTGAGCATGTGACCGGCATCGGCGAGCAGCGCGAGCGAGTTGGCAAGCCACCCGCCGACGACCTCGATGACGAGGAACACCGCTGTGACCGCGAGCGCTCCACGCAGGCGTCGTATGGGCGTCGCGTGGTCGTGGGCGTGCGACGCATCCGCTGCGTGCGCGTGGCTGTGACCGTGATGGGAATGTCCGTGATGGTGATGCTCGCCCGGTCTGTGCGCGTGCGAATGACTCATCGTGCGGTCGAGCGCTGGCGGTTGGATCGATTCGCGCGGTATCTTGCCCCAGTGATCGGACGGCTTCTCGCCATCGTCGTACTCCTGATGTTCAACGGGTTCTTCGTGGCCGCCGAGTTTGCACTCGTTCGGTCGCGACGCACCCGACTCGACACGATGGCCCGCGGCGGCGATGCGAAAGCGCGGCTCGCGCTGCGCGCAACCGACAATCTCCCGCGCCTCCTATCTGCGAGCCAGCTCGGCATCACGCTCGCGAGTCTCGCGCTGGGGTGGGTCGCTGAAAGCACGCTGGGTGAGGTCCTGGCGAGCTGGTTCGGGTCATTGCCTCTCGCCATCGAACAATCGCTGCGAGTGAGCTTCGGCGCCATAGTCGCACTCGCGAGTGTGACATACCTCCATGTCGTATTCGGCGAGCTTGCCCCACGTGCCGTGGCGTTGAACCACCCCGAGCAATTCGCGCGCTGGCTCGCACCACCGCTGATGGTGTTCGCGTGGCTGGTCACGCCGTTCATCGCCGTCCTGAATCGGTCATCGCAGGCCGTGCTCAGGGTGTTCGGGCAGCGCGGCGATGTTCTCCAGGAACCGGTCCACTCGCCCGACGAATTACGGCTCATCGTCGAGCAGAGCCAGGAGGGCGGTGCTATTCCCTCACAGGACGCCGATCTGATTGAAGGCGTGTTCGAGTTTTCCGAGAAGAACGCCCGGGAGGTCATGACGCCGCGCACGAACGTGGTAGCCATGCCAATCGACGCGACGCTCGAGGAAGCGCTGGCCATCGTCGAGGAAAACGCTTTCTCGCGATACCCGGCGTACGCCGAGTCGATCGACAACATCGTCGGCCTGGTGCTGGCGAAGGATCTCCTCCGCGTGCTTCGGCAACCACGCCCGGGATTCACGGTGCAGTCCATCATGCGCGACGTGCACGTGGTGCCAGGCTCGCGTGAGGTCGAGGAGGTGCTGGCCGACTTCAAGCGGCTCAAGGAGCACATGGCCATCGTGCTCGACGAGTACGGCGGCACCGCGGGCATTGTGACCATGGACGACCTGCTCGAGGAGATCGTCGGCGAGATCCTCGACGAGCACGACGAGCCCTCACCACCCGAGCCGACGACCACGGCCGGCGTCGTCGTAATTCCGGGGTCGCTGCACATCGCGGAGTTCAACGAGCGCTATGGCCTCACGGTGAGCGAGGACGACTACACGACGATCGGCGGTTTCGTGTTCGGCTCGTTAGGCCGGCTGCCTGTGGTCGGCGACCGCGTCGTCGCCGGTGACTCGGTATTCACCGTGCAGGCGATGAACGGCCGGCGGATCGAGTCGGTCGCGCTCGAGCGCCGGTAGCTAACCGACGAGCGATCATCGCGCAGACGCGAACCGACTCCTTCATGCTGGAGGCATCCGCGATGCCGCGTCCGGCGATGTCGATGGCCGTGCCGTGATCCGGTGACGTGCGAGGAAACGGCAAGCCGAGGGTCACGTTCACGGCGCGGCCGAATGCCGCGACTTTGATCGCCGTCATGCCGACGTCGTGGTAGGGAGCGATCACGGCATCGAATTCGCCGCGCAGGGCGCGAACGAACACCGTGTCTGCTGGATAGGGACCAGCGATTCCCGCGCGGCGCGCCGCGGGCCGCAGCACGGTATCATCCTCCGTTCCGAAGCGGCCGCCGTCGCCGGCGTGCGGATTCAGAGCGCAGAGCGCGATGCGAGGCGCGGTGACGCCAAACCATTCCACCAGCCCGCGGCGAGTGACTTCGGCGGCGCGCTCGACCGCCTCGCCCGTCACCGCGTCCGGGACTGCGCGGAGCGGAACGTGCGTCGTCGCGAGAATCACGCGCAATGGATGCGTCAGGCCGTCAGCCCCAGCGGAGGACGCCAGCATCATCGCGACCCGCGCGCCCGTGAGCTTGGCGAGCATTTCGGTGTGGCCGGGATAGTCGTATCCGCCGGCGAGCAACGCCGCCTTGTCGATCGGCGCGGTCACGATCCCGTCGACAGCCCCCGACAGCGCCATCTCGACCGCGCGCTCGATGGCGCGGCCCGCGAGACGTCCAGCCACGGCGGCGGGATCGGCATCGCCGCCTAACGGCTGCCATGCGCCAATCGGTTCGTCGACCTCGGCAACGGTTCCGTCGGGGCCGACCACGATGAGATCGGCGACGGCAGCGACCGCCGGATCCGCCAGCGCCGCGGCAACGATCTCCGGGCCGATGCCGCGCGGGTCGCCTAACGTGACGGCGAGGCGAACCGGATGCGACACGGAGTTGGCCGTCGGCTCTCGGTCGCTAGATGCGGACCGAAACGTACAGGTCCTTGCGCATCTGATCGATCACGCGCCGCATGCCACGCTCCTGCGCGAGCTGATCGCGAATCTGATTCTTGAAATCGGACAGCGTGTAGTCGCCACCGTCATCCGCCTTGACGATCTGGGCGACGACGTACTTCTTCGCGCCGCGCGCGGGGTCATCGATGGGAAACGGGTTGATGAACGCCCCCGTGCTCTTTCCCTCGAACGCGGTACGATAGGAGTCGGGAAGCTGTGTCCGGTCGAACGGCTGGAGGCTGCCCTTCTCCTCATCGCGATCGTGATACTTGGCGGCGAGTGAATCGAAGTTCGCACCACCCTCCCACAGCATCTTCACGGTGTCGGCACGCAGCTTTGCGGCAGCGACATCGGCGGAGTCCATGTGCGGTTTGATCAGGATGTGGCGCGCCTTCACTTCGCCCGGCTGGACGCGATCGACGCGAATGATGTGAAAGCCGAAGGGCGTCTCGATCACGGGGCTCATCTGGCCTGGAGCGAGCGCAAACATCCATCGGTCGAACTCGGGGACCATGTTGCCGCGTCTGTTCCACCCGAGATCTCCCCCAAGCTCCTTCGAGCCGGGATCCATCGACTCGCGCTTCGCGATCTGGTCGAAGTCGCCTCCTTTCCGGATCTCGACGAGCAGTGACTCCGCCTTCGCCCGGGCAACCTCTTTTGCCTTCGGCGAAGCGATCGCGGGGACGACGATCTGACGGAACGACACCGTGGCGGGACGCTTTGGCAGATTGCCCTTGGATTTCTCGAACGCTTCGTTGACGTCCTGCTCGCTCACCGGAACGGGGACGATTTTGCCAGCCTGACGTAGCTTCGCGAAGAGCTTCTCCTGCAGGGCATTCCGCCGGGAGCGCTCGTTCATCCAGCGCTTGTACTCCTCGGGTGTGCCAAAGCCACCGCTCTTCAGCGCCTGGGCGAATTCCGCGTCGGTTTTGAACTGGCTCCGGACGCGCTTCACCTGGGCGTCCGCGGAGTTCTGCACATCGAGATCGGAAACGTGCACGGAGGTGTCGCGCAGTGCGTGCTGCACGATCGCCTCTTCATCGATCATCTCCTGAAGCACGCCTCGCGCCGTCTCCATCCATCCGGCGGAGTCCGTCGGGATCTTGAGACCGCGCGCTCGGCGCTCGCTCAACTCTTCAGTGAGCTCGCTGAGAAGGATCGGCCGATCGCCGACGACGGCGATCATCCGGTCCACGGGCAGACCGGCACTGTCCGCCTGCGCAGATCGCGGCGGCCCTGGTGGCCCGGGCGGCGTGTTCTGCGCGGCTGCCGCAGGCAATGCGAGGACAGTCGCGAGCATAACGATCTGGAGCGTCTTCAAGGAGGTCATGACTGGTTCTACCCGGCCGTGGTGGCGCTGGTCCACCGAGGCCACAAAGCACGAGCGGGCGGTGGCTCCGCCCGCTCATCGATCTCATTAGGGCTTCTTCTTCGCAGCCGAATCAGGCGCGGGAGCAGGCGAAGGCGCATTCGGCGTCGCCGCGCCCGGCTGCCCGGGCAATGGAACAGCCGACTGCGGCTGCTGCGCTGCCCGCGTGGAGTCCGCCACGGCGCGGATCCGCTGCGCTCGCTCGAGCGCCCGATCGATACCCGCTGCATTGATCTTGTAGTCGTACTTCGAGTGAAGCGCCGACTCGAGCGGCGGCTGCACCGGAATGAACTGCTCCTCCTTCGTCAGCAAACGATCGACGTAGTTGTCCACTCGCGCGGCGGCAAGCCGCTCGCGTTCGGCAACTGTCTTCGCGCTGTCGGCAAGCCGGTTCGGCGAGATGTTGAGTCCGGACCAGGTGTTCGCGACCATGCTCACGAATGCGTGCCGAATCTCGTTGGTTTCCGACGTGTCGAGACCGACCTTGGCGCTGTCGGCCTGACGCAGCAGCAGGTCGTTACGGAAAACCGCCTTCACGAAGCCCGGTATCAGGGAGTCCGGTGCCTGCTGGATCTGCTGCCGGAGCTGCTGCGCGTTCGGCGAGAACGCGGGGATCCACTGCGCCACGCGTGCCGCGGTCAGGTCACCCATCGTCGACGTGGCGACGACCGTCTTGTCATCCTTGTGCGCATCGGGCGCGGCCGCGATGGCCTTCACGACCGCGGCCGCGTTAGGCTTGACCTGGACCTTCGCTGCCTCGTCGAGCTTCGCGACATACGTGCTTTCGCCGGTCCGCGCCGCGGCCTGGTTGTTCATCTGGGCGAACTGGTCCTTCACCTCGTCGTACGTCGAGCGACGAATGACGTGGTAGCCATACTGCGACCGGATCGGCTGCGAGATCTCGCCGGGCTTGAGCGCGATGACGGCATTCGAGAACTCCGGGACCATCTGGTCCTTGGTGAACAGACCGAGGTCACCACCAGGTCCCGCGGCGTTCGGGCCGTTGTACTTCGTGGCCATCTCGGCGAAGTTCGCCGACGTGAGCTGCGCGCGAACCGACTGTGCCTTCTTGAGGGCGGAGTCGGCGGCGGGGCTGTTGCCCGGCGGCGCGTTGAACAGGATGTGCCGAGCCGCGAGGAACTTGCCGCTCACGAACGCCGCCGCGTTGCCGGCCGTGTCCGTCGACGCCCAGTTCTTCGCGATCACGTCATACCATTTCTTGATGCGGGTATTCGTGGTCGCCGGCCACATGGCCTGGTCGATCACCTGGGGCTGATTGAGCGAGTCATCGTGCGCGGCAGCCCGCGCGAGCAGCTGATAGTTCACCCACATACCGGCGACGGTCTCGACGACGTCACGACGGAGCGGGGCTTTCGACGCGCCGAGCAGCTCGGCGAGGCGAGTCACGGAGAGCTCCTGTGAGCCGGCGCGTGCTGCGACATCGACGTGCGCAGTCATCGCCTCTTTGAAGCCGTCGCATGCGGCGAGTGGAACGGAAACGGCGAAGGCGAGGACGAGTGAACGTTTCATCGGGATGGAGTTTGGAGTTCGGGCTAATCGGCGCGCCGCCGTGGGCCTGTAGACACGCAGACACGGCACGTGCGACTCGACGATTATTGCGGGCGGTACTCTTGCACGGCGAAGCCGACGCGTTCAGGCCGCCGCCAGGCCTCGGAGGGCTCGCACGAGCCCGTCGAGGATCGGAGAGCCGCCCACGCGCGTCAGCTTGAGGGAGAGCGGGTGCGTACGTCGCACCTCAGCCTGGAACTGGACCTCGTGGAACGCGGCCGAGAGCCCCTTCATCCTGGGCACAGCCGTGTCGCGAAAGGTAACACGGGCCTCGTCGCCGCGCACCAAGAGGCCGTCGATCCCAAGCGCCCCCCCAACGATTCGGAGGGTCGCGGTGGCGAAGAAGGCCTCCGCCGGCGAAGGAAGCGGTCCGAACCTGTCTCGCACCTCCGCCCGGAGCTCCTCGATCGGTTCCGGCGCTGACAGCGCGCTCAACCGGCGATAGACGTCCAGCTTCGCATCCTGCGACGGGATGTACTCATCCGGCAGGTATGCCGGCAGGTCCAGGGACACGTCCGATGGGACGAGCTTCGGCTGGCCACCGCCGTCCATGACGCGCCGAACAGTCTCCTCGAGCATGCGCAGGTACATATCGAAGCCGACCGCGTGCACGAAGCCAGACTGCTCGGGACCGAGCAGGTTACCGGCCCCGCGCAGCTCGAGGTCCTTGAGGGCGACCCGATATCCGGAACCGAGCTCCGTGTGGTGCTCGAGCACCTGCAGTCGCCGTTCGGCGTCGGGATCGATCGCATCGGGAACCATGAGATAGCAGTAGGCGCGCCGGTGCGACCGCCCTACCCGACCCCGCAGCTGATACAGCTGCGCCAAGCCAAAGTTGTCCGCACGGTTCACGAACATGGTGTTCGCGTTGGGTACGTCGAGGCCGGATTCCACGATCATCGTCGAGACCAGCACGTCCACGTCGCCCGCAACGAACCGATGCATCACATCCTCGAGATCGCGATCCTTCATCTGCCCGTGTCCTACAGCAACCCGCGCGCGCGGAACAATCCGACGGATACGATCCGCGATGGCCTCGATGGTCTCGATGCGATTGTGCACGAAGAACACCTGGCCACCTCGATCGAGCTCGCGAGCGATTCCTTCCTCGATCAATGCTTCATCCCAGGGCTCGACGAACGTCAGCACCGGAGACCGGTCGCGCGGAGCGGTCTGCATCAGCGTCATGTCGCGAAGCCCGGCGAGCGACAGATGCAGCGTTCGCGGGATCGGTGTCGCCGTGAGCGTCAGAACGTCGGTCTCCAAACGAAGGTGCTTGAGGCGCTCCTTGTGCTTCACCCCGAAGCGATGCTCCTCGTCGATCACGATGAGGCCGAGATTCCCGAACTTCACATCGGGGCTGAGTAGCCGGTGGGTGCCGACGATGATGTCGATCTTCTTCCCAGCGAGATCGGCAAGGACGTCCGTCTGCTCCTTCGGCGACTGGAAGCGGCTGAGCGCCGCCACGCGGACGGGGAAATCGGCGAACCGCTCGCTGAAGGTCCGCTGATGCTGATCGGCGAGAATCGTCGTCGGAACGAGCACGGCGACCTGCCTGTCGGACTGCACCGCCTTGAAGGCGGCGCGCACCGCGATCTCGGTCTTGCCGTAGCCGACGTCGCCGACGAGCAGCCGGTCCATCGGTCTCGGCTTCTCCATGTCCTGCTTGACGTCGACCGTGGCGTTTCGCTGGTCGGGCGTATCCTCGAACAGGAAGGACGACTCGAGCTGGCGCTGCCACGGTGTATCGGGAAAATGAGCGGGGCGTGATGCGACCTGACGCCGAGCGTAGAGGTCGAGCAGTTCGACGGTCATTTCCTGGATCGCCGTCCGCGTGCGGTCGCGCTGCTGTGCCCAGCGTCTTCCACCAAGCTTGTGCAGGCGCGGTGGCGGGCCGTCGCCATCGGCATCGCCAGCGGCGCGGTAACGCTCGATCTGGTCGATGCGATAGAGCGGGACGTTCAGCCGGTCGCCACCTTCGTACTCGATCACGGCGACTTCGACCGTGCTCTCGCCGACGAAGATCGTTTGAAGTCCGCGGTAGATGCCGACGCCGTGCTCGAGGTGCACCACGAAGTCGCCGGATTTGAGGGCCGTGATGGCTTCGAGGGTCGCACCGGTGGAATAACGACGAGCGCGCCGGAGACGCCTTTCACGTCTGAATATCTCGTGGTCTGTGAGAACGCGAAGACCGGGAACCGGGAACCGGGAACCGGGAATCGGATCTCCGCGAGGAGTCCCGGTTCCCGGTTCCCCGTTCCCGATTCCCGGAATTACAAATCCACCATCCAACACACCGATCACGAGTGCCGCCGGCGACGGGCTAAACGTGTCCTCGTTCAGCAGCTCATCGAGACGCTCGGCCTGCCCTTCGTTGTCGCAGAGGATGATGGTCGGCATCCCATCCCGCACGACGCGGCGCAGACGCTTGATGTCGCGGTCGATCGCGTCGGGGTGCCGGATCGGGAACACCACGTCGGCACCCGTGCCTGCGCCGGGCACCACCGCGACGGTGCCGAATTCGCGCAGCGATTGCATGGCGTCGGCGGGCGACTGAAAGAGCTCATCGCGCGTGGGCACATCTTCGCCACGTCGTCGGGCGAGGTCGAGGTGATGCTGCGCCTCATCCCACGTCCGCTGCAGCTCCGGCTCGATGTGCGCGTCGCTCGGGAGAATGACGATCGTCTCCGGGGGCCAGAGCGACGGGACGGAAACCCGCTCGAAGTCGCTGCTCTCGTCCTCGGAAACGTGGCCGTCGACGGGGAGGATAATGGCGACGTCCGCTTCACGGGTGGAGCGCTGGCTGAGCAGGTCGAAGTGGCGGAGCTCGATGATCTCGTCGCCCCAGAATTCGAGGCGCACCGGGTCCGCCATGCCGAAGCTGTAGATGTCGAAGATTCCTCCGCGGACCGAAAACTGGGCGACGTCGTCGACCATCGGTACGCGGTCGAACCCGACTTGCTCCAGATGCTCGGCAATCTCTTCGGGGCGCCTAACGTCTCCCTTGCGAAGCTCGAGCCGCGCCGCGCGAAGCGTCGTCGGCAGGCGCGTCCGCTCAAGCACCGCGCGGGCCGTGGTCAGCAGCACGCGGACATCGCCTCGTGAGACGCGCTCGAGCGTCTCCACGCGTTCCCCGGCGATCTCCGCGTGCGGTTCGGCCTCGCCGAACCCTTCTCGAGGCGGATACAGCGCCACTGGCGTCTCGTCGAGAATCGCCTGCAGGTCGGCGAGCCATCGCTCGGCCTGCGGGACGCCTTCGGCGACGACGACGAAGAACCGCGTGGAGAGTCGCTGGACGAGGGCGGCGAGCGTCACCGCGTCGCTCGAGCCAGCGAGACCGCCGATCGTCAGGCGCTCACTGGGCGTGGGGACCGTGTTCAGGACACGCGCGAACGCCGGCAGCGATGAAATCGCCTCGACCAGGGTCGGAAGAGCCACTACGCTGCCGCCTTGACCGTCCCGCGACTGGAGCGCTCGCCGCTGCCGCGCGCGATGATGGCTTCGACAAGGAGAACGAGCGCAGCGAGAATCAAGATCGGCGTCGACAGCGGACGTCGCGCCGCCCCCGTGTACGCGTCGTTCGCCCACCGCTCGCCATCCGTTGTTAGGCTCACGTCGCGGCCATCGAAGCGCGCGCGGAGCGACGCCGCAGACAGCCGCGCCAGCGACGACTCTTGCGGCTCGCCGTTCACGACGACGGCGCCAGCCTTGTTCCCGCCACGCCGCATGAAGTACACGCCGGCGCGATCCGGCGCGATGATCTCGCCGTTCGCGATGGCCAGGGGCTGCCCCGCGGCGTCATCGACAGACTGCGCGCCGGCGGGCGCGCGCAACCGCGCGCCCGGAGTGGCCGACAGCACGATCCCGGCGTCTCCGGCGAGCCGCTGGGATGCGGCTTCCGCGAGCCACGGAAGAAATCCGGCCCGAACGGGAAAGTCAGTCGCGGACGGATCGAGCGGCGACGCGATGATGACGTAGCGATCGCCGGCAACGATCCACGGTTCGGCGCCGACGCGCGCGAGCGTGTCGGTCGTTGGCTCACCTTGCGCGGTGAGCGGGAACCGCATCGAAACCGTCGCGCCATCGATGAGCTTGAGCGGTGCGCGCGGCGGCTCACGAGCGGTGCCGGTCTCGTGACGGACGGCGCCGAAGCGCCAGGGAACGCCAAGCCGCTCGAGCGCCCGGTTGGCGGCACCGACGCGCACGGGATCGGAGGGCGCGACGATCAGCGCTGGCAGTCGCGTGAGTGCATCGGCAGAGACGATCGCCCCATCCGGGCCCAGGCGCAGGCGATCGCTCTGGACCAACGCATCCGTCGCGGTCCGCACGAAGGTCCCGAGACTCGGATCGACGGTCACCGATGGCGCCGCGCCGATCCACACCGCGAAGTAGCGGACGTCATCCCCACGCAGCTCGTCAGGCTCGAGCTCGACCGACCCGGCCAGCCACCCTCGCTCCGGCGGGGCGACCCTAACGAGGATCTCACCGTCCGCGACGGCGGTTCCGCGCGCGAGCGTCCGTGCCGCTGCCCCGGCGCCGCCGATCGCAATGCGATACGTCGCCGAGTCGGCGCCGAGCGTCCGAGCGACGACGCTGCCACGCGGGGTCCAGCGAGTGGGGCGAGCCTCCGCGACGGTCACGGCGTGATTCGCCGGCGGAGCGCCGGAAGGCATAAACACGCTCACACCCACGTCGGGTGTCGCGGTCGTGCGCCGCCACGCTGTCGCCTGACCGTCGGTCGCCACCGCGACATGACGAGCGGAGAGGCCGGCGGCACGAACGAGGCCGACGGCCCGCGTCACGGCGCCCGGCAAGTCGCCGGCGCCGGCAATAGGCTCGAGCCGTTGGATTGCGTCGGCTACCGAGGAGCTCGAGCCGCCGACGACGCGGCCATCCGCCGTGACGAGCCACACGCGATCCGACGGCGTCGCGTGGCGTGCTGCGGCGAGCGCGGCTGCGCGCAGCCGGCGAAAAAGCGGTGCCCCATCGATGATGGTGGAAGTGCTGAGTGAGTTGTCGAGGACGATCGCCATCGCCGTAGGGGCGTGTCCCGAGCCGATCAGTCGCCCGACCGGTCTCGCGGCCGCGAGCGCGATGAAGAGCACCGCGAGAATGCGGAGAAACATCAGCAGGAAGTTTCTCAGCTTGAGCTTCCGCGAGTTCTCGCGCTCGGCGCGCAGGATGTAGCGGGCGGCCGGAAATTCCACCCGCAGCGAGATGCGTCGTCGCAGCAGGTGAAGCAGCAGGGGCACCGCCGCGGCGCCCGCCAGCAGCAGGTAGAGTGGCTCGAGGAAGCTCACGGCAGTCGCTGGCGAGCGGCGAACGCTTTCCGCAACGGGACGCCAAACGGCTCGTCGGTCGTGAACACTTCGTAGCCCGCGCCGGTCGCCTGCAGCGTATCGCGCCACTCGGTGATGGCTTCATCGACCGTCTTGCGATAGGCGGCGCGCACGTCGGCGACCGTCGCGGTCACTTCGAGCCCGGATTCCGGGTCGGCAAACACCGCCTCGCCGCCAATCGAGAGATCTCGTTCAGCGGGATCCATGATATGCAGAACGGTCACGTCATGGCCGACCGCGCGGAGCAGCTTCACCGCCTCGGCGACTGCGGCGGATTCAACGAGCAGGTCCGAGATGAGCACGACCATGCCGGGGCGCCGGATGAGTCGCGCCGCCTGCATGAGTGCCTCGGGGGCGATCGACGCAAGGCCGGCACCGTCTTCCTCGAGAGCGTGAAGGATGCGCCGCCACTGCGCCGTGCGCGCCTTGGGCGGAATGACGGTGCGAAGTTTGTCGTCGTAGCGAATGAAGCCGACCGCGTCCCGCTGCCGAATCAGCAGGAGCGACAGCGCGGCGACGAGCTGCTCCGCGTATCGCTGCTTGGAGAGCACTGTTGGGGCGCTCGACCAGGCCATCGATCGACTGACATCGAGAATGATGGTCGCGCGGAGGTTCGTCTCTTCCTCGAATTGTTTGACGACCCACTTATTCGCGCGCGCGGCGATCTTCCAGTCGATGAAGCGCAGGTCATCGCCCGGCTGATAGCCGCGGTACTCGGCGAACTCCACCGAGAACCCTTTCTTCGGGGAGCGATGCAACCCGTTGAGAAAACCGTCGACGACCCAGCGCGCGACGATCTCGACATGGCCAAGTGACGCGAGACTCGCGGGGTCGAACAGGTCGGCACGGACGGCGCGGGAGCTTTCCATCGGGGTGGGAAGATAATGCTCTGACGGCTATCTTTCAGGGCTTCGCCGTACTTCCTTGCCGCGACTTCCGTGAATCTCGACCACATCCGCAACTTCTGCATCGTCGCCCACATCGACCATGGCAAGTCGACTCTCGCCGACCGCCTGATCGAGACGACCGGCACGCTACAAAAGCGGGAGATGAAGGCTCAGGTTCTCGACACGCTCGACCTCGAGCGCGAGCGGGGCATCACGATCAAGCTCAACGCCGTGCGCATGAACTACACCGCGCCCAGTGGCGGACTCTACGAGCTGAACCTGATCGACACACCGGGCCACGTGGATTTTACGTACGAGGTCTCGCGGTCGCTGGCCGCGTGCGAGGGAGCGATTCTCGTCGTTGACGCGTCGCAGGGAATTCAGGCGCAGACGCTCTCGAATCTGTTCCTCGCGCTCGACGCGGGCCTCGAGATCCTTCCGGTCCTGAACAAGATCGACCTGCCGGGCGCGGAGCCGGAACGGCGGAAGCAGGAGGTGCACGATCTGATCGGCATCGATCCCGACCGCATCCTGCTCGTGAGCGCGAAAGAGGGACACGGCGTTCCCGAGTTGCTCGAGGAGATCGTGGCGCGCGTCCCCGCCCCGACCGGCAACCCGGACGGGCCGTTGCGGGCGCTCATCTTCGACTCGTATTACGACCGCTATCGCGGCGCCGTCCCGAGCATCCGCGTCGTGGATGGCGAGATCCGGCGCGGGATGGAGATCACCTTCGGGGCGAACGAAGCGAAGTACGAGGTGAGCGACCTCGGCTACATGCAGCTTCGCCCGGTGCCGACCGAGTCGCTCGGTCCCGGTGAGGTGGGCTACGTCGTGGCGAACGTGCGAAGCGTCCAGGAGACGCGCGCGGGCGACACGATCTTCGATGCCGCGAACCGCGCCGGCGAAGCGTTGCCCGGCTATCAGGACGTGCACTCGATGGTCTTCTCGGGGCTGTACCCCACGGACACGACGCAATACGAGGCGCTCCGCGACGCGTTAGCCAAGCTGCGGCTGAACGACGCGTCGCTGCACTACGAGCCGGAGACGTCGACGGCCCTGGGGTTCGGCTTCCGCTGCGGGTTCCTCGGGCTCCTGCACATGGAGATCGTGCAGGAGCGGCTCGAGCGCGAGTTCGACCTCGACCTCGTCACGACGGTGCCTAACGTCGAGTACCATGTGCACCACACCGACGGGACCGACGAGATCATCGAGAACCCGTCGAAGATGCCGGCGCCGGCCGTGATCGACCGGGTGGAGGAGCCGTACGTCAAGGCACGCATCATGGCGCCGTCGGACTACATCGGGCCGATCATGACGTTAGGCACCGACCGCCGCGGCGTCTACAAGAACATGACGTACCTCGACCAGGCGCGTGTCGAGTTCGATTGGGAGTTCCCGCTGGCGGAGATCATCCTCGACTTCTTCGATCGCCTGAAGACGATCAGCCGCGGCTATGCCTCCCTCGACTACGAGATGCTCGGCTACCGCGAGAGCGATCTCGTGAAGCTCGACATGTTGATCAACGGCGATGCGGTCGACGCCTTCAGCGTCATCATCCATCGCGACAAGGCGTACGAGTACGGCCGGAAGATCGCGGACAAGCTGAAGGAGCTCATTCCGCGGCAGCTGTTCGAGGTGGCGATCCAGGCGGCGATCGGCAACAAGGTGATCGCGCGGACATCCGTGAAGCCGCT
>Ga0307408_100001208_pt1 | contig 19455 bp, 18 predicted proteins | sample 322Cmetagenome_FD_202116 | JGI IMG/M metagenome (GOLD analysis project Ga0307408, IMG submission 202116) | Maize rhizosphere microbial communities from greenhouse at UC Davis, California, United States - 322HYB-C-3 | ecosystem: Host-associated > Plants > Roots > Rhizosphere > Soil | place... | reverse complement strand
GGCGCCGGCGGGTTCTTGGCGAAGACTTCCGTGAACCTGGGCAGGCTCTCAGCAATCTCGTGTTTGACCAGTGTCAGGCTGTGGCAGCCCCAGTCGTAGGCGGCGTACTTGTGCGGGATGCCCTGCCCGAGGAGGGTGTTGTGCAGGCTCTGCGTCTCAGGCAGGATAATTCCTGACTCCACCGGGCAGAAGGCCAGCGCGTTCGGCTCGTTGCTGATTTCACTTTCGCCCAGGATTCCGTTGCCGGTGTAGAGCTGGATGTCCAGGGTGCGCAGGTTGGCCGCGAGGTCCACCGGGTTGTGTCCGCGCCAGTTAACCTCATTCGTTGCCCGGGGCCCGTAGATCGAGTCCGGAATCGCCGTACCTATGACCGGGCTAACGGTATGTAGGGCGGCGCCAGGGAGCCAGTTGGTGTCCACAACGCCGGAAAGACTGGACGCTGCCACGAACAGGTCCGGGTTCCGGGAAGCAAGCATCAGCGTGCCGTAGCCGCCCATCGATTCACCCAGGACCGCGCGGTGGGCGCGGTCCTTGAAGGTTCGGAAGTTCGCATCAATCAGCGGTATCAGCTGCTCGGTCACGAACGTCTCGTACATCGGCGGGCCGCCGGCGGCGTTGTTGTACCAATCACTCCAGTACCCCACGTCTCCACTCGCAGAAACGACGATTGAAGGATAGGAGCCTGTCAGCCTCTCGCCATCAAGCAAAGTTCGGAATTTAGTCCTGTCGCCGTTTGTCCCGTTCAGGAAGTACGTCACGGGCCAGCTGCGGGAGGTATCCGCCGCGTACCCGTGTGGCAGCATCACCTCAACCTGGACCGGTGCGGTGAACGACGGCGAGTCAACCGTCAGCTCCAAAGTGCGCTCGGTAAGCCACTGCTGCCCAATAATCCTCGCCCCGGAAACAGCCGTAGTACCAGATGCAGGCGGGAGATCCTCAGCCACCGAAACCGGAGCAGACACCAACGCTGCGCCCAAACCAAGGACAGCACTAACCGCCACCCCCACCACGCCCACGCGGGAATTAGGAACCGAAGGAAATTGCAAATGCATTAAATACTCTCCAAAACGACGCTGGGATGGAAGAATTTCGTTGTGCTTGACCTCACAGCCAAACCCCGGGGGAAGGAGACCGAAGGGTAAATCCTTTTATCAGGCTAGGGACTGGGAGCTCAGCGTGTCAAGACTTGACGGAGCACTAGGCTCCAGGCATAGGGCCGGAGGATATTTCCACACACCTTTCTCATCAGGCAGCCCGCCTCCACCTCAGGTGAGAGCGCCCCCCCTATTAGATCGGTCCTGCTGTCGGGCGACGATTAGTGCCCCGCTCCCAGGTCAGGGACCATGATCCCTATATCGTTACGGAGGGCCGCTTAGGCGACGCAGCCCTGAACTTGCGTTGTCATGGAAGCGCTACGCCGCCGCAGTCGCAGTCGCGCGGCGAGTGTTGTCGGTGATCTCTTTGATGAACCCTGGCCACAGAGGCTTGGGGATTTCGTGGCCCATGCCGGGGAAGATGCGCTGGCGGGAGTTGTGGACCAGGCTGTGGAGTTCGCCGGAGGCGTGGTGGTCGATGAGGAGGTCAGCGTTCCCGGTGAGGATGACGGTGGGCGCCGTGATCGCCCGAATTCGCTCGACGCGGTCGGATGCGGTGAAGACCGCGTTCGCTTGTCGGGCGTTTCCGCTTTTTACAGGGTCGCGATCGGCCGCTGAGTGATCGTGCGCCAGATGGCCTGGATCATGCTTCCGGTACACAATCCAGGCCAACAGATTGGCTCTTCGCCCTCGCCGTCGGGTCCGCTAATAAGGAGTGACTGAGCCTTTCGCTACATAGACAATATACGGGACGCCAGTACAGCCCGGCGTCCCGCATTAACCGCCCTCCTCCGTTAAGCGCCGACTCTAAGGCGCTGCGGCACGCTTCGGCACCACGGTTTCAGTGCCCGGTTGGCCGGGCCCATCGTTATTGAGTTCCGTCTTTTCCCGGTTCGGCAGGGCCAAACTGCAGGCGAGGCTGAAGACGCCGATGACTGCGAGCAGGATACCAATGGCCCAAGCTCCGGTGCTGGCGGCCAGCTGCGCGGCTACGATCGGAACGATGCCCCCGCCCAAAACACCACCCAGGTTGTATCCCATTCCTGCGCCCGTGTAACGGTACTTGGTGTCAAACAACTCGGGCAGCAGTGCACCCACCGGACCATAAGCAGTGGCGAAAATCATCAATGTTCCTGTCAGTCCAATTCCGAAGGCCAGGACCGTGCCCATGCCCAGCAGCGGGAAGAGGACCAAGCACCATGGCACGGCGATGACGCAGGACAAGGCAATGACCGTCTTGCGGCCAAGACGATCAGATAAGATGCCGGAGGCCAAAGTAGCGGCGGCAACGAAGAAAGCAGAGACTACTCCTGTGCTCAGGACCTCTACACGGCTCAAATTCATACCCGTCGGGCTGGTCCCGTAGCTGCTCAGGAAAGCCGTGCCGATGTAGAACAGTGCAAAAAGCAGGGTCAAGGAGCCGCCGGCCAGCAGGATCTCTTTGGGCTGTCGCTTGATGGATTCCAGAACAGGCAGTTTGGTGGGGGCATCGGTTCGTTGGGCATTTTTGAACACCGGTGTTTCCTCTACGCTGGTCCGTACCCAAAAGCCCAACAGGACCAGGACGGCGCTCAGAATAAAGGGCACGCGCCAGCCATAGGTGATGAAGGCCTCGGACTTGTCACCCAAGGTGAGGTTGGTGATCAGGAACGTGGCGCTAGCGAGTGCAAACGCAACAGAGGGCCCAAGCTGCGGAAATGAGCCGAAGAGCCCTCGCTTACCGGTGGGGGCGTATTCTGCGGTCAGCAACGTGGCGCCCGCCCATTCCCCTCCGACTGCCAGGCCTTGGACGAACCGTAGTGCAACCAGCAGGATAGGCGCCCAGACACCAATGGTGCTGGCATCTGGGATCAAACCGATCATCACCGTAGCGATCCCCATCATGAGCAGCGTGGTGATGAGTGTCTTTTTACGACCGATCCTGTCGCCGTAATGGCCGAAGATGATCGCACCAATCGGCCGGGCGAAGAACGCGACGGCGAAGGTGCCGAATGAGGCAACCGTTCCGGCAGCCGCTCCTAGGGCTGGAAAGAAGACAACCGGAAATACGAGAGCTGCTGCTGTGCCGTAGATGAAGAAATCGTAGAACTCAATGGTAGTGCCGGCCGCACTCGCAAAAGCCACTTTTCGGAGGGTCTTGCGGCTGTGGGGCGATGAATGTGCCACAGGTGCAGGTGTCATGGAATCTCCTTTGATATCCGCTTGGTATTTCACAAAGTTCTGTTGGGGAGCCGGCGGGGGCGACGTAAGCGTTGCGACTAGTTGATGATCCGGGTGACCATCCGTCGCCCCACCGCAGGATTGGGGGTAGTAATCTGCCGGTCAGAGGGAGCGTTGCTCGTGTCCGTTGTATTCGCTCAGCGGGCGGATGAGGGAGTTGGATGCGGTTTGCTCCATGATGTGTGCGGTCCAGCCGGTAATGCGGCTGACGACGAAGATCGGGGTGAACGTGGGGGTATCAAAGCCCATGAGGTGGTACGTGGGCCCGGTCGGGTAGTCGAGGTTGGGCTTAATGGCCTTGGCCTCGTCCATGGCCTGTTCCAGACCGTTGTACAGCCCAAGGAGTTCGGGCCGGCCGGGTGGGTGGCTTTGATGTGCGAAAGACTGGGGTGCGCAAGGTCCGGGGACCGACTATTTGGGTCCCATTCGGATTGCGCCGTCAAGGCGGATGGTTTCACCGTTGAGCATGGGATTACCGATGATGTGGGCGACCAGAGCAGCGTACTCGGAGGCCTTACCGAGTCTGGAGGGGTGAGGTACTTGCTGGCCGAGGGATTTCTGGGCGTCTTCGGGTAGGCCGGCCATCATGGGGGTTTCGAAGATGCCGGGAGCCACCGTCATCACGCGGATGAGATGACGGGCCAGTTCGCGGGCCAACGGCAATGTCATTGCTGCGACGCCACCTTTGGATGCGGCATAGGCGGGCTGGCCGATCTGCCCGTCGAAGGCAGCAACTGAGGCTGTGTCGATGATGACCCCGCGTTCGCCATCTACCGGGTCCGTGGCAGCGATCTTTTCCACAGCAAGCCGGATCACATTGAAGGTGCCGATCAAATTGATGCGCACCACCCGTTCGAAATCGGCAAGAGGCAGCGCCCCGTCAAGGCCAAGGACCTTGCCGGGAGCAACGATGCCGGCGCAGTTGACGACGATGCGCAGGGCCCCCAAAGAGGCTGCGAAATCCACTGCTGAGCCGACGTCTTCGGCTGATGTCACATCCGCAGGCAGGAAATGAGCGCCGGCTCCAAGAGCCTTCGCTGCGACTTCACCGTTTGATGAAGGCAGGTCTACAAGCACCACTTGGGCTCCCTGGCCGTGCAAGGCGGTAGCGGTGGCGTGGCCGAGCCCGGAGGCTCCTCCGGTGATCAGGGCAACGGCTCCGTTGATGTCCACAAATTCTCCTACTCAGGGGCATGACGCCCGTATGTGCGGTCAGGTGGTGGGTGCTTTTGAGGGTGCGTGCAGGATCAATGCATCGCCCTGGCCGCCGCCACCGCACAGGGCGACTGCACCGGTGCCGCCACCGCGGCGTTGAAGTTCGAGGGCAAGGTGCAGCGCTATTCTGGCCCCTGACATTCCGATCGGATGTCCAAAGGCGATGGCCCCGCCGTTGACATTTACGCGATCAGGATCGACGCCAAGTTCCTGGGTTGAGGCAATCCCTACAGCCGCGAATGCTTCATTGATTTCGATCAAATCCAGATCCGCGGGTGACATTCCGGCTGAGTCACAGGCTTTGCTGATCGCGCGGGACGGCTGGAACTGCAAACCCGAATCCGGGCCTGCGACCATGCCATGTGCTCCGATTTCGGCCAGCCACGTCAGACCCTCCGCTTCCGCACGCTCTTTGCTCATGACCACAACGGCGCAGGCGCCGTCGTTAATGGTCGATGCGTTCCCTGCCGTTACAGTTCCGCCCTCACGGAAGGCCGCCCGCAATTTCGACAGGTTCTCGGCAGTCGTCTCGGGGCGGATGCCTTCGTCGCGTCGCAACCAGGTACTCTCGCCCTTGCGGCCACGAACCTCTACGGGGACGACCTCCTCGTGGAAGACACCGTTGTCCCACGCGTGAGCGGCAAGCTGGTGGGAGCGGGCAGCGAACGCATCCTGAGTTTCCCGAGCGATAACGTCCTTGTCATTACCGGCTTCGGTCAGCAAACCCATGGGCTGACCCGTAAAAGCGTCCTGGAGGCCATCGAGCGCCATGTGATCCAGAACCGTGACGTCACCGTACTTGTAGCCTGCGCGCGAGTTGGGCAGCAGGTGCGGTGCCTGGCTCATTGATTCCATACCGCCCGCGACAATGACGTCGAAAGCGCCGGACCGGATGAGCTGATCTGCCAGGATGATGGATTCGACCCCGGACAGGCACACCTTATTAATGTTCAGTGCGGGGGTCGTCATGGGGATCCCGGCTTTGACGGCGGCCTGCCTCGCCGGCATCTGCCCCGCCCCGGCGGTAAGAACGTGACCCATGATGACGTACTGCACCTGCTCTGGTTCGGTAGAGGCCTTGCCGAGAGCGGCTCTGATGGCGATACCACCGAGCTCCGCAGCGGAAAATCCCTTCAAAGATCCGAGCAGTCGCCCGATCGGTGTACGGGCTCCCGCCACGATCACAGAGGTGCGCATGGAAATGCCTTTCGAAGCGAGGGGGTAGTGAGTCAGGATCCCAGCGATGCACCTGCTGATCCCTGCCGAGAGCCCTCGAGGATCAAGTCGGGACTTTCTTTTTTCAGTTGCTGCACATCATGCAGCGGCCGACCGTGGCTTAAGTAATCACTGGTCAGAATCAGCGGCTATCTGCGGAGCTACTGACAACAGTACTGCGTTACAGATCACCGTACCGATGGACAGTGGGGAACGCAAGTAGTCCTGCAGTACTATCGGAGGTATGCAACAACGCAGCGGGCTGAATTTTGCCACCGTCCGGCGTGCGGAACTCTTTGACGAGTTAGTCGATCTGTTCCTGGCCGAGGGATTCGCACACCTGACCCTCGATGAAATAGCAGCCCGTCTGAAGTGCTCCAAATCCACCCTCTACACGCTGTCGGGCAGCAAAGAACAGCTCGTGCGTGCTGCAACAGTGCACTTCTTCCGCCGGGAGACCAGCACTATTGATGCGAAGCTGGCGGCCACGTCCGGGTCCCGGAACCGGATCGCGGCCTACGTCTCAGCGGTCGGCGAAGCACTGTCGGTTGCCTCGGAACAGTTCATGGCTGACCTGAACGCCTTTGCGCCCGCCCGGGAGATATACGAGCAGAACATCGGCATTGCCGCGCAAAAGGTTCAGGACCTCATTACCGAGGGAGTCACCAAAGGTGATTTCCGGCAAGTCCATGCGGCCTTCGCCGGGGACCTGGTGGGGACCATGATGATGCGCATCCAGCAGGGATCCGTCCGTGGCCATTCCGGCCTCGACGACGCTGGAGCATATCGCGAACTGGCAACTATCCTGACCGCGGGCATCGGCGTTTAGCCAGACACGGCATCAGAGGGAAATCAAACTTCGCTTAGCGTTTCTTCAGGAGTGCCCTCGTGCACCCACATTTGGGAATGCGAACCCGCTACTCCCTCGGATTTGCGGCTCAGCAGTTGGCCACGCGCGGGCGGGAAGTATTAGGCTCGCCGACTTTCCGACAAGGGCACCGATCTCGACGATTCTGTCGGCGACCGGACTAGTCCGACGAAAAGCGGCCAGGGCGGCGGCCAGCCGGGGGATCTGGAGGATTAGGTCAGTGATGCTGCCCGCGTCCACCTAGTGTCGCCGACCCCGGGACATTTTGGCCGCCCTTTGCCATGTTCCACCGGCCCAGCTCGCTGCGGGATCCCGCTGCCAATCTGCTTCTGCCCCATTCCAAGGGGCTAGCAGGCATAGCCAAGCGAGAACGCCTACGGGTACTATCGTACGGACCATAGTATCTATACCAGTCTGCTGAGCATTCGCGCCGTGGCTGGCCGTTGGGAAGGACCCTCATGACCCCGGTTACGCACACCGTGCCCCCGAAGGTGGAGAAGATGGTGGGCACCCTGTGTCCGAACGCAGATTTCCTGTCAGTGCAAAACCTGCTCCCGCCCGAGGAACGAATCCGTCTCGGCGTGATCCGGGACTTTCTGCAGACGCAGATCCGCCCGGTGGTGGGGGAGTACTGGAATCAGGAAAAATTTCCTGCCCAATTACTCCCGGAGTTGGCGGCGCATGGGCTCGGGGACCTTGAGCTCTCCGGGGGCAGCCGGCTATTCACCGGATTGGTCCATGCGGAGCTGGCGCGGGCCGATGTGTCTCTGAGCGCCCTGGTCGGCATCCATAACGAGCTGATCGTAGGTTTGATCGATGCTTTGGGATCTGTGGAGCAGAAGGCCCGGTGGCTGCCACCGCTACGCAACTTCCAGTCTCTGGGAGCATTTGCGCTCACCGAACCAGAACATGGTTCGGACGTGGCCGGTGGCCTGGCCACCACGGCGACGCGTGATGGGAATGAATGGGTGCTCACTGGGGCCAAACGCTGGATCGGCGTCGGAACGATCGCTGACGTCGCCGTCGTCTGGGCCCGTGATGTCGCCGATGGGCAGGTTAAAGGATTCCTCGTAGAGACCGACCGCGCAGGGTTTTCCGCTAGCAAGATCAAGAACAAGACTGGGCTTCGCATCATGCAGAATGCGGACATCGTTTTGGACGAGGTCCGCATCCCAGCCGCTAACGCTTTGCCGGGGGCCCAGAGCTTTGCCGCGGCCAATTCGATGCTGCGCAACTCCCGCGCCTGGGTCGGCTGGCAGGGAGCCGGAGTGCAAATGGCTATCTTCGACGTGGCACGGGAGTACGTTTTATCGCGGCACCAGTTCGGGAAGCCCTTGGCGAGCTTCCAGCTCGTCCAGGAGCCCCTGTCCCGGATTCTTGGCAACACCACCGCCAGCTTAGGGCTTATGACCCAGATCGCGCGCCTCCAGGAAGAGGGGACCTTCGACATGCCCCACGCCGCTATGGCAAAGGCCACCACCACCTCCCTCGCCCGGGAATCGGCTGCGCTCGGACGGGCGCTGCTGGGTGGAAACGGCATCGTCACCGACCACGAGATGGCCAAAATCGTTAACGACGTTGAAATCATCTTTACCTACGAGGGGACCTACGAAATCAACGCCCTCATCGTCGGCCGCGCCATTACCGGAATTTCAGCCTTTGTGTGATGCCATCCCGGGAGGGTCACCAGCAAGGCGCCACCGCAAGCACCATGTCCCAAGCGCACTACTGTCACAGCAACACCACAGTTCCCGCCCGCCGGTCGCTGAGTTGGTAATGATGGGCAGGACCAGATGTACCAAACCATGAATGATCGGGACGCTTCAGCGTCATCTCCCGGCCCACATCCTCGATTGAGCCGGCACAAGAAGGAGGACCTACATGACACAGGCAAACACCACCGAACAACGCTACGAGAACGTTCGCATCGACCATCAGCGCAGGGTGGGAATCATTACCCTCAACCGGCCGCAGGCCCTGAACGCTTTGAACGCGGCGACACTGCATGATGTCGTATCGGCCGCAGCGGCAATGGACGCCGACCCGGACATCGGGGCCATCGTCCTGACCGGGTCGGCGAAGGCCTTCGCCGCTGGGGCCGATATCAAGGAGATGGCCGGCCGTACGTTCCCTGAGATGTACCAGGCGGACTGGTTCGCGGGTTGGGACGCATTCACCCGGGTGCGGACCCCAGTGGTGGCAGCAGTCGCCGGTCATGCCCTGGGAGGGGGATGCGAGTTAGCGATGATGTGCGACGTGCTCATTGCTGCCGACACCGCCCGCTTCGGCCAGCCCGAGATCAACCTCGGAGTGATCCCCGGGATGGGCGGGTCACAGCGGCTGACCCGGGCCGTCGGCAAAGCAAAGGCCATGGACATGGTCCTAACCGGCAGGCAGCTGAACGCTGCGGAGGCCGAACTGGCCGGGCTCGTCTCGCGGGTCGTGCCTGCGGCGGAGCTGCTCGACGCGGCTCTGGACGTAGCGGCCACCATAGCAGGCAAGTCCAAGCCCGTATCGATGGCGGCCAAAGAGGCCGTGAACACAGTATTCGAAACGACGCTGGCACAAGGAGTGCTGTTCGAGCGCCGGCTTTTCCACGCACTGTTCGCAACCGAAGACCAGAAGGAAGGAATGGCCGCATTCACCGAGAAGCGGGAACCCCGGTTCACACACCAGTGAAGCGCCACCGGGTCCCGCACGGAAAAGCACCACCGACAAAAGTCGACGACGCTGTTTCTGTAGCACTCCCGCGTATCGCTGCGAGACAGCGCCACCGCGACTGAATCCCCATAGCTCCGACGCGCAAGCGCCGAAGGATCCGTGGCGACTCAGCCACAATGCACGGCAAGCCCCGGGGCGGCGGTGATAAAACAGCTGACTCCCGGGGCTTGCTGTTCCTGCCCGATTTCGTCGATGGATTGTCCCGGGCCTCAGCGGCCCCGGTTCCCCGTCATCACACCCATAGCGCGCTGCTTCCGCAGAACGAACCGCTGCAACTTTCCAGACGGCGTTTTTGGCAGATCATCAACGAAGTGGATCTGCCGGGGGTAAGCGTGGGCCGCAAACTGCGTTTTAACCAGCTTTTGAAGCTCAACTACCAAGTCTTCGCTGCCGGTAGTCCCCTCGGTGAGAACGACGTACGCTTCAACGACTTCGCCACGGAGTTCATCCGGGGCGCCGATGACAGCACATTCCTGGACGGACGGATGGCCTGCCAGAATGCTTTCTACGTCGAAGGGCCCGATCCGGTATCCGGCCATGATGATGACGTCGTCGTCGCGGGAAGAGAAGTAGTAGTTTCCGTCTTCGTCGACCTTGCCGGCGTCCCCGGTGAGGTACCACCGCCCGTCCGGGCTGAATCGCTCAGCGGTTTTTTCCGGGGCATCTTTGTAACCGGTGAACCACATCAGGGGACTCCCGGCGACGTCAACTGCGACGCGGCCCATTTCACCGGGTGCGGCCGGTTCGTCGATGCTGTCTTGAAGGACCGCGCAGCTCCAACCAGGGAGGGGGCGACCCATGGAACCTGGCCGAAGTTCATCCCTGACGTCATCATGCCAGGCGTTGATGATCATCATCCCGTGTTCGGTTTGGCCGTAGTGGTCCCGCACGGGAATACCGAACGTCTCCTCAGCCCAGGTAATCACCTCAGGCGTCAGTGGTTCACCGGCGGAGGATGCCCGGCGCAGCCGGATATTTCTCGTTCCGGCTTCGAATTTCGATCGCATTGTCCGGTATACGGTCGGCGCAGCGGCGAAGTTGGTTACCCCGAAGCGTTCCAGCACATCAAAGCTGAGTTCCGGGGAAAATCCTGCGTGCAGCAGGAGGTTACGCCTGCCGGCCGCCATCGGACCGAGGATCCCGTAGTACAAGCCGTAGGCCCAGCCCGGATCTGCCGCGTTCCAAAAGACATCATCTTTGCTGACGTCCAGCCCGAGTTCGATGTACTGCCGGAAGGCCGCCAGCGCCCTGACCGGGACGGGGACGCCTTTAGGCGAGCCTGTGGTCCCGGATGTGAAGATCAGCACCAATGCGCCGTCCCCTCCAATGGCTTCGGCCCGGATGCCCGGCTTCTGCGCCGCGAGGAGCGGGGTGAGGGCGAGGTCCGGCGCCGAGGCGTGATCGCCAACCACGAGGACGGCCGCAGATGTCTCCTGGATCTTGTCGCGCTGGTTGGCGTCCGTGATGACGGCTTTTGCCCTTGAGGACGTGAGACGCATTTCAATTGCCGGCCATGCGAATGCGGTGAACAGGGGCACATGAACTGCCCCACGGCGCCAAATAGCCAAGAGCATCACCACGAGATCAGCCGACTTTCCCATGAGCGTTGCCACGGCATCCTGCGGGCCGATCCCCAATTCGGCCAAGGCCGCAGCTCCACGCTCCGAGCGCTCACGGAGTTCCCCATAGGTGATGTCCTCACTGGACAAGTCGGCTCCCACGACCGAAAACGCCACAGCATCGGGATCATGGCCGTCACAGAGCAGGTAGGCAGCACAGGCGTCGGGAGCACTGTACTGAGCAATAAGGGCCTCGACAGTAGGTGCCGGGAAAGACATTGATTCTCCTTTGAATGGTGACAGTGGGGAAAGTATGCAGCGGGCCCCGCGATTCTTAGGACCAGGTTCCCTACCAAGGAATTCGGGTGAGAAGGGCCGAGGTTTTCTATCCGGCGCACCAGTACTCCCCATGGAACTAGCGTACTGCCTTTTGTTCACCCACGATAGGGCGGCAGGACATTTCCTACATCCTTTTGCCAGCGCGCAGCCCGCTTCGGACCTCGGTGCGAGCGGCTGACCCATTTGATTGGTCCTGCTAATTGATGGCTGTTCTGTTCGCTCCTGTGACCTCCCGGGCTCCAAAGAGTAGTGAACGGTCTTGGAGTGTCACCTACGGACTGCCTCGATGCCTGACGAGACCGGAGGGGACCATGGGGTGCGCCCTGACAATGTAGTGCCCCGGTCCGAGGTTGGTGACCAGGATTCCTATGTTGTTACGCTGGGCGGCTTCGGTGACGCACATGATGGCTGCTTCGAGTGACTTCCCGGGCTCCGCCCCTTCTGTTACGGCGACTTCGATCATCCCCGGGGATCTCAGCTCCTCTTTGTGGTTTTCCCCTGCCGGGTTCTGTACGGGATCTGAAGTGGTGCTTTCGGTGCGGAGTACATTGTGTTGCCGCGCTCGGCTGCGGCTAAGCGGCTGTGGTGCATCGGAAGTGGCTATTGGCATCGTTGTTCTTGACCTGTTGGAGGGCCGGCGGGCAGATTCGTTCCTGCCCGCCGGCCCTACGGTGAGGGGACGGTGGGATTTCAGGAAGATGTCATGATCGTCCGGCTTTGAACCGGCGGGAGCGGCGGTATTGGTCGATGGTTACGGCGGCGGCGAGGATGATGCCGACAAAGATGTTCTGGTAGAGCGGATTGACATTCGCGATGGCGAGCCCGTTGTTGATGGCTGCGAAAAGCAGTGCACCGAGTGCGCTGCCGGTGATGGTTCCGATACCGCCGAAGAGGCTGGTGCCTCCAATGATCACGGCGGTGACAACCTGGAATGTCATCGCTGTTCCACCGGCAGAAGGCGAGGCTGTAAAGAGCCGTGCGGCGCCAAGCAACCCGGCAAGTGCGGTGACACCGCCCAGGGTTGCGAACAGTATGAGGTCGAGTTTTTGGACGTGAATTCCGTTTGCCGCCGCTGCAGCCCTGTTGCCGCCCATGGCGCGGACGTTGTAACCGAAGGGTGTCTGTTCCAGCAGTACGTGGAAGACAATGCCGACGATGACGGCCATGTAGATCAGGTTGGGGACACCGAAGAGGTTGCCTCCACCGATGTTGGTGAACGCTTCCGGAAACCCGTAGACGTCCTGGCCGTTGGTCATGACCACAGATACACCGCTGACGATGAAGAAGACGGCTAATGATGCAATCAGCGAGGGCAGTTTGAGGTAGACACTTAAAGCTCCCGTGCATAGACCAATACCGATACCTGCAGCCACGCCGGCGAGGAGAGCCAGCGGCCATGGCACACCGGCGACCATCATGGTTCCGCTGATAACAGCACCTATGGCGTAGACGGCACCTGCCGAGAAGTCCAGGGCGCCGGCGACAAGTATGAGAGTCATCGGGCAGGCGACCATGAAGTAGAGGGTCGCGGACCTGAGCAGTTCAATAAGGTTGCTGCCGCTGAGGAAGGCCGGATTTGTGAACTGGAATACCAGGCCAAGCAGAACAAGCACGGCAATGATGCCAAGCTGTTGGGTGTAGCGGCCCCAATCGATGCTCCGCTCCGGGTGTTTTGCGGCGTTTGTCGCAATGGTTGCAGCGCTCACCTGAGGACGCCTTTCGCTGGTTCTTCGGTAACGGCACCGGTGATGAACCCGATGATCTCGTCCATGGAGGTTTGTGCGCGTTCGCGGACTGTTGCGACCCGTCCCAAGCGCATGACCTGGATCCGGTCGGCGAGGTCGAGGACGAGGGACATGTCATGACTGACGCAGATGACAGCGTTTCCGCGGTCCCGAAGGCGGCGGATCATATCGGCGGCCTGAGCCGTTTCCCGTACGCCCAGCGCGGCCGTCGGCTCATCGAGCAGAACGACCTTGCCACCGGTGCGCATGGCCCGGGCGATGGCAACGATTTGCCGTTGACCGCCTGAAAGCATCCCGATGGGGGTGCGGACGTTGGCCACGGTGACGTTCAGTTCGTCGAGGAAGGCGCGGGATTCGCGCTCCATCCTGCGGCGGTCCACGAAGGGTCCACGGCGGGGAACCTGACCCAGGAACAGGTTGGTGGCGACATCGAGGACTTCCACCAGGGCGAGGTCCTGGAAGACCGTGGCGATTCCTGCGTCCTTGGCATCAGACGGGGCGTGGAATGCCCGCTCGTTCCCGTCGACCTTTATCGTGCCTTCGTCGGGCCGGTAAACGCCGCTGATTGTCTTGATCAAGCTTGACTTGCCTGCCCCGTTGTCGCCCACGACGGCGAGGACCTGCCCCATATAGGCGGTGAGGTCGACGCTGTTCAACGCCGTGACGTGTCCGAAGCGCTTGGTGATTCCTCGAAGTTCGAGGGATGGCGTTGGTGTCATTTCGCTGCCGGCTCGCTCGCGAGCACCTCGGCCAGGTTCTCCTTCGTCACGAAGGTTGTTCCGGTATCGGTGTTGGCGGGGACTTCCTCACCTTTGCTGAGCTTCACCAAATTTTCGACCGTTTTGGTCGTCATGGCGCAAAAGTCCTGCTTGCTGGTGCCGTAGATGGTCCCGTCGTTGATGCCGTCCTGAACCTGCGGTGTGAGGTCGTTAACAACACCGACGACTTTGCCTTCAAGACCCTGTTCCCTGATGGCCGCCGTAATGCCGCCCACTGCTGTCCCCTCCCAGGAGTAGACAACATTGATCTCCGGATGTGCTTTGACCATGGCCGTCACCGTGTCCGCTGTCTTGCTTGGATCGCCATTGTCGTAGGCGGTAGCCGGAACCTTCACGTTTTCGGGCAGGTTCGCCTCGAGGGCTTTGATGATGATGTCACCGGCACCGCCCGGCGCGTTGCTGATGATCCCGACGTTTTGTTGCCCCTCGCGCTTCCCGATTTCCTTGGCGATTTTGGCGCCCATCTTCGAATATTCAGTGCCGATGGTGAAATCCTGAGACGAAGTCATGTCACCGGTATTCAAGGTGACTACGCGGATGCCTTTGGATTTTGCCTGCTTCATCAGCGGCTCGTATTGGGCCGGAACAATGGGCACCATGATGATGGCGTCGGGCTGTTGGGCCATGGATTGTGTGATGCGGTCAAGGACGAACTGGTTGTCCATGCTGAGGCCCGTTGGGCCGGAGGTCTTCCCGTCGATGCCGTATTTTGCGGTTGCATCCCGGAAGCATTTGTCAGCTGTTGCCCAGTCGGGGTACGACGGCAGGGGGTTGGCAAAAAAGATGCTTTTAATCTCGCCCGTTTCACCTGCCGAACTAGGACTCGCCGCGGGCGAGCCAGCGCACCCTGCGAGAGCCAAGACGCCAGCTGCAAAAACGGCAGCCGCGCTGAGGGACTTGTGGTTCATTTTTCACTCCATTGTGTTGTTGGGTGGCATGCTGCTCAGAGCCGACGCGGCTCTGTCTGCAGGGCCGGTTCCTATGGGGCTGCCCGCTGATTAGCCTTTTTGGGCTGCTCGAAGTGTTCAGTGTGCTGCTGCCGGGTGGGACTTTCTGGGGTTTGCCTTGGCCATAGTCCCGACAGCGGTTCCGGACCGATGCGAGTTTTGGGAAATCTCCCTGACGAATTCAGCCCAGAGAGGTTGGGGAACCTCGTGACCCATCCCGGGGAACACTTCAAGGCGTGCCCCGGGGATGAGTTTGCGGAGTTCATGAGAGGCTCTGTAGTCAATGAGCTTGTCCGCGTCGCCGGTCAGGATCACGGTGGGGGACTGGATGGTGGTTACCGCTTCGCTTCTGTCCCTGGCCGAGAATACGGCGGCGGCCTGTCGTGCGTTTCCATCCTTGACGGGGTCGCGGTCATACGCCTGGGCGGCCAGGTCAGTGAGCCAGGGAAGATCCTGCGGGTAGCGCTCTGAGCGGCACAGGTATTCGCCTGCCAGGAATTCCTGGATGGCTTCATCCCGGGAAGGGGTGGCGTGGTCCTGAAGGATGTCCCGTTCCAGTGCCTGGGGAAGGAGCCACTTCTGCGACGCTGAGGTATAGATCAAGGTCAGGGACGCGACCAGTTCGGGGTGGCATACTGCAAGCTCCTGGGCGATCATTCCGCCCATGGATTGTCCGACGACTGTGCACGGGCCAAGGTCGAGGGCCCGGATAAGCCCGGCTGTGTCCTCGGCCATGTCGGTCAAGGTGTAGCTGTGACCGTCGAATTTCTGGGATAGGCCGACGTCCCGGTTGTCGAACCGGATGACCCGGAAGCCGGCGTCGACGAGCAGTTCGCAGAACTCCTCACGCCACTTGATCATCTGTGCTGTGAGTCCCTCGATGAGGACAAGGGGCTTGGCGTCCTCGGGACCGAACGTGTCATAAAACAAGGTCGTGCCGTTGGCGACATGGATGTATGGCATTGGAGCGGTTCCTTCTAGTTGGATGCTGCGCCGGCCCTGCTGCTCTGCGCAACCGGGTCGTTCACACTTTTGATGGCCTTGATGACGTCGTCGCGCCAAGTGCGGGCCGCTTCGAGGACTCCCGTCATCATTGATGAGGAGTGGATTTGGCCTTCTGCCACTATGTACGTGACAGGAACGCCAGACTGACTAAGGCGGCGGGCGTAGGCGTCCGAGCTGCCGCGCACCATGTCGAACTCCGATGCCAGAATCACCGCGGGCGGCAGCCCCGACAGATCCTCGGCGAGCAGCGGGGAGGCGTAAGGGTTCAACGCGTCCTCGGGATCGGCGAAATAGTCTTTGCCGATTTCCACGATTTCGGCCTCCTCAAGGAGGTAGCCCTTGCGGTATTCCGAGAGGTTTGTTTTCCAGGTGAGATCGAGCGCGGGAACTTCGAGGATCTGCAGGGCGATTGCCGGTCCGTTCTGTTCACGGGCCCGCAAAGCTACTACGGCAGCCAGATTTCCTCCAGCCGACCCGCCGCCAACGACAAGCTGATCGGGACGGGCACCAAGGTCCTCCGAGTGCTCGGCCACCCACTGGAGTGCGGCATAGGCGTCGTTGACCGCTGTGGGGAACTTGTTTTCGGGCGCGAGCCGGTAGCCGACAGAGATGACTACTGCGTCCGCGCCGACACAGCGTTCCCGGCACAGGCCGTCGATGTAGTCGTAGTGGATCGAACCGCCACGGAATCCGCCGCCGAAGAAGTAGACGTAGGCGGGATGCGGCCCGGGAGAGAAGGGCTTGTAAATCAGCAGCTCGATGATACCGCCCTGGACCGGGATTTCCACCAGTTCCCGGCTGTGGACCTCCGGGTAGGGTTCTGCCAGTTGGGCCGTGAGGGCGTTCACGGTTTCACGCTCCGTTTCCCTGAACGCGGAGGCATCCGTGATTTTCGGCGAGGGCAAGGTGACGGCAGGAAGGATGTTTTCCAGGAAGGGATCGATGGGCATTGATGCTCCTCTTTGATGATCTGGCGGTGAAGGTGACTTGGCAGCCGGGGCCACGGGGGACTAGCGGACGGCCCGTATGAGGCTTGCGCTTTCCGCGCCAACGATGGCGAACACAGCGGGCGGTGTAGCAGAGCACCGTGAGCCTCCGAGCCACGTGATGATCGCCCCGGCCAGGACCGGTGACAAAACCGTCGGCAGACCGGGTCGCGACCTGAAGGACGGTCAGGCCGCAACCGACCGGAGTAACGACATCGCGGCTACCTCACCTGCGGACGAGCAACATTGTTCCTACTGAGCCATCGAGCGCCTCGTATCAGGCGCCGACGGGCTCCGCAGCAGGTACGGGGATGGTTTCCTGCTCGTGTTCGAACTCGTTCGCGACGCGGCCACCGCGGAAGCCGATCCATCCGACGAGGACGCCAAGCAAAGCGGCGACCGCTGACGCGATATAGACCATTGAGGGTGAGACCAGGAGCAGCGCGGGGATGATCGCGGAGGTGATGGCGGCCATCACCCGGCCGAAGGTGAACACCATTCCCTGGCCTGTGGAACGTAGCATCGTGGGAAATGACTCGTTGGACCAGATGCGTGCGATCGGTTCACCTGCGGAGACCTGACCGATGGCGGTGATGAGCAGGGCGCCCAAGATGGTGACGAGGCTGAAGCCGAAGAACACCGGGAGCAGGAATCCGAGGACGAAGATGGCTCCGCCGATGAGGAACAGCGGCATCCGGAGCCGGCCCCCGACGAACTTCATGTACACGCCCAATGCGATGAAGGCGAGCGGGAACAGTCCCAGGGAGTAGGGAACGAACTCCTCGACCGGGATGCCCACGACGTTCGCGGCGACGTAGGTTGAGAATGCGCTCGTGATGGTGCTCGCTGACATGATCAGGGCGTAGAAGACCATCAGCACGACGAACGGACGACGGAACGGGGGCTGGAGCAGATCCCTCACCCGCGCCTTGTCGGCCCGGACGGTGTGAATGCCGAGGCGTCGTTCCTCGCGGGACTTCAACCATAGGGGCGATTCGGGAACGGTCAGGCGCAGGAGCAGGCCAATCAAGGCAACGACGACGATCAGGCCATAGAGGATCTGGCCGCTCATCCTGCCCAGCCCGCCGGTCGCCGTGGTTACGATGACCACAGTCAGCGACGCGGCGATCCACATTACCTGGGTGAAGACCAGCATTGCGCCGCGGTTTTTCTCGGTTGCGGCTTCGGCGATGGTCGCCAGCGATACCGGGAGGTCCGCTCCGACACCCAGTCCCAGCAGGGCCAAGCCGGCGAAGAGGATCCAAAAATCCGTGGCGAAGGTCGGTGCGAGGCTTCCGACCACGATGAGCGCCATTGTGATGATGAAAATTTTCCGGCGGCCGTAGATGTCGCCCAGGCGACCGCCGACCAGCGCGCCCAACGCCAGGGCGAAGGTGACGACTGCGGTCAGCAGTCCGACGTTAGCGGCTGTGAGCCCGATGGTCTGCTGGTAGATCACCAGGGCGATCCCGTTGACGGTCAGCGCAGCACCGTCGACGAAGGAAGCGAGGCCGGCGATTACGGCGACCCGCCACGGGTGGCGATACGCGCCCACAGGCTCCACCGCGCCTGGCGGGGCCTTAGGGGAGTGTAATGCTGGGACAGACGACATAAATCCTCCTTGATTAATCGTGTCAACCACGTGATGTAGAGCATAAAAGGCTATGATTACTCGTGTCAAGCACTGGAGGGATACCCATGACGGATGGACCGATAAGAACCGAAGACATCGCGAGGGAAGCGGGTGTTTCCCGGGCGACGGTAAGCTATGTGCTCAACGACCGTCGCGATGTGAGGGTCAGTGACACGACCCGGCGTCGAGTCATGGATGTGGCGCGTCGTATTGGGTACGTTGGTTCCCCTGCTGCCCGGGCGCTGCGTAGCGGGCGGGGTGATGTCGTGTTGCTGCTCATTCCGGGCTGGGAAGTAACCGGTCAGCTGGAACTTCTCCTCGAGCAGATTGGCAGGCTTGTCGCCCAGCACAACCTTGTTTGCCTACGCTACGAGGGGGCCCATTGGCAGGGTTCTCTCAATAAGGTGCTCTCTCACATCTCCGCAGCCTGTGTCGTCACCTTCGATCCTTTGTTAGAGGAGGACGCAAAGGCTTTGCAGGCCGCGGGGGTTCCGGAGGTGCTTGCACGCCTTCTCGACCGCCCGGGCAAGCCGCACACCACGGCTATCGGCCAGAAAGCGATCGTCGCCGCGCAGATCGACCACCTCTTAGGCCAGGGTTACGAACGTCTCGGCTACCTGGGCATGAATGAACCCCGAGGCCAGCAGTTCGTCGAAGCGAGAATTGCGGCTTTCGACGAGATCTGTCGTGCCCGCGGCCTCACAGGGATGACCTCCACGCTGGTCGATTGGGACCGAGAAATCATCACGGAAGTGCTAGGCGGCTGGGTAGGGGCATCACCTGAACCACTCGGAGTGGTTGCGTGGAATGACCTTGCCGGCCTAGGCATTCTGAGCGCAGCAGCCGAACTGAATGTTCGAGTTCCTGATGAGCTCGGTGTGATCGGCGGAGATGACACCCTGATCGCAGCTCTCGCCCGCCCGGCTCTCAGCAGCATCCGACTCGACCTTGTTTCCGAAGCGGAAGGCATAGCCGCAGGTGTCGCTAAGGCTCTCGGACGCGACACCCAATTGCATGCACCTGCCGGCACAGTGGTGGAAATTATCGTTCGCGAATCCAGTAAACGTTCCTCGTAGTTCCCCACTGAAGCCCTGGTCAGCGAGGCGGTGTGCGGTTTCGCCGTGCCCTG
>Ga0307408_100001207_pt1 | contig 19481 bp, 19 predicted proteins | sample 322Cmetagenome_FD_202116 | JGI IMG/M metagenome (GOLD analysis project Ga0307408, IMG submission 202116) | Maize rhizosphere microbial communities from greenhouse at UC Davis, California, United States - 322HYB-C-3 | ecosystem: Host-associated > Plants > Roots > Rhizosphere > Soil | place... | reverse complement strand
GCCAGCGCCTATCAATGGAGCCTTGATCCCATCGACGGGACGCGCTCCTACATCAGCGGCCTGCCAACCTGGACAACCCTGATCGCGCTAATGGAGAACGGCCGTCCAATCATGGGGCTCATCGATGCACCATGTCTCGATGAGCTTTACGTAGGTTTCCATGAGACGAGCTGGAAAGAAGCTGCCGGAGTGCGCACGCCGATACGCGTAAGCAAAGTCGGCGAATTAGGGGAAGCCCGCCTCGCGACGACGGACCCTCTCCTGTTCAAAGGGAATGCGGCCGCGGCCTTCAAGACGCTCTACGGCGCCACACGGATCACGCGCTTCGGCTATGACGCTTATGCTTACGCGCGACTGGCTTCAGGAACGATCGACTTGGTCGTCGAGTGCGAACTGAAGCCTCACGACTACCAGGCTCTGATCCCCGTGGTGCGCGGCGCTGGCGGTACGTTCGGAGATTGGTCGGGAGGCACTGACTTCAGTGCCGGGCAAGTCATTGGGGCAGCGACGCGCGAGCTATACGTCGCCGCAGTCGAAGTCATGCGCGCTGCTGCTTCATCCGTGCCGCTTGCGAAGGACGCTGATTAACTCTTCCCAACTCATCTCCCGGGCCTGCAAAAGCACAGCGAGATGGTAGAGCAGGTCGGCGCCTTCCTCAGCGCATCCGGATGAGTCTCGCGTGACTGCCGCCAATGCGAGCTCCACGCCTTCTTCTCCGACTTTCTGAGCAATTCGCTCAACGCCGCTCTCGAGCAATTGCCGCGTATAGCTCGATTGTCCACCCGAAGTGGCGCGATCTGCGACTATGGACGACAAGTTCGCCAGCCATCCCGGACCCGTAAGGTTCTGATCCCCGAAGCAGCTAGGCGTGCCGAGGTGGCAAGTTGGACCTTCTGGCTCAGCCAGAATGAGCAGCGCATCGTCGTCGCAGTCGGCGAATACTGACGCTACGCGCAGCCGATTGCCGCTCGTTTCGCCCTTCATCCAGAGCCTTTGCTTCGACCGGCTGAAGAAGGTCACGAACCCGCTTTCGAGTGTGACGCCAAGCGCGTCCGCGTTCATGTAGCCGAGCATCAGCACGCGGCCAGACGCGCTATCCTGGATGGCAGCGGGAAGCAGCCCCCCCATCTTGTCCCAGTAGAGACCGCCAATGTCCGCCGCAGTCAGAGGCGCATTTCGATCCCGCATGATGCGAGGAACTCCTTCAGCTCGGGAATGGCGATGATCCGGTCGTGAAAGACGGTGGCTGCGAGAGCTCCGCTAGCGCCGATCTCGAAGGCGTGGCGGAAGTGCTCCGGCACTCCTGCCCCGCCCGACGCGATGACCGGGACGGTGATGGCCTCGACAACGGCGGCAGTGTGCGGAATGTCGTAGCCGGTGCGGACCCCGTCGCGGCGCATGCAGTTCAGGACGACTTCGCCGGCACCCCGGTCACACGCTTCGCGCACCCAATCGAGAGTTCGCCGGCCGGTGTCGCGGGTCGAGTCGGGGCTGCCGGTATATTGCTTCACCCAATAGTCGCGGTTCGCTTCGAAGCTGTCGACGCCGAGCACGACGCATTGGCTGCCGAAATCGCGCGCAAGTTCCTCGATCAGGCCGGGCCGTTCCAACGCGGGCGAGTTGATCGACACCTTGTCGGCGCCGCAGTCGAGGCAGGCTGCCGCTTCGTCGCGGCTGCGGAGTCCACCCGCAACTGCGAACGGGATGTCGATGACCTGTGCGACCTTGCGCACCCATGCGAGGTCGACGCTACGGCCCTCGGCGCTGGCGGCGATGTCGTAAAAGACGAGTTCGTCCGCGCCCTCGTCGCGATACCGCATCGCCTGCTCGACAATGTCGCCGGCGTCGCGGTGGCCGCGAAACTGGACGCCTTTCACCACGCGCCCATCTTTCACGTCGAGGCAAGGGATAATCCTACGCGCGGGCAAGGCGAAGGGCCTCCTCGAGCCGGATGCGGCCCTCCCAAAGAGCCTTGCCGACGATCGCGCCCTGGGTCGTAAGCCGTTCCAGATCGGCGAGCGAGGAGACGCCGCCGGAAGCCTGGATATTCAGGTGCGGAAGACGATTGACCGCTTGTTCGAGCAGATCGAAGTTCGGCCCGGCAAGCATTCCGTCCTGGCCGATGTCCGTGAGCAAAAGGTGCCGCGACTCAGGATACTCGGCCGCGACGTCCCACAGGCTGGTGCCGGTGTCCTCGGTCCAGCCGGCGACGGCGACGTTAGGCACTCCATCCACCACATTGACGTCCAGCGACAAGGTGATCCGGTCGGCGCCAAACTCGCCGATCCACCTTCGGACGAGGTCCGGATCGCGCACGGCAAGGCTGCCGATGACCACACGAGCAACGCCGGCGTCCAGCATGCGCTCAACCTGGTCGCGGGTGCGGAAGCCGCCGCCTACCTGCAGTCGCAACGATGACGTCCGTGCAAGTCCAGCGATCAGCTCATGCTGAACCGGCTCGCGCATCCGGGCTCCGTCGAGGTCCACGATGTGCGCCCATTCGGCGCCTGCCTCCGCGAAGCGCCGCAGCGCCTCGAGGGGCTCGTCCGAATAGGTGGTGGCATCGTCGAAGCGGCCCTGCTGCAGTCGGACGACGCGTCCGCCCATCAGGTCCATTGCCGGGTAGATAATCATGGCCGTGGCGCAGTCACTGCAGGAAGTTTTGGAGAAACCGCGCGCCCGCCTCGCCGGACCGCTCCGGGTGGAACTGCGCGCCCAGCCAGTTGCCCGTTCGAACCACTGCAGGAATTCGCCGGCCATAGTTGGCGCTGGCCACGGTCGCCGGGCCGTCGTCGCAAGCGTAGCTGTGCGCGAAATAGACGTAATCGCCCGACCGCAGTCCGAGATCGCTGTCGCGGACCTCGACACGGCTCCAGCCCATGTGCGGCACTGGTCGCTCCGCTTCTGGCTCCAGCGCGCGGACCCGACCGGCGATGATGCCGAGGCAATCGACATCTTCCTCCTCACTGCGCTCGAACAGCAGTTGCATGCCGAGGCAGATGCCGAGCGCTGGTTGCTTCAAGGATCGCAGCGGTTCGCGCAGGCCGAGCGTTTCGATCCGTTCCATCGCGAAGCCTGCGGCCCCCACGCCGGGCAGGACGACCCTTTCCGCACAAGCGAGTTGCTCCGGATCGGCGGTTGCGATCGGATCCAGTCCGAAGCGGCTGAACGCCAGCCGAACGGAGCCGATATTGCCGCAGCCTAGGTCGACGATTGCCAGCTTCATAGCACCCCCTTGGTGCTGGGCAGGGCGTCCCCCTCGCGACGGACAGCCTGCCGGAGCGCGCGGCCGAACGCCTTGAAACAGGCTTCGGTCTTGTGATGGTCATTCTCGCCGTGGACGCGGACGTGGATCGCAGCACCGAGGCTGTCGGCGAGGGAGCGGAACACGTGCGGCGTCATCTCGGTCGGATATTCGCCGATGTGGCTGGCCTCGAACTCGCCTTCGAAGCGGCTGAACGGACGGCCTGACAGGTCGATCAGGACCTGAGCTTCAGTCTCGTCCATCGGTAATGCGAAGCCGAAGCGGCCGATGCCGCGCTTGTCGCCGAGCGCGCGCCCGAGTGCGGTGCCCACGGCGATTGCGCAGTCCTCGATGCTGTGATGCCCGTCGATGTCGAGATCCCCGTCGCAACTGAGCACGAGGCTAAAGCCCGCATGCGCGGCGACCTGGTCCAGCATGTGGTCGTAAAATGGAATGCCGGTCGAGATACTCCGCGGCTCAGCCCGCTCCAGGTCGAGGGCGACGGCGATCTTGGTTTCCCTGGTGTCCCGCACAAGCTCGGCGCGGCGCACATTCTCCTCAATGGCGGGCACTCCGAAAGCCGAAAGCGCCGCAGCATTCTCCTGTTCGGTGCCGATGGTGAGGCGCACGCCGCCGGGCGCGGCATTGGGCCGAAAGCGGACGCGGATACCTAAACCGCGCAGCTTGGCAGCAAGCGCCTCGGGCTCGTGGACTTCGAGGAAGAGGAAATTGCCCCCGCCGCTGCGCACCGACTTTACGATGGGCGATTGCTCCAGAAGCGGCACGAGCAGCTCGCGGTCGGCCTTTATGCGTGCAATGCGCTGCTCGTGGATGGGTCGTCGCGATGGCGCGAGCGCTGCCATCGCCGCTTCGATCGACAAGCTTGGCAGCGGGTATGGCGGCAAGGCACGAGCGGCGATGCCGATCAACTCGGGATTCGCGATCGCGCAGCCGATGCGCGCACCGGCGAGGCCGAACGCTTTCGACAGAGTGCGCAACACGACCAGATTGTCCCGAGCGCTTGCCTCGGCGGCGAGGCTCGTTGTCTCAGAGAACTCGAGATAGGCCTCGTCCAGCACGACGATCGTGTCCGGCAGCGCGTCGGCAACGCGAAGCACCAGTGCCGGGTCGACGTCGTTTCCGGTCGGGTTGTTCGGCGAGCAGATGAAGGCGAGTTTGAGGTTCGGCTCGCCCTTTAGCACCGCCACGTAAGCATCGGCGTCGAAGTCGAAGTTCTCGCCAAGCGACACGTCGATTACTCGCGCGCCCTGCGCCCGGGCGAAGTGCGAATATGCCGAAAAGGTCGGCTTTGGGATGGCGACCGCGTCATCGCCCGCCCGGCAGAAGGCGCGGACCAGCATGTCGATCGCATCGTCGGCGCCGCGAGTGACGACGACATTCGCAGGCTCGACGCCGTAGAGTGCCGACATGGCGCGCGTCAGTCGCTCAGGTTGCGGCTCCGGATAGCGGTTGAGCCCGGCGGCGAGCGGACCCTCGGACAGCGGCGGAAAGGGATTCTCGTTGGCGTCCAGCTTGATGGCGTCCGCCGTGAACAAGCCGCTTGCCTGGGCGGCGATGTCGAACGGTTCGAGCGCGACGATCTCGGGCCGGGCCAGACGTTGGGCTAGGCTGGTCATCGCATCAGTTCCAGCCGCGCGTCGGCGGCGCGGGCGTGGGCTTCGAGCTGCTCCAGCCGGGCCAGCGCCGCAGCGGGCGCGGCGACGCTACGAACCGCTTCCGGAGCGACGGTCTGCACGCTCATCGCCTTGAGGAAGGTGTAGGCAGAAACCCCGCCCCAAGCCCGCGCTGCGCCGTCGGTCGGCAGGACATGGCTGGAGCCGGCGATATAGTCGCCGAACGTCTCGGCCGCGAGCGGGCCGGCGAAAACGGCCCCGGCATTGCGAACGGCTGGAACAAGAGAGCAGGCATTTTCGACGGCGAGCGAAAGATGTTCGGGAGCATAGAGGTTGGCGATCGCGACGCTTTCCTGGAGGTCCGCGACAACGATCAGCCGCGCCGATGCCAACGACGCACGGGCAATATCGGATCGTGGCAAATCGGCGAGCTGCGCTTCGACGGCTTGCGCAACAGTTTCGGCGAGCCGTCCGGAAGGCGTTACCAAGATGACTTGAGCCCCGGCGTCGTGCTCGGCCTGGCTGAGTAGATCGGCGGCGACGACGCGCGGGTCTGCACAGTCGTCGGCAATGACCAGCAGTTCGCTAGGCCCTGCGGGCATGTCGATGGCCGGTCCGCCCGGCAGGCTGGCGACCATCCGCTTCGCTTCGGCAACCCAGGCGTTGCCGGGCCCGCAGATCTTGTCGACCTTCGGGATGTCGCCGGCGCCAAACGCCAGCGCTGCGATCCCCTGCGCCCCACCGACCGTCCAGATCTTTTCGATGCCGCACAATTCGGCGGCGAACGCGATCAACGGGTCGAGGCTGCCGTCGGGACGTGGGGGTGTAACGGCAACGATCTCGCCAACCCCCGCAACCTGCGCAGGAATGCCGAGCATCAGCAGGGTGGAAAAGAGCGGTGTCTTTCCGCCAGGCACGTAGAGCCCCACACGGTCGATCGCTCGCCAGACCTTGGCGACGGTCAGGCCCGGTGCGGTCTCGACATCAACATCGCCCGGCACGCTCGCCTCATGGAACGTCCGGATGTTGCGCGCGGCAAGTTCGATCGCCGCAACTTGATCCGTGGACAGCGTCTGCCTGGCCTTGGCTGCTGCCGGAGCGACGCCGACAAGCAATGGCTCGGCGCCATCGATACCAAGAGACGCGGCGCACAGCGCACCCCAGCCGCCCACGCGCACCTCTTCGACGATGCGGGCCACGCTGGAGCGCAGGGCCGCGTCGATCCGCTGCTGCGGGCGAGCCAAAGCGGCCGCTCGCTCCGCCTCGCTCAGTCTGTTCCACTGGAGCGTCTTCACATCATCATCTTCTCGATGGGGACGACGAGGATCGCCGAAGCGCCCGCGGCCTTGAGCTTCTGCAACGTCTCCCAGAACACAGATTCCTGGCAGACGGCGTGGACTGCAAAATGCCCTGGCCGACCGTGCAGCGGCACGATGGTCGGCGCTTCCGCGCCGGGCAGGATCTCGGTAATCTGCTTCAGCGCTTCCCCGGACGCGTTGAGCATGATGTACTTGGATTCCTTGGTCGCCAGCACGCCGTCGATCCGGCTCAGCAGTCCTGCGGAGATCGCTTCGCGCGCCTCGTCGAGCGGCCTCTTCGTGCGGATCAGGACCGACTGGCTTTCCAGCACTGTCTCGATCGGCTTCAGCCCGTTCGCTTCAAGAGTCGCGCCCGTCGAAACCAGGTCGCAAATAAAGCTGGCGATCTGCAGGCGCGGCGCCAATTCGACCGCGCCGTTCATCTTCACGACCGTCGCTTCGATACCCTGCTCATCCAGATAACGGGTCAGAAGACGCGGATAGGACGTGGCGATCCGGGTGCCGGCAAGCGACTGCGGCCCGTCGTAAGGCAGGTTCTCAGGAGCAGCGACGCGCAGGCTGCAGCGGCCAAAGCCAAGTTCCGCAAGCACTTCGTAGCGCTGCTCGGGCTCGCCCAAGGCGAATTCCTCGAGAACGTTCTGACCGACGATCCCGAACTCGCAGACGCCGTCGCTGACGAAAGTGGGAATGTCGTCGTCGCGGACGAACATCAGCTCGGCGGGAAAGTTCTCGACGCGGGCGGTCAGGCTGTTCTTGCCCGATTGGATGCGAAAGCCTGCGTCGCGCAGCAAGTCGCGGCTCGCGTCGGCAAGGCGCCCGGATTTCTGAAGCGCGATGTGGAGTCGGGAACGATCAGCTAGCATCGTTCGGCCTCATGGCATCGATTGCCCGGCGATAGCCCTGATGCGGCTCGTGACGCAGGAAGCGCCCGACGCGGACCACGGTCGTGGTGCTGACCCCCGTCGCTTCGTGAATGTCGCGATAGGGCAAGTCGGTGCCGTCGAGCAAACGCGCCACATGCCAGCGTTCCGAAAGCGTTCGGATTTCGGCGGGTGTGCACAAATCCTGGAGCAGGCATCGCATCTCAGTGCGATCTTTCGGCGTCAGCAGCGCATCGCAAAGATCGCTAAGTAGCACCTCGGGATCGCGCGTCGGCGCTGGCGGAGAAGAGCGGAGCATCGAAATGTTTGTTCCATCGTGTTAAAACGCTGAAACGCCATTGCCGCGATGAAGGTTCGAGTCAACACCTCAGTAGCCTCTGGGTCCCTCTCCACGTCAGGGCGGGCCAACTTCAAGGCAGGTCGAGGCTGCGTTTTGTGACGTTAGCTAATGTCCGCAAGGGCGGTCCCGGCCCCAGGCAATGAACATCGGCTGCGGGGAACTCAGGACGATGTTCATCGCCGTTTGCAGGGAGAGCGGCCATGACAGCTGCGGGCCCAGCGGCGTTGTCGACCAATCGCACTAACGGGCTCACCCATCGTTGAAGATGGGGAGCTGTCGGGTGCGCTTACCAGGCCTTCTTCGACCGACAACCCCGCTCCCACCCTGTGTCAGACTTCACGTTTGTCATAAAACCGAGCGGGGAACCGACCGTTCCAAAGCTCCGAACCGGCGCCCCCGCCCGCTTCATGTCTGCCGGGGGCCATTATTCGCAGATCGGAACTTCTCCTCTCTCCTGCTCGTAATCGCGCCGCATGACCTCCCGAAACCCGCACGCGTCAGCCAAGGGCTGGAGGGAGAATATCGTCGTCCTTGGCGCGCTCTTCGCCAACCTCGGCATCGCCGTCGCGAAATTCATTGCCGCCGGTGTCAGCGGATCCTCGGCCATGCTGACCGAGGGCGTCCACTCGCTGGTGGATTCAGGCAATCAGGTCCTCCTGCTCTACGGCCAGAGGAAGGCGCGGAAGACTCCCGATACGAAACATCCCTTCGGATATGGGCGCGAGCTTTATTTCTGGGCGTTCGTCGTGGCGATCCTTATCTTCGCGGGCGGATCGGGCGTGTCGATCTACGAAGGAATCGTCCACATCCGGCACCCCGAGCCGCTACGTGATCCGCTGATCAATTACATCGTGCTTGGCGTTGCCTTCCTGTTCGAGGGCACGTCGTGGGCCATCGCCGTCCGCGAGTTCAATGCCACCCGCCGTGACAGCTGGTGGAGCGCGATAAGGGCATCGAAGGACCCCGCGGGCTTTACCGTCCTGTTTGAGGATAGCGCAGCGTTGATCGGGCTGGTCATCGCGGCGATCGGCGTGTGGGCGAGCCACGCGACTGGCGACCCGCGCCTCGACGGCGTGGCATCCATCGCGATCGGCTTCGTGCTTGCTGCCGTCGCCGTGTTCCTGTCGCGGGAGGCGAAGGGCCTGCTGATCGGCGAGAGCGCGGACGATGAGCATGTCCGTCACATCTGGCGGTTGCTCGATCAGCGGCCCGAAATCACCCACGTCAATCATGTCCGCACGATTCACAGCGCGCCGGAATCCGTTTTCGTCGCGGTCAGCGCGGATTTCGAGGATTCCCTGACGCTCGGCGAGGGCGAGCGTATCATCGAGGATATCGAAACCGAGCTGAAGTCGGTCCTTCCGCAACTGAGCTCGATTTACATCCGGCCGGAGAAGAAGGCGGAAGCTGTGGTCGTCGAGCGCGGAGAGGAACTCGCATCGCCCCCTCCCCGTTGAGCGAGCGCATGATTCACCAGCCACTGACCCCGCCCCACGACTTCGTCGCGTCCGAGAGCGCCGAAGCCTTCTACGCCGAGGTCATCAAGCTAATGGCCGAGAGCGGCATCCCCTTCCTGCTGTCCGGCACCTACGCCTTGTCCTGCTACACCGGGATCGTACGGCCAACGAAAGACGTCGACGTTTTCGCCCGCGCGGGCGACGCGCTGCGCCTGCTGTCCTTTTTCAAGGAACGCGGCTTCGGCGTGCAAGTGGTCGACGAGCGCTGGCTGTATCGCGTGACGCGCGGCGAATTGTTCGTCGACGTCATCACCAACATGCCGACATCGCAGACTCACGTGACCGACGACTGGTTCGTGGACGCGCCCGAAGCCAAGCTGTTCGACACCTGCGTCCATCTGGTCCCGCCAACGCAGTTCGTCTGGTCGAAGATCTTCGTCGCCGACCGCTATCGCTACGATGGCGCCGACGTCGCGCATATGATCCTGAAGCGCAGCGACGATATCGACTGGAAGCAGCTCATCTCCCACCTGGAGCTGTACTGGGAAGTGCTGCTGATGGCGGTGCTCAATTTCCGCTTCGTCTACCCGAGCGAACGCGACCTGATCCCGCGCTGGGTGATGGATGAGTTGCTCGGCCGGCTGAATGCGCAGCTGGAGATGCCGCAGGCCGAAAAGCGGGTGTGCCGCGGGCGGATTTTCTCACCTCGCGATTACATGATCGACGTCAACGACTGGGGCTTCTCCGAAGCCGTCGGCAATCTCGAAGAGGACTATGCAAGCCGCCCCTGACACGATGACCGTCGCCGCAATCGGCGACCTGCACGTTACCGAGGACAGCGTCGCGCCCTATCGCGAACTGTTCGCCGAAATCTCACGCGAGGCCGACGTCCTGTTGCTGTGCGGCGACCTCACCAATTTCGGCAAGACGAGCGAGGCCGAAATCCTCGCCGAGGACATTCAATCCTGCACGATCCCGGTGCTGGGGGTGCTTGGCAATCACGATTACGAATGCGGCCAGCCCGAAAATGTCGCGAAGATCCTGCACGAAGCGGGGATGACGGTCCTCGACGAGCAGGCGGTCGAGATCGACGGTGTCGGGTTCGCGGGCGTGAAGGGTTTCATGGGCGGTTTCGGGCGCGGCGAGCTTGCTCCGTTCGGGGAGCCGATCGCGAAGGCCTTCGTGGACGAGGCGCTGAACGAAGCACGCAAGTTGGAGAACGGGCTGCGGACGCTTCGCACGGAGCGCAGCGTCGCTGTCCTTCACTACTCGCCCGTCGTGGAAACGCTGGAGGGCGAGCCGCTCGAGATCTTTCAGTATCTCGGCTCGGCGCGCCTCGCCGACGCGATCGACAGGTTCGAGCATGTGAAGGCGGTGGTTCACGGCCATGCGCACCACGGCAAATATGAAGGACGCACTATGCGCGGCGTGCCGGTCTACAATGTTGCGCAGTTCGTCCTGAAGCCGCTGCTGGGGCGGCCCTACGCGCTGATCGAGGTCTAGCGCCGGTCAGCTTGCTGCTGTCGTTCCGCACGGCTAACCGCGCTATCTCCTGCAGAAAGTGTTCTTCCACACCCATGCCCCGTACTTCACTTCGGCTAGACGAGCGCCGTTTCAATCGGCTTGCGCTGATCGCGCTGACGATCGGCTTCGGAGCGCTGGTCATCGCGATGATTGCAGCGGTGCGGGTGTTCGACACAAATACGCGATCGACCGAGCGCGTGCGCCATACCTATGAGGTCGTCGACCAAATCTCGCTGCTCGAGCTCCAGCTCGAACGTGCGGAGACGGGACGGCGCGGCTTCCTGCTTTCAGGGTCGCAATACCGGCTCGAACTCTATGGAGTGAACACCCTTTTGGCGCCGCGCACGCTCGCGAAGCTTGAGATGATGGTGGCCGACAATCCCGCCCAGGTGGCACGCGCGCGCCAGCTTCGGACGGAGACCGAACGGCAATTGCTCGAAGTCGACCAGTCGATGGACAAAGCGATGTCGGGCGACGTCGCGGGTGCGGTCAGGGATTTTACCAACAACAGCGAGTCCACCAATATTCGCAGGATCCGCGGCATCACCAGCAAGATGCGCGAGACGGAATACGAGTTGCTTCGCCATCGGAGCGCAATTGAGCAGAACGCGCTCAAGCGCATGCAAGCGGTCCTTCTGATGACCGGCCTTCTTCTTCTCGCAGTCGGAGCGGCCGCGTTCTTCGTCGTCCGCCGCTACACCACCGATCTTGCCGGCGCTCGCAACCGGCTCAATATCCTCAACACCGATCTGGAAGGCGTCGTTGCCGAACGGACGGCGGACCTCCAGCGTGCCAATGCCGAGATTCAGCGCTTCGCCTACATCGTCAGCCACGATCTCCGTTCGCCGCTGGTCAACATCCTGGGCTTCACGGCGGAGCTGGAGGAGACCAACAAGTCGCTCGTTTCGCTGATCGAGCGTGCGGAAAAGGACGCTCCGCAGATCATCACGGACGACACCCGCCACGCGCGCGAAGACCTGCCCGAGGCCATCGGCTTTATCCGCGCATCGACGCAAAAAATGGATCGGTTGATCAACGCCATCCTGCGCCTGTCGCGTGAGGGCCGGCGCACTCTGACACCCGAAAAGCTCCAGATGGAAAAAGTGCTGGGCGGTATCGTTGCCAGCCTTGAGCACAGGCTGGTCGAGACGGGTACGACAGTGACCATCGAAAAGCCAATTCCCGATACCGTGAGCGACCGGGTGGCGATGGAGCAGATTTTCTCCAACCTCATCGAGAATGCGGTGAAGTATCTGCAGCCGGGGCGCCCCGGGGAAGTCATTCTGCGTGGGCGCAAGGAGGACGATCGCATCGTCTATGAGGTCGCCGACAATGGCCGCGGAATCGACCCGCGAGATCACGAACGCATCTTCGACCTGTTCCGCCGCTCGGGAACGCAGGACCAACCGGGCGAAGGCATCGGCCTTGCCCACGTTCGGGCGCTCGCCTACCGCCTCGGCGGGTTCATCGACGTGAAATCCGAACTTGGCCAGGGGGCTACGTTTCTAGTAAGCCTTCCAGTGACTTACGCAGACGAAGGGGTGGGAAATTGAACGATCAGCGTCCGGTCAACATCATCATGGTCGAGGATGACGAAGGTCACGCCCGCCTGATCGAAAAGAACATCCGCCGTGCCGGCATCAACAATGGCATCTGCCACTTCACCGATGGCGGGAAGGCGCTCGACTATCTTTTCAACCATCCGGAAGGACCGTCGAAGAACGGCCCGGCGCTGATCCTCCTGGACCTCAACCTCCCGGACATGAGCGGCACGGACATTCTCGCACGGGTGAAAAGCGACGAGCATCTGAAGCGCACGCCGGTCGTTGTCCTGACCACGACGGACGACAAGCTGGAGATCGAGCGCTGCTACGACCTCGGCGCCAACGTCTACATTACCAAGCCGGTCAATTACGAAAGCTTCGCCGACGCGATCCGTCAGCTCGGCCTGTTCCTGTCGGTCATTCAGGTTCCCGACGTCGACATCTAATGCACGAGCCGCGGCGCATCCTTTACATCGACGATGATGCTGGCACCCGCCGGCTGGTCGAGAAATTGCTTGGCCGGCGCGGTCATGTCGTGGTGCCCGCAGCAAGCGGCGACGAGGGCCTGCGCGTTGCGACCGATGGCGGTTTCGACCTGATCGCGGTCGACCATTACATGCCCGGGATGGATGGGCTGCAGACCCTCGGCGAACTGCGCAAGCTGCCGGGCTGCCCGCCGGTCGTCTACGTAACGGGTTCGGAGGAAAGCAGCGTCGCCGTCGCCGCGCTAAAGGCCGGTGCTTACGAATATGTGGTGAAGTCCACGGGCGACGATTTCGTCGATTTGCTCGAGCGCGGCTTCGCGCATGCGCTGCAGACGGTTCGGCTGCAGGCTGAAAAGTCGAAAGCTGAAGACGATCTGCGCAACGCCAACGAGCGGCTTGGCGTGCTTCTGCGTGAGGTCAATCACCGCGTCGCCAATTCGCTCCAGATCGTGTCGACTATGGTCGGCATGCAAGCGCGCAACCTGCCCGGTCACGATCAGGCACGCGAGGCACTAGAAGATACGCAGCGCCGTATCGATGCAATCGCGCAGGTGCACCGCGGCCTTTACGCCTCCGACAATGTTCAGAGTATTGCGGTCGATGAATATCTAGCAGGGCTGATCGCGGAGATCGAGGAAACCTGGTCGAGCGACGCGGCACCACGAAAGATCAAGCTTACGGTTCAGCCCTTCGAGCTTCAGGCGGAAAAGGCGGTATCCCTTGGCGTCATCGTCAACGAGCTTGTCAGCAACGCCTGCAAATATGCCTATCCCGATGGCACACCCGGTGAAGTGCGCGTCGAGCTCGGCCTGGACGACGACCGGCACTTTCGCCTGCTGGTCGAAGATGACGGCTGTGGCATGACCGAGGGCGATGCTCCACGCGGCACGGGTCTGGGTTCGAAGCTGATCGCCGCGATGGCAAAGTCGCTGTCGACCAAGCTGGTGTACGACACAGCGCACAGCGGCGTTCGAGCGACGCTCCGCGCTAGGCTCTAGGCTTTGGCCTTTGCGTGTTCCCCTTTCTCGCCGGGGATGGTCGTCGGCGTATCGAGCGCCTCGATCACGTAAAGCCGCTTCACCAGCACATAGCTCACGACCGCAAGCGGTGCTGCCAGGATAACGCCAAGGGTCCCGAAAAGGACGCCGAACGCGATCAGTGAGAAGAGCAGGATCACGCCCGGAAGGTCGACAGCATATTGCTGGACGAGCGGTGTGAGGATGTAGCCTTCGAACTGCTGCACACCGAAGTAGAGAAGCGCGACCCAGAAGGCGAGGTCGGGACTCACTGCAAGCGCGAGCAGGATTGCGGGCACCGCGGACAGGATCGGACCGGCGAATGGGATGAACTCGAGCAGTCCGGCGAGCAGGCCAAGGACGAACGCGGAAGGCATGCCCAGCATCCAAAGGCCGAAGCCGGTGAGCAGACCGACGACCAACATCGCGATCAGCTGGCCGCGGAGCCACAACCTCAGCGCGCGCTCGGACTCCGCAACCGCTTCCATGGCAAGTGATCGGCGCTCCTGCGGCACCAGTTTCATTGCGCCGACGAGGTAAAAACGCGGCTGGGTGGCAAGGAAGATCCCCGCAACGATGACGACGAGCACGTCGGCAATGCCGCTTCCGATCGAGAGCACCGTGCGGCCGAACGCGGAGAAGCTGCTTCCGCCGGGAGCCCGCATTCCTTCAGCCATCCGCTTGATCTGTTCGCCCAAACCGAGATCGCCCATGCGCGCTTCGAGCGTCCCCCAAGCCTTCGGGATTGCCTCGCGCAGAGTGTCGATCTGCAGCCATACGTGCTGCCCGAAAATGCCGATCATCGATAAGACAAGCCCGAGGATGATCACGATCGACAGGACCGTCGCAACCTTGTTGGAGCAACGAAGGAGTTGGCAAAGGCGATCGGCAAAAGAGCGAAACACGGTTGCGACAACAATCGCGCCGAACACCATCAGCAGCAGCGTGCGCAATTGCCAAGCAAGGATGAAGAGCGAGATAAGCGCCAAGACGATCAGCACGCGCCGAACGAAATCGTGCTCGCTGCTCGCTTCGTTGCCCGCCTTTGCCATGCTCGCCTTAGACTTGTTGAAGCCGTCTAAGCGCGCAATAGCCGATACTGTTCCTTCAGCGAAACGACCTTAATCTTCGCCGCTGCCGGGCTCTGCCTGTTTCCGATGAAGCTTGGCCGTGGTCGCGTCGGACATCACGCCGGCGGCAGCAACCTGAAGCTTGTTCTTCAGGCCATGGATGACCGCGGGCTCACCCTTGTTCATCGCGTCCCAGCCGGTCTTGGCGACATCAGCCGGATCGTCCTTCTTCGCCTGGCCGACCTTCGTGTCTTCCATTTCGGCACGGTGGAAGAACTCGGTCTCGGTCGCGCCCGGCTTCAGGCAGGTGACGGTCACTCCGCTGTCCTTAATTTCGTTGCCGAGCGCGGCTGAAAAGCTGTCGATGAACGCCTTGCTGCCGTTGTAGACGGCCTGGAACGTTCCCGCGAGGTGGCCGGCAATCGACCCGGTGATCAGCACCCTGCCCGCGCCGCGTTCGACCATGCTCTGGACGACTGGCTGTATCAGCAGCAACGTGCCGGTGATGTTGGTGTTGACGATCTTCGTCCACTCTTCGGGGCTTTGCTCGAGGAAGCCGTGGCCCAGCCCATGGCCCGCATTCGCCACGAGGACATCGACTGGCCGGTCGGCCACCAAGGACAGCAATTGTTCGACACCCTGTTTGGTCGAGAGGTCGGCTTCGATCTCCTGAACCTCCACGCCGTATTCTCGCAGCGCAGGACCGGCCTCCACAAACGGCGTATCAGCCGCAACGATCAAATCGTAGCCGTCCCCTGCGGCCAGTTTGGCGATTTCGAGCCCGATGCCGCTCGACGCCCCGGTGACGATGGCGAGCTTACGCCGGCTCACGAGCGAACTCCTTGAGCGTCTCGACCTGGCCCTTCTCGAGCCCTGGCTTCAACACGATCTTGGTGAAGACGTTCTGGTCGTCGTGCCAGTGCTTGTACATCTTGGGCGCATCTTCGATGCTCGCGTGGTGCGAGACGAGGAAGGTCGTATCGATCTTCCCTTCAATGATCATCTCGAGCAGCGGCCTGGTGTACTTCTGGACGTGGGTCTGGCCAGTCTTGATGGTCAGGCCCTTTTCCATCACTTGGCCAAGCGGAAACTTGTCCGCAAACCCGCCGTAAACACCCGGGATCGAAACGCGCCCGCCCTTGCGGCACGCCAGGATCGCCTGGCGGAGCGCGTGCGGGCGTTCGGTACCCAGGAAAGTGTGCGCCTTCACCGTGTCGACGATGTTGTCGATGGCGAGGCCGTGGCTCTCCATTCCGACGCAGTCGATCACCGCATCGGGGCCGATACCGCCGGTCATCTCGTCGAGCGCCGCGCGCACATCGACCTCACGATAATCGAGGATCTCCGCGCCGAACTGCTTCGCGAGCTGAAGTCGGTTCGGATAATGATCGATCGCGATCACCCGGGCCGCGCCGAGGATGAACGCCGACTGGATTGCGAACAGCCCGACAGGACCGGCGCCCCAAACTGCGATGGTGTCGCCGGGCTCGATTTCGGCATTCTCAGCCGCCATCCAGCCAGTGGGCAGAATATCCGAGAGGAACAGCACCTTGTCGTCGTCGACGCCGTCCGGAACGACGATCGGACCGACGTCCGAATAAGGCACACGGAGATATTCGGCCTGTCCGCCGGCATAGCCGCCCGTGAGGTGCGCATAGCCAAATGCCGCGCCCATCGGCTTGCCCATGAGCAAATCGGACGCCTCAAACGTCTCCGCCGGGTTGGCGTTATCGCAAGCACTGAACTGCTGCTTTTTGCAGAAGAAGCAATCGCCACAGCTGATCGTGAACGGGATGACGACCTTCTGGCCCTTCTTGAGCGTGCTCTTGGGGCCGATCTCGACGACTTCGCCCATCGGCTCGTGGCCGACGACGTCGCCGGCGCGCATGCCGGGAATGTAGCCGTCGTAGAGGTGGAGATCCGATCCGCAGATCGCGGTCGAGGTGATGCGGATGATCGCATCGCGGGGATTGACGATCTCCGGATCGGGAACCGTGTCGACCCGCATATCGTGCCGGCCGTGCCAGGTTACTGCGCGCATGTGTTGGTCTCCTAGATCCTGGCTTCGGTGGGGGATTCGGACTTGCGGGCCGATGGCGACGCGTTCGTCGTCACCTCGCCCGTTTCCATCAATTGCTTGAAGCGGCGCAGGTCGCGACGGGCCTGAAGGCTCGGTTCACGCTGGAGCAGCTTGGCAATGCCGCGGCCGATCGCGCCGCCGGGCGGGTCGTAGCTCATGAGGAGGCGGACGTAGGTGCCATGGTCGCCAGGAGCGTCCGTGAGCTCGAGGACTCCAGCGGTGTCGATGTCGCTTTCCTGCTCGCTCTCCCAAGCAATTCGCTCGCCGGGTTTGTCCTCGACGATGGTGGTGAAGAGTTCGACATCCTTGCCGGCCGGCCCCTTAATCATCCAGCGCGAGCGGCCTTGGCCCAGGTCCTCGACCTGCTCGACATTGTCCATGAAACTCGGGAACCGCGTAAAGTCGCGCCACGCCCGGTAAATCTCCTGGCGCGGCCGCCCAATGGTCACGGTTCGACCGACGACTTCTTCGCCGTCCTCCTGAACCGCGGCCTTGGCGTGGCCGCGGAGCACATGCGGCGGAGCGTCGCTGATCACATCGTGATCCTCGTCACCCGACTGCAGTTTGCGTCCGAAGATGAAGGCGGCGCCGGCAGCGGCGACGGCCAATCCCGCGCCAATCATGGCGCGCTGGCCGGTTCTGCGGTCGTTGTCCGAATTGTCGGCCATAGGGTCCTCCGTTGCGTCGGAGGGTTAACCGAATGCCGAGGGCAGTGTTCCTACGGCTGATCAGGAAGCTGGGGCCAAGTCTCCAGGATCTCGACGAAACGTGTGAGCCAGGCGTTGGTTTGGTGGCCGTCGACGACGCGGTGGTCGATGGTGAGCGTGACATAGGCCATCGGACGGATGACGATGGCGTCCTGGCCGTCGATCGTGCGGACAATCACGCGCTTCTCGAGCTTGCCGATGCCGAGGATCGCGGCCTGCCCCTGGTGCAGAATAATCGGTGCGGCGAGCAATGACCCGGAAACTCCGTGGTTGGAGATGGTGAAGCTTCCGCCCGACACGTCGGAGCGCTCAAGCTTCCCATCGCGAGCGCGGCGGGTGAGGTCATCGAGCTTGGAGCCGATCTGTTCGAGCGACATCGCGCCCGCATTCTTCACGACTGGGACGACGAGGCCCTTTTCGCCCAACGCGGTACCGACGCCGACGTCGATGGTCGGCGAAATGGCGATGCGATCTTCTTCCCAGCGACCGTTGATCGCCGGCGCAATCGCCATCGCCTCTACCGCAGCTTTGACGACGTAGGCGGTGTAACTGAGCTTCATGCCGCGCGACGCCAGCGCTGCCTTGTGCGCGGCGACGGCCGAGAAGTCGGCTTCGAACAGGGCCGTGACGTGTGGCGCGTCGGTGACGGCGCGGACCATGTTCTCGGCGATGGCTCGGCGCATGCGGTCGTGCGGAATGTCCTGCGCCGAGAACTGGCGCGGCTGCGCAGTCGTAGGCTCGCCGGCAGTAACGATGGTTGCGGAGGCGACGGCACGGTCGACATCCTCTCGAGTGATGCGTCCGTTGCGGCCGGTTCCGCTGATCCATGCGGGGTCGATGCCATGCTGCAGGCAAGCTCGGCGAACCGAGGGGCTGAGACGGGTTTCTATTTCGCCGTTCCCCTGCGAAGGCAGGGGCCCAGTCGCGCGAAGCGCTTCGGGCCCATTGTCTCCAACTCGCGCTTCGCGCTCGGTCTGGGCTCCTGCCTTCGCAGGGGAACCGGCCGCATCGATCCGCCCCAGCAATGCCCCCGGCACAGCCTCGGCATCGGTCGCCAGCACAATCTCTGACAATACCCCGGCGGCGGGCGCAGGCACTTCCTGCGTGACCTTGTCGGTTTCAAGCTCAACCAAAGGATCGTTGACGGCAACCGTATCGCCGATCTGCTTCAGCCAGGCGCGGACGACGGCCTTGGTGCCTTCCTGCTCGTCGGGGACGCGGACCTCGATCACAGTCAGAAGCCCACCAGTCGGTCGATCTCGGCGCGGATGCTCGCGACGCTTGGCAGCGCCCATTCCATCAGCTTGGGATGATGCGGGCTCGGGATGTCGGGCATGGTCACGCGCGCGACTGGCGCGTCGAGGTCGAGAAACGCCTCGTCGGCAACCACCGCCGCGATCTCCGCGCCGAAGCCGCCGGTGCGAAGATCCTCATGGACGATCAGGCAGCGGCGCGTGCGGCGAACGCTGTCGAGCACCATCTCGCGATCCCACGGCATCAAAGTGCGAAGATCGATAACGTCTGCACTGACGCCCTCCGCCGCCGCTTCGCAGCGCGGGACCATCGCGCCCCAGGTGACGATGGTGATCTTGTCGCCTTCGCGGGTTTTCTTCGCGCGGCCGAACGGCAGCACGTAATTCTCGCCTGGCCAAGGACGCCTCGCCCAGCTGTCGTCGAGCATTGCGCGATGTTCGAAGAACAGCACCGGGTCGTTGCCGCGCAGCGCGCCACGCAACAGGCCAACGGCGTCCTCGGCGTTCGACGGGACCGCCACCAGCCAGCCGGGATTGTGCACGAACTGCACCTCGTTGGTCTGGCTGTGCCAAGGGTCGCCGCACTTGAAGAAGCCACCGGGCACGCGAAGCACCATTGGGGCTGCAAAGCGGTTGTGCGTGCGCCAGCGCATCGTCCCGCAATCGTTGATCTGCTCCGTCGCCGGCTCGGCATATTTGCGGAACTGTATCTCGGGCACCGGCATCAGCCCGGCGAGCGCCATGCCGACCGCGCGGCCGACGATGCCTTCCTCGTTGAGCGAGGTGTCGAACACGCGGTCGCAGCCGAACTTTTCCTGCAGGCCGAGCGTCACTGCGTGGACGCCGCCCTTCGGCCCGACGTCCTCGCCGAAGACGAGCACGCGCGGGTTGGCCTCGATCTCCTGATCGAGCACGCGGCGGATCGCG
>Ga0307408_100001205_pt1 | contig 19516 bp, 24 predicted proteins | sample 322Cmetagenome_FD_202116 | JGI IMG/M metagenome (GOLD analysis project Ga0307408, IMG submission 202116) | Maize rhizosphere microbial communities from greenhouse at UC Davis, California, United States - 322HYB-C-3 | ecosystem: Host-associated > Plants > Roots > Rhizosphere > Soil | place... | reverse complement strand
ACGATTGCCATGGCTTTGGTGATCTTCTTGGTGTTCTCCACCGATTTGATCTTGCCGCGTATTTCCTTGCCTGCTGCCATGATGGCTCCTCGTCCGGTTTAAGCGAACGACTTCTTGAACGCGCCGATGGCAGCGGTCAGTTCGGCTTCAGCGTCCTTGTCCATGGCCTTGGCCTGCTCCAGCTTGGCCAGCAGTGCGGCATGGCTGGTCTTCAGGAACTGGTGCAGACCGTGTTCGAAGTCGAGCACCTTCTTGACGTCGACGTCGTCCATGAAGCCCTTGTTCACCGCGAACAGCGTGGCAGCCATCAGCGAGATGGGCAGCGGGCTGTACTGGGCTTGCTTGAGCAGTTCGGTCACGCGGGCGCCGCGGTCCAGCTGCTTGCGGGTGGCTTCGTCCAGGTCGGAAGCGAACTGCGCGAACGCAGCCAGTTCACGGTACTGGGCCAGATCGGTACGGATACCGCCCGACAGGTTCTTCACCAGCTTGGTCTGGGCAGCACCACCCACGCGCGACACCGAGATACCGGCGTTGATGGCGGGACGGATACCGGCGTTGAACAGGCTGGTTTCCAGGAAGATCTGGCCGTCGGTGATCGAGATCACGTTGGTCGGAACGAAGGCGGACACGTCGCCAGCTTGCGTTTCGATGATCGGCAGTGCGGTCAGCGAACCGGTCTTGCCCTTGACTTCACCCTTGGTGAAGGCTTCGACGTAGTCGGCGTTCACGCGGGCTGCGCGTTCGAGCAGGCGGCTGTGCAGATAGAACACGTCGCCAGGGTAGGCTTCGCGGCCTGGTGGACGGCGCAGCAGCAGCGACACTTGGCGGTAAGCCACGGCTTGCTTGGACAGGTCGTCATAAACAATCAGGGCGTCTTGGCCGCGGTCGCGGAAGTACTCGCCCATCGTGCAGCCGGAGTAGGCCGACACGTACTGCATGGCAGCCGATTCGGAAGCCGATGCGGCCACCACGATCGTGTATTCCATGGCACCGGCTTGTTCCAGTGCGCGCACCACGTTCTTGATCGACGAAGCCTTCTGGCCGATGGCGACGTAGATACACGTCACGCCTTGGCCCTTCTGGGCGATGATGGCGTCAATGGCGACGGCGGTCTTGCCGGTCTGGCGGTCGCCAATGATCAGCTCGCGCTGACCACGGCCCACAGGCACCATGGAGTCGATGGACTTCAGGCCGGTCTGCAGAGGCTGGTCCACCGACTTACGGGCGATCACGCCCGGAGCGACCTTTTCGATCACGTCGGTCAGCTTGGCGTTGATAGGACCCTTGCCGTCGATCGGCTGACCCAGGGCATTCACCACGCGGCCAATCAGTTCGGGGCCCACGGGCACTTCCAGAATGCGGCCCGTACACTTGACGGTGTCGCCTTCGGAGATGTGTTCGTATTCACCCAAAATCACGGCGCCGACGGAGTCGCGCTCCAGATTCAGCGCCAGACCGTACGATGGCTGGCCATCCTTGGTGGCGGGAAACTCGAGCATTTCGCCCTGCATCACGTCCGACAGGCCGTGAACACGCACGATACCGTCCGACACGGACACCACGGTGCCCTGGTTGCGGATGTCGCTGCTGGCGGCCAGGCCTTCGATGCGGCTCTTGATGAGTTCAGAAATTTCTGCGGGATTGAGTTGCATGACTCTTTCCTTCTTTCTTTGGTTCGCTGCACTCGCCGCTTTACGCGGTGAGGGCCGCTTTCATTTGTTCAAGACGGGCCTTGACCGAGGTGTCCAGCACCTCGTCACCCACGACTACGCGAATGCCACCGATCAGGGACTCGTCCAACTGAACGGTAAGGTTGAGCTTGCGGCCAAAGCGCTTTTCAAGCGCGGCGCCAACCTCGGCCAGCGCCGCGGCATCCATCGGGAAGGCGCTGTGCACGACAGCATCCGACGAGCCGCTGCGGCGATTCACGAGAGCGCGGAATTGCACGGCGACTTCCGGCAGCGCATTGATGCGTCCGTTGTCGATGACCGTGCGCAAGAAGTTCTTGGCCGTATCGGACAAGGCCGAACGCGCTACTCCCGTGAAGACGGCAAACACCTGGTCCGCAGTCACCTTGGGGTTGTCCGCCAGCTGGCGCAACTGGGGGTTGGCGGCAATGGCCGCCAGTTCATCGACCCAGTCAGCGGTGCTGACCAGGTCCATGCCTGCACCCGCAGTGGCGGCCTTGAACAGGGCATCGGCGTAGGGGCGGGCAATGGTGGCGAGTTCAGCCATGGTTGTCCCCTTACAGCTCGGTCTTCAGGCGGTTGAGCAAGTCGGCGTGAACGCCGGCATTGACTTCCTTGCGGAGAATCTGCTCTGCACCCTTGACAGCCAGCGCAGCGACTTGCTCACGCAGGGCTTCGCGGGCTTGCACCGTTTGCTGTTCGGCTTCGGCACGTGCGGATGCAACGATCTTGTTGCCTTCCTCCGTAGCGCGTGCCTTGGCTTCTTCGATAATAGCCTGGGCACGGCGGTCGGCGTCCGCAAGACGCGAGGCGGTTTCGTTGCGTGCCTGCGACAATTCCTTCTCGACGCGCTGGTTGGCAGCGGTCAGTTCGGATTTGGCACGGTCGGCAGCAGCGAGGCCTTCGGCGATTTTCTGGGCTCGTTCATCCAACGCCTTCGCGATCGGGGGCCACACGAATTTCATCGTGAACCACACCAGGATCAGGAAGACGATGGCCTGAATGAACAGGGTCGCGTTGATACTCACGGCAACACCTTTCTAGAGTGGCGTTGAGTGGGATTACTTGGGCAGGTTGGCCAAGAGCGTGGAAACGAAGGGGTTAGCGAAGGCGAACAGCAGAGCGATAGCCACGCCGATCAGGAAGGCAGCGTCGATCAGACCGGCCAAGATGAACATCTTGGTTTGCAGTTCGTTCATCAGCTCAGGCTGGCGAGCCGAAGACTCGAGGTACTTGCCGCCCATCAGTGCGATACCGATGGAAGCGCCGATAGCGCCGAGGCCAACGATCAGACCACAAGCCAGAGCGACGAGACCGAGAATGTTTTCCATGATGACTCCTGAGTTAAAAAAGAAAGGTTGAAAAGGAAAGAGAAACGAAAACGAAAGGGAACCGTTTAGTGCGCGTTGTGCGCCTGACCGAGGTAGATCAGCGCAAGCATCATGAAGATGAAAGCTTGCAGCGAGATCACCAGAATGTGGAACAGCGTCCAGATGGTGCCAGCGATAACGTGGCCCACAGGCAGCAGCACACCCGACAGCGACAGTGCAGCCGCGCCGCCCATCAGGGCGATCAGCATGAACACCAGTTCGCCAGCGTACATGTTGCCGAACAACCGCATGCCATGCGACACGGTGTTGGCGACATATTCAATGACCTGCATGAGCAGGTTCACCACGCCCAGGATCAGGGCGAAGATGGGATTCTTGCTGGTGCCGAACGGGGCCGACACGAGTTCGTGCGCCCAGCCGCCGGCGCCCTTGATCTTCACGCTGTACCAGAAGCGCAGGATCAGGATGGCGAATGCCAGGCCCAATGTGGTGGACAGATCGGCCGTGGGCACGACGCGCAGGTAAGCGTGGTGTGGGTCGTGGCCAGCGGCGCCGTAGATCTTGGCCCAGATGGCGGGCAGAAGGTCCACCGGCAGCATGTCCATGAAGTTCATCAGGAAGATCCAGACGAACACCGTAAGACCCAGAGGGGCGATGAACTTGCGGCTTTCGGCATTGTGGATGTTGGCCTTGGCCTGGTTGTCCACCATCTCGACCAGCATCTCCACAGCCGCCTGGAAGCGGCCGGGCACGCCGGAGGTGGCCTTACGTGCAGCAGACCACAGGATCAACAGCGTGAGGGCACCCAGAACCAAACCGATGACGATCGAGTCATAGTTGATGACCGTGAAATCGACGATCTTGGTCTGGTTGACGTTCTGAAGATGCTGCAGGTGGTGAACGATGTATTCACTTGCAGTCGGAGCGTGCGCTTCTGCGGCCATCGGACAACTCTCTTGTAACTATCAATCGGTTTTTCGAACACCAGGCCGCACCAGCAGCGCCACCCAGTACGTTTTCATTGCGATCACCATGCCCACCAGCAAAGCGATCCAGCTCAAGTCCGGCACGAGCCGGGGCGCCGCTGCAAGCAGCAGCACCGTCAAGACAATCTTGGCGATTTCCCAGCCAAAGAACCCCACCATGGCGGCTCGCGGATTGGCAGATGCCTTATGCCGCAACACACCGCGCGCGAACAAGGCGGCAGGAGCCACCACCGCCAGGGCACCGTACGCTGCAGACCAGCCCACCTGCGCCCTGCCCGTCAAAAGCCAAGCCACCAGGGCCACCAGCATTCCGACGAGTGCCTGACCCGCCACCACCTTCCACACAGAGATGGGAGGATTGCGACTGCGCCACTGCTCGGCCTCTTGGGGAGTCAGGGGCTTGAAGTCAGATTCTTCAGCCTCAGTTTCCGTCTCAGGCGCGATTGTTTTCATGTTTGAATGCCGCCCGCGTTACAGACCGAAACTTTCACAAAGCCTCTAATTATAAGTAAAAACCCATGGGGATCAGCAAAGACCTGCAATTGCGCACCGAAACGGGTGGGCGCCCATACCGCTGGGCAGGCTTTCTGCCAGCGATCGCGCACGCCCAAAGTGCACGGATGCACCATTGCAGCGCGTGGCTGCCCCCCGCAGGGCCGGCTTGTCCCCATCCCATTGGCGCACAATGGGAAAGATTTTTTGCTATTGAATTTGAAGCACCATTCACCATGACCTCGCCCTTCCCGCCGCCTGCCAATGGCCATGACATTCCACAGCCCAGCGGCTCGCGCCAGGATTCGCTGATCGAATATCCATCGAAATTCCCCATCAAGGTCATGGGAGCCAAGGTAGATGGCTTCGTGCATGCCGTGACCGAGTTGGCCCGCCAGTTCGACCCCAGCTTTGACACCAGCACCATTGAACTGCGCGACAGCCGTGCCGGCAATTACCTCGGAGTAACCATCACCATCACGGCAACCAGCCGGGAGCAGCTCGACAACCTGTACCGGGCCCTGTCGTCGCACCCCATGGTCAAGGTGGTTCTGTAGCCACGGCACCCCCCAGCGAGACCATGACCATTGACATTCGCATGCTGGGCCCGGTGGACTACGCCGCGACGGTTCAGGCCATGCAGGACTACACCGCCAGCCGCGACGCCAACAGCTCCGACGCGCTATGGATTTGCGAGCATTTGCCGATCTTCACGCAAGGCGTTGCGGGCAAGAGTGATCACGTCCTTCGGGCCGGCAACATTCCCATCGTGGCCACCAATCGGGGCGGGCAGGTGACATTCCACGGCCCCGGGCAGGTGGTGGCCTATCCGCTGGTGGATCTTCAGCGCGCGGGCTACTTCGTCAAGGAATACGTCTACCGTGTGGAGGAGGCCGTGATCCGCACCCTGGCGCACTTCGGCGTCACCGGCCACCGCGTGAGCGGCGCGCCGGGCATCTATGTGCGGCTGGATGACCCGCGCAGCCACGCCCTGCTGCCGCAGCGTCCGCAAAAACGCGTGGGTACCACGGCGCCCGTGCCGGATTTCGAGGGCCTGGGCAAGATTGCGGCGCTGGGCATCAAGGTGAGCCGGCATTGCACCTACCACGGCGTGGCACTCAACGTGGCGATGGACCTGGAGCCCTTTGACCGCATCAACCCTTGCGGCTACGCAGGCTTGCGCACGGTGGACCTTTCTACAATCGGGGTCCAAACCACCTGGGAAGAAGCCGCGCAGGTGCTGGGCCAGCAGCTCAGCATCCGGTTGGCGCCCTGAACCTGCCTACACGCCATGAGCACCCCTGAAGTCGTCCGCGAAGCGCAATCCACCGAAGCCTACAACCCGCTGGCCAAGCAAAAAGCGGCTGCCAAGCTTTCGCGCATTCCGATCAAGGTCGAGCAGGGCGAACTGCTCAAGAAGCCCGAATGGATCCGCGTGAAGGCCGGTAGCCCCACCACGCGCTTCTACGAGATCAAGGAGATCCTGCGCGAGCACAAGCTGCACACCGTGTGCGAGGAGGCCTCCTGCCCCAACATCGGTGAATGCTTTGGCAAGGGCACGGCCACCTTCATGATCATGGGTGACAAGTGCACGCGCCGCTGCCCCTTCTGCGACGTGGGCCACGGCCGCCCCGACCCGCTGGACAAGGACGAGCCGCTGAACCTGGCCAAGACCATTGCCGCGCTCAAGCTCAAATACGTGGTGATCACCAGCGTGGACCGCGACGACCTGCGCGACGGCGGCTCGGGCCATTTTGTGGAGTGCATCCAACGCATCCGCGAACTCTCGCCCAGCACGCAGATCGAGATCCTCACGCCCGACTTCCGCGGCCGCGATGACCGCGCGCTCGAAATCCTAAAAGCCGCGCCGCCCGACGTGATGAACCACAACCTGGAAACCGCGCCGCGCCTTTACAAGGAAGCGCGCCCCGGCTCCGACTACCAGTTCAGCCTGAACCTGCTCAAGAAGTTCAAGGAACTGCACCCCAACGTGCCCACCAAGAGCGGCATCATGGTGGGCCTGGGCGAGACGGACGAAGAAATCCTGCAGGTGATGCGCGACATGCGGGCGCACAACATCGACATGCTGACCATCGGCCAGTACCTGGCACCCAGCAACAGCCACCTGCCGGTGCGCCGCTACGTGCACCCCGACACCTTCAAGATGTTCGAGGAAGAGGCCTACAAGATGGGCTTCAGCCACGCCGCCGTGGGTGCCATGGTGCGCTCCAGCTACCACGCGGACCAGCAGGCGCACGCCGCCGGCGTCTAGGCCGCAACCTCCCAACTAGCCCCATGGACGCGCTGTCGGGCTCGCTCTCGCTGCGAAGCTACGGCGCGTCGCCCGGCAGCCACAGCCACGCGCATTTCCAGATCCTGCTGGGCCTGTCGGGCGCGCTGGAACTGGAAATTGAAGGCCGCGGCCTGCGCGTGGGGCCGGGCGGCGGCTGCGTGATCGCCCCCGGCGATCGGCACGACTTTGCGTCCGCCCGCGGCAGCCTGTGCCTGGTGCTGGACAGCAGCCACCCCGACTGGGCCCGCAGCATCGCGCGCAGCGCGAGCCACGCCACCCTCCCCGCCCCAGCCCTGCCGCTGGTGCGCTATCTCGCCACCGCGCTGCAGCAGGGCCATCCGCTGGCACAAGCGCACGGCCCTGCATTGCTGCGTGAAGCCTGGCTGGCCGCCGGCGACCCGCATGCGCCAGCAGCGGTCGCCACCAGCGCCGCGCGCCGCCGCCCCATCGACTGGATGGCGCTGGAGCAATGGGCCGCGCAGCAGTGGCACACCCCTCTCACAGTAGCCGACCTGGCGCAGCGCGTGCACCTGAGCCCCAGCCAGTTCGCCGCGCGCTGCCGGGACGACCGGGGCGTGAGTGCGATGGCCTGGCTGCGGGCCCTGCGGCTGGAACAGGCCCGGCTGCTGCGCGACAGCGGCCTGGCCGTGGCCGAGGTGGCCCGGCGCACGGGCTACCGCTCGCCGTCCGCGTTGACTGCAGCACTGCGGCGCGCAGGCCGCTGATTCCGTGTTCACGGTACCGCGTTTTTGCGACGACACACCGTCGCCCCGCGATGGCGCGCCCCCTTATCCTCGACAGGATGAAAGCCAACCTCTACGCCCTGGGCGCCATCGCGCTGTGGGCCTCGCTGGCCTCGCTGGGCGTGTCGCTCACGCACGTGCCGCCGTTCCTGCTCACGGGCATTGCGCTGGTCATCGGCAGCGTGCCGGCTTGGCCGCTGGTGACGCGCGACCCGGCGCAGTGGCGCGTGCCGATGCGTACGCTGGCGCTGGGCGTGTACGGCCTGTTTGCCTACCACTTCCTGCTGTTCATCGCGCTGCGCCACGCGCCAGCAGTAGAGGCGAATCTGGTCAACTACCTGTGGCCGCTGCTGATCGTGGTGCTGTCGCCCGTGCTGCTGCCAGGCGTGCGGCTGCGGCCGGCGCATGTGCTGGCCGCACTGCTGGGCTTTGGCGGGGCCGCCATCGCCATCGTGGGCGGGCGCGAGCTCAGCGGCGAGCTGGCCTGGGGTTACCTGCCCGCGCTGGCCGCCGCATTCATCTGGGCCAGCTATTCGCTGCTGACCAAGCGCGTGGCGGCGTTCCCGACCACGGCCATCGGCCTGTTCGGGCTCGTGTCCGGCGTGCTGTCGCTGCTGTGCCACTGGGCGCTGGAGCCCGCCGCCACGCTGCAGTGGCGCGACTGGGGCCTGCTGGCGCTGCTCGGCCTGGGGCCGCTGGGCGCGTCGTTTTTCATGTGGGACAAGGCGCTGAAGCTGGGCGATGCGCGGCAGATTGGCATCCTGAGCTACATCACTCCGCTGGCGTCCACCAGCTTGCTGGTGCTGGTCAGCGGGCGGCCGTTCAGCAGCAGCATCATCATCGCCACGGCCATGATCCTGGGCGCCGCCGTGCTGGGCATGCGCGCGCGCTGAAGCCCGCCTCCCACCCTGCGCATGACCGCTCCTCGACCTTTCTCCCCGACCCTGATCGCGCCCGGCGCGTTCGTGCTGATCTGGTCCACCGGCTTCCTGGTGGGGCGCGGCGTGGCCGCGCACGCCGATCCATTCTGGTTTCTGGCGGCACGCTTTGCCTGCGTGGCACTGGCGTTCTGCGCGGCAGCGGCCTGGGCACGCGCCGCCTGGCCGCGGGGTCTGCGGCGCAATGGGCTGCACTTGCTGGCGGGCGCTTTGATGAGCGGCATCTACCTGGGCCCCAGCTGGTGGGCCATGGCGCGCGGCATGCCGGCGGGGGTGATGGCGCTGATCGGCTCGCTGCAGCCGCTGTTCACCGCGCTGGTGGCCGTGCTGTGGCTGCGCCAGCATCTGCCGGCACGCACCTGGGCGGGTCTGGCGCTGGGCTTTGGCGGGGTTGCGCTGGTGTTGGCGCCCCGGCTGGCGGCGGCCGACGCGGCGGCCCTGCAGTGGCCGGTGGTGCTGGCGGCAGTGGGCAGCATCCTCTCGCTCACGCTGGGGTCGATGGTGCAGAAGTCTCGCTGGCTGGCGCACGATGATCTGCGCGGCGCGAGCGCGGTGCAGAACCTCGGCGCGGTGGCCGTGTTGCTGGCCATGGCGCTGGCCGTGGGCATTCCCCGCTGGGATGGATCGCCCGCGCTGTGGGGCTATCTAGCATTTGCCGTGGGCGTGCTGTCGCTGGGCGGGGCCACGCTCTTGATCTGGCTGATGCGCCGGGGCGAGGCCACACGCACGGCGGCGCTGCTGCTGGCCGTGCCACCACTGGCGGCGCTGGAGGCCTGGGTGATCTTTGGTGAAACGCTGGCGCCGATGCAGCTGCTGGGTTTCGTGCTGGCGATGGCCGGGGTGGCGCTGGCGCGGCGCTGACCGCATTTGCATCCAAATGGCCGCTAGCGCTTTATAAACAAGCGCAAACAGCTACAAATTCAGTAGCAAATTAACCAGAAGATCCGTCAGAGGCCGGCCGGTTCAAGGGCGCATCGCCCTCCAGCACCTGCTGGGCCCAGGGTGAAAGCTTGCGCGTATCGGCGCGCAACACCTCCTGCTTGATCGCCAGGATCTGGGCGGGGTGCATGGAAAAGCTGCGCAAGCCCAGGCCCAGCAGCAGGCGCGTCATGGTCACGTCGCCGGCGGTTTCGCCACACACGCACACGCTCTTGCCCTGGCGCGCGCCCTCGGCGATCACGTCTCCCACGAGACGCAACACGGCCGGGTGCAGCGGGTCGTACAGATGGGCGACGGCTTCGTCGGCGCGGTCGATGGCCAGCGTGTACTGGATCAGGTCATTGGTGCCGATGGACAGGAAGTCGAAGTACTTGAGGAAGGTGCGCACCATGAGCGCGGCCGCGGGCACCTCGATCATCGCGCCCAGCTGCACGGGCCCGTAGGGTTCGCCGCGCGCGTCCAGCTCGCCGCGCGCCAGATCGACTTGCGCCAGGGTCTGCTGGATTTCGTGCGTGTGCGCCAGCATCGGGAACAGCAGGTTCACCTTGCCGTGCGCCGCCGCCCGCAGCACGGCACGCAGCTGGGTGCGAAACATGGCCGGGTCGGCCAGGCTCCAGCGAATGGCGCGCAGGCCCAGGGCGGGGTTGAGGTAGCTGTCTTTGTGGCTCTTGTGGTCCAGCGGCTTGTCGGCCCCCACGTCGATGGTGCGGATGGTGACGGGCAGGCCCTGCATTCCATCCAGGGCTTCGCGGTAGGCGCGGTACTGCTCGTCTTCGCCGGGCAGGTTGCCGTTTCTGCCCATGAACAGGAATTCGCTGCGGAACAGCCCCACACCCACGGCCCCGGCACGCACGGCGGTGGCGGCATCGCCGGGTTGCTCGATGTTGGCCAGCAGCTCGATCTTGTGGCCGTCGAGCGTGACGGCGGGCGTGTGGCGCAGCCGCGCCAGCCGCTCGCGCTCCAGCGCTACCTGGCGCTGGCGAAAGCCATATTCGGCCAGGATGATGGGCGAGGGGTCCACGATCATCACGCCTGCATCGCCGTCGATGATGACCCAGTCGTCCTGCCGCACCAGCTGGCTCGCGGCGCGCGCGCCCACCACCGCCGGGATGTCCATGCTGCGCGCCACGATGGCAGTGTGCGACGTCTTGCCGCCCACGTCCGTCACGAATCCGGCAAACACGCTTTGCTTGAACTGCAGCATGTCGGCCGGCGAGAGGTCGTGCGCCACGAGCACCAGGGGCACGTCCACCGTGTCGTCCAGCAGCAGGTCTTGCTGAGTCTTGCGGCACGGGCTGCTGGGGGGCGGCGCCACGGGGCTGGACACGCCCTTCATGTAGCGCAGGATGCGCTCGACCACCTGTTCCAGGTCGGCCTTGCGCTCGCGGAGGTACTCATCCTCCATTTCATCGAACTGGCGCGCCACGACTTCCAGCTGGGTGGTCAACGCCCATTCGGCGTTGTACAGGCGCTCCGTGATCCAGTGCTTCACGCCACCCGTGAGGGCCTCGTCCTGCAGCAGCATCAGGTGAACGTCCAGCAGCGCGGTGAGTTCATGGGGGGCGTCCGCGGGCATGTCGGCCTGCAGGCGCTGAAGCTCCTCCATCACCGCATTGCGCCCGTGGCGCACCCGCTCGATCTCGGCCTCGACCTGGTCGGGCTTCACGAAGTAGTGCGCCACGTCCATCCGGCTGGAGGCCACCAGCACAGCGCGCCCGATGGCAATGCCCCGGGCAACGGCGAGACCATGGACGGAAAAGGTCATGGTTTTGCCGCCGGGCCGCCCCAAGGCGAAACGCAGCCCCCTCGGGGGGCAGGGAGCGACACGCAGTGCGCGACCATGGGGGCCATCACTCACCCTCACCAAACTTGTCGGCAATCAGCGCCAGCAGGGCATCCATTGCCTCTTGCTCGCGGTCGCCATGGGTTTCCACTTCCACCTCGGTGCCCATGCCGGCGGCCAGCATCATGACACCCATGATGCTCTTGGCATTGATGCGACGGTCGCCGCGGCTCATGAAGACATCGCACGGAAAACTGCCTGCCAGCTTGGTGAGCTTGGCGGATGCGCGGGCATGCAGGCCCAACTTATTGCTGATGGTGGTACGCGTCTTGATCATTTCGGTTGCGGGTGTTCTGGTTCTGCGGAGCGGAGATGGCCACCTGCATCACGCCCTGGGTGCCTCCCACCACGGCCCGTGCGACCACCGAATCGAGGGCTTCGTGGCGGTAGCTCACTGCGCGCAGCAGCATGGGCAGGTTGACACCGGTCACCAGGCGCGAGCGCACGTTTTCGATCACGCGCTGGGCAACATTGCAGGGCGTGGCGCCAAACACGTCGGTCAGCACCAGCGTCGAATCGGCGCCCAGATGCTGCAGCAAGATGCGGGCCTGCGCCAGCGATTCCTCGGGCGGCTGGTTGGGCTGCACATCCAGCGCGGCCACGCTGTCCCCGCAGTCGGGGAACACGTGCAGCGCGCACGCGCGCAGCGCATGGGCCAGCGGCGCGTGGGCGATGATGAGGATGGAGGTGTTGGTGCTCATGGGGCAGAGGTTTGCGGCACATTATGGCGCCGCCCCCGCCACAGGAACCACGCGTAGGCGCCAGCGTTGCACGCCAGGAACATCGCCATGGCCGCCTGGAACGCCTGCACCGTGGGCAGGCCTGCAGCGGCAAACGCATCCACAGCCAGCCCGATGCCCCACTGCACCACGAACACACCGGCAAAGATCACCAGGTTGTAGGCCGACAGTGCGCGGCCGGCGAGCGACTGCGCAAATGCCATCGCCACCGCTGGCTGCGACAGCGAGACGAACGTGCACGACACGCAAAAGAGGGCCCATGCACCGCCGCCAGCGCGTGGACCGGCCAGGACAATGCCCGCCAGCACCACCAGGCACAACGGCAGGCCCGCCGCCATCAAACGATCCGCGCCCAGCCCCTTGCGCAGCAGCCACGGATTGACCATGCCCCAGGTCCAGAACGTGCACAACATGGCCACGTTGATCCAGAAAAGGCCCGTGGCCGCCTCCAGCGGTGTGTAGCCCGCCACCCGCTGCATCCAGGGGCCCGCCCACAGCGTCTGCACGGCCACCATGCCTCCGTACACAAAGAACCCCAGTGGCGCCAGGCGCTGGAAGTACGGGTGGCGCCACACCACCGCATACCCAGCAGGCACGGCCGCGTCACTGCGGTCGGCAGCAACCTTGGCGTCTGAGCCAGCACCGCCGCCAGCGCCCGGCGTGGCCGCGCCCCAGCCCGGCACCCAGGCCGCAATCACCACCATCGACACCGCGATCAGCGCCGCCAGCCCCCAGAACAGCGGCCGCCAACCCACCAGCGGCAGCGCCCATTGCACCGGCAACGTGGAAGCCACCATGCCGAGCGATCCTGTCATCAGCATCCAGGAATTGGCCCGCATCTGCGCCGTGGGCTCGAACCACCGCCGATAGCCCGTGAGTGGAGCCATCAGGCAGGCGCTCACGCCCGCGCCACAGAGCACGCGCCCCGCCAACAGGCCGGAAAAACCCGTCGCCACCGAGAACACCAGGCTGCCCACGACGGCCACCCCCAGGAAACCCAGCGCGACCTTGCGCGGGCCATGTCGGTCGAGCCAGGTGCCCAGCGGCAGTTGCGTGGCCGCAAAGCCCAGAAAGTACCCGCCCGCGAGCAGGCCCAGGTCGCTGGCCTGCAGCGAAAACTCCTGCGCCAGCGTGGGTGCCAGGGTGGCCGTGACGGCTCGCACCAGCGCCGACAGGAAGTACGCAAACGCAAAGGCCAGGAAGACGATCACCGCCGCCCGGCGGGGCAACACCGCGGGCCCCGTCATGGGAGCACGATTCCTGCGAAGAACTGGTCGGCCAGTTCGGGCCGTGGCTTGCCCGTGTAGACCACGGCGTGGTACAGCCGCATCTGCGGCCCCGCCGCACGTGCGAACCACACGCCTTGCGCAAACACCGCGCTGCCATCGCCGCGCTGGCCCTGCGCCACGGTGCGCACCGATTGCGGCAGGGGCAGCGCACCATTGGGTGCAAAGGGCGTGTCCACCGCCGTGGCTGCGGCGCCCGCGCCAAGGTTGGCGAGCACGGCGGCCCGCCAGTGCCGCAGGGCGGTGCCCGCCTGGGCGGGGTCGGCCAGGGCCGTGTGCGAGACGGCCCACAGTGCGCCATCGGCCTCGCAACCCGTCATGGCCAACTCAGCGGGGGAGCCCGCCAGATCCACCGTTCGCGTCGCTTGGTCGGGCTTGCAGGGCAGCAGGATGCTGATGCCGGCCTCGGGCAAAGGCACGCTGCGCCAGTTCAGCGCCGGGCTGCATGCCACGAGCAGCCACAGCAGCGCCAGGGCCGCAGCCCGGGTAGGTGTCCAGTTCATCGGACGATTATCGGCATAGTGACCCAGATCAACCGGCAGCGCCTTCAACGAGCGAACTTTTGCTCGCCAGGCGGACTCCACTCCGGGGTTGCCCCCAGCGGGGTGGCGGCAGCCGGTCCGGCACAATGCCGGAGCGGGCCGGCGTGCCCACAGGGCGGCAGTTTCAGGATGAATGGAAAAGTCATGGCGATCAAGCATTGGGCAGCGGGAATGGCGGTGGCGGCGTTTGCGGCCGTGGGTGCCTATGTGTACCTGGATACGGGCCGCGCGCAGGCACCCGAATCCACCTTTGTGCTGCTGGACGGCTCCCGCCAGTCCACCGCCGACCTGAAGGGCAAGGTCACCCTGGTGAATTTCTGGGCCACGAGTTGCACCACCTGCGTGGCCGAGATGCCCGAGATCATTTCCACCTACCAGAAGTACCACCGCCAGGGCTTCGACACCCTGGCCGTCGCCATGAGCTACGACCCGCCCAGCTATGTGGTGAACTTTGCCGAAACCCGCAAGCTGCCCTTCAAGGTGGCCATCGACAACACCGGCAACGTCGCCAAGGCCTGGGGCGACGTGCGCCTGACCCCGTCGACCTTCATCGTGAACAAGCGCGGCGAGATCGTGAAGACCTATGTCGGCGCGCCCAATTTCGCGGAGCTGCACCAGTTGATCGAGAAGCTGCTGGCAGAGACCTGAGGCACGAGCACACATTCAAAGACAAAAGGCCGATTTCATACGAAATCGGCCTTTATCGCTTGTGGCACCTGCGCAATACGCTACCACTTTTATAGCAAATGCATCCAACTGGCGCGGCCCGGACCAGGGACGCCGCGCAAGGGCCGCCCCGCCGCGCTGGCGTCGTTCCCCTTCCCGGAGCGCGTTGCGCGCAGAGAGAAGGGGCTGAGGGCCGCGGCTCCAAGCCTGCCTGCGCAGGCTTGGACGGTCCGAAGAGCTGTCGCCTCCGGCGACCAGCGCCGAGCGGCGTAGCCGCTCAGGGGGAAGTACCTTACTTCGCGCGATAGCTGTCGTGGCAGGCCTTGCAAGTGCCGGCCGTGGCGCCGAATGCCGTCTTGAGGTTGTCCAGATTGCCCGTCTTGGCGGCTGCAGCCAGCTTGACTGTTTCAGCTTCGAGCTTGTCGGAGTGCTCCTTGAACTTGGCCTGCTCGGTCCAGACTTCAGGCAGTGCCTTCGTGGGCGCGCCCTTGTCCGTGCCCGCACCAAATCCCGCCCAGGGCAGCTTGGCCATCTGCGCCACCACGTCGGCGTTTTCCTGCGCCGCTTTCGCATCGAAAGGAGCACGGCCATTGGCCATGGCGCCCAGGCGGCCGAAATGCTGGCCCATCACGAAGAGCGCACTCTGGCGGTACTTGATGGCGTCCTCGGCCTTGGCGAACTGGGCCGAGGCTGGTGCCGACAAAGTCAGGGCAGCGGCAGCCAGGGACAACGCAGCAATTGCTTTCATGGGTACTTCCTTTTTGTCGTGGGGTTGAGATGGAGATCGGCGCTCGGAACCGGCCCGGCGATCGGCGGACCGGTGCCTCGGCGACCCCGGCGCGATCGGGAACAGATTCCCAGCGCTGGCAGTATGCCGGTTTGGCGCTGTTCTTGCTGCAATGCCCGGCGGGGCACCGCCAGGACGCGCGCCACTTTCGTGCAAGGCCTGTCTCCATCACAATGCGCCCATTCACCCCACGGTCTGTCACGCCTTCAGCCACTTCCCCCCCACTTCGCCGCAGACACGATGACGCAGTCCCCGCCCCCACAGCACACCGTCCGCATCTGGGACCTCCCAGTTCGGCTCTTCCACTGGGCGCTGGCCGCCTGCGTGATCGCGCTCGTCATCACGGCCAAGATGGGCGGCAATGCCATGGAGTGGCATTTCCGTCTGGGCTACGCGGTGCTGGCCCTGCTGGTGTTCCGCATGGTGTGGGGCGTGGTTGGCGGCCGCTGGTCGCGCTTCGCCGCATTCATCTACTCGCCCGCGCGCCTGGTGCACTACCTCCGGGGTGCAGCGCAAGCCGATGACGGCATCGGCCACAGTCCACTGGGGGCGCTGTCGGTCTTCGCCCTGCTGGCGGTGCTGGCGGCCCAGGTGGTGACGGGCCTGCTCAGCGACGACGAGATCGCGTTCGCCGGGCCGCTGACCCGGTTTGTCTCCAATGCCGTGGTCGGGCAGGCCACGAGCTACCACCAGGAGATCGGCCAGTACCTCGTCATCGGCCTGGTGGTGCTGCATCTGCTGGCCATCGTGTTCTATGTGGTTGTGCGGCGCCAGCGGCTAGTGGGACCCATGGTGCACGGCGACAAGGTGCTCCCCACCCCGGCCGCGCCGTCGCGCGACGATGGGGCGAGCCGCGCTCTGGCCCTGGTGGTGCTGGCTGCCAGCAGCGCCCTGGCCTGGTGGGTGTCCACACTGGCGGGCGCGCCCTCCTTCTGAGCGGGACTCGCTACACTGCCGCTTCCGCCCTTTTGCAGACCTGCGTTGTGGACAAGCCCTCCGTCACCCTGCTGACCCCGACCTTGGATGCCGAGATGCACGAGGTCCGCGACATCTTTCGGGAATACGCCAGCACCTTGGGCGTGGACCTGTGCTTCCAGGATTTCGAGAACGAACTGGCCCACCTGCCCGGAGACTACGCCGAGCCGCGCGGCTCACTGCTGCTGGCCCGCGTGGACGGCGCCGTGGCCGGCTGCTGCGCCCTGCGCCCGCTGGACACGGCCGACTACCCCAACGCGAGCGAGATGAAGCGCCTTTACGTGCGCAAGGCCTTCCGCGGCTTCGGCCTGGGCCGCGAGCTTGCCGAGGCCATGCTCGACCGCGCACGGCAGGCAGGCTATGCCTGCGTACTGCTCGACACGCTGGACGACATGGAGTCGGCCCGCGCGCTGTACACGGATCTGGGCTTCGAAGAGATCCCGCCGTACTACCACAACCCGATCGCGGGGGCACATTACCTCAAGGTCGACATTTCTTGAAATTTTGGGCCCCAGCGCTGATGCAGAAAGCGCAAAAAGCTCCTTATTTGATAGCAAGCATAGAATTGCCACGGCCCGGCGCCAAGCACTTCGAGCCTTGCCAGGTTCGAGCCGTGGGGCATCCCCATGGTGTTGACTCCCAAAGCGCCCATTGCGGCGCGCGAACCACCCGCCTTCGATGGCGCCCAGTTCGCGCCCAACCCGCTGGTTGGTGCCGGGCCACCTTGGTGGCTTCGTCCTCTTTTCTCCATTGCCCACCGTGACGCGGCTGCCTCCCCCTGTCCGCGCACTGGCAAGGGCCATCGCCATGGCCGTGCTGGCCGATGCGCAAGGCGGCCCCGAGCGGCGAGCGCTGCCCGCTCTGGTCGCGCGGGTTTCGGACTGCCTGGGCGGCCCGGCCACAGCCCGGGACCCGTCTCCGCTGCCAGCGCCTCTGTTCGAGCAACTGCGGCGGCTGTCCGTCATGGACCCGCTGGAATGGGCGCGGCTGGAACCGGAAGACGTGACCACCTGGCTTGCCCAAGGCGTTTGGTGGCGCAAGGCTGGGGTGCGTAACAGCGCGCTGGCACTGCAGCAGCCCCTGGATGACGACGCGCAGCTGGACGCAGACAGCGAGCACGACGATGCTTCGGACGACCTGTTCGACGAAGACGCCTTCAACGTCGAACCGCCCTCCTCGCCGGTTCATGCATGGACCGCATCCCACCTTTCCAGCGCCTTCCGACGCTGGGCAATAAACCCCGGCGCCGGCAAACCGCTGCACTGGTTACTGCGCCCCGCCACGCCGGGGCCCGTGCCCGCCTGGCGGGGCCATGGCAGCGCCTCGCCCATCCTGGCCACGGCCGACGACGTGGCGCAGGCTCTGGCATTGTCGCTGGACGACCTGCTCTGGTTGGCTCCCGAACACGCCCAGTGGCGAGAGCCGCAAGGGGACGGTCAGGCGCTGCCACCATCCCACTACCGCTACCGCCTGCTACCCAAGCCAAGTGGCGGCTTGCGCTTGCTGGAGGCGCCCCGGCCACGCCTGGCCGCCGCCCAGCGCCGCATCCTGGACCTCCTGCTCGCTGGCGTGCCGGTACACGATGCCGCCCACGGCTTCGTGCGCGGGCGCAGCGTGGGCAGCCATGCCACGGTGCACACGCAGCAGGCCGTCGTGATCCGGTTTGATCTGGCGGATTTTTTTTCGACCATCCATGCCACGCGTGTGCGGGCCCTCTGGAAGGCCCTGGGCCACAGCCGCGCGGCGGCCGAGCTGCTGACCCGGCTGACCACGGTGCGTACGCCACGGGCCGTGCGCAACCGGCTGTGGGAAGCAGCTGCCCTGCCGCCAGAGGCCATCCCGCAGCGTCGTGCCATCGATTCCCGCCTGGCCCAGGCCCATCTGCCGCAAGGTGCACCCACCTCGCCCGCACTCGCCAACCTGTGTGCCTTCGGGCTGGACCTGAGGCTGCAAGCGCTGGCCCAGCGCTTCGGTGCACGCTACACACGCTATGCGGACGACCTGATCTTTTCAGGGGCCGCGTCGCTGCGGGGCCGGTTTATGGAGCTGCGCGCCTGGGTAAGCGCCATCGCGCAGGATGAGGGGTTCGCGTTGCGTGCGGACAAAACCCGCGTGATGCCCGCCCACCAGCGGCAGTTCGTCACAGGCCTGGTGGTGAACCAGCGGCCCAACTACAGCCGCGCCCAGTACGACCTGCTCAAGGCCCGCTTGCATCGCCTGGGGCAACAGCCTGAGGTGGCAAGCACCGAGCGCGCCCGTCTGGCGGGGGAAATCCACTGGGCCCGCCAGTGGCTGGCCCCGTCGCGCGGCGCCAAGTTGCAGCGCCTGTTCAACGCCATCCGGTTCGCTTCAACGATGGAGAACAGAGGTGCACCGGATCCGCCCTGAGGTGGGCGCCGGAGGAACCCGGCCCATCCTCCACTCCTCGAAATTCAGCCTTGCCGCGCCTGCGCCAACAGCGTGTCAGCGTCGCTGACCTCGAACTTGCCCGGAGCTTCGACGTTCAGCGTCACCACCTTGCCGTCCTTGACCAGCATCGAGTAGCGGTTGCTGCGCAGGCCCAGGCCCTTGCCGTTGAGGTCGAGCGTGAGCCCGGTGGCCTTGGCGAAGACCGCGTCGCCATCGGCCAGCATGCGCACCTTGCCCTCGGTCTTCTGGTCGCGCGCCCAGGCACCCATCACAAAGGCGTCGTTCACGCTCACGCACCAGATTTCATCCACACCGGCCGCCTTGAACTCGTCGGCCTTGTCGCGGTAGCCGGGCACGTGCTTGGCCGAGCAAGTGGGTGTGAAGGCGCCAGGCAGCGCGAACAGGGCAATCGTCTTGCCCGCCGTGGCCTTGTCCACCGGCACGGGGTTCGGGCCGATGCTGCAGCCCTCGCCTTCAACTTCCGAATATTCCATGAGCGTGCTGGCAGGCAGGGTGTCACCGACTTTGATCATTGTTTATCTCCTGAGGTTGGTTGGGGGAGCTGCGCGCACGGCCGCCGAGCCGCAAAGAACGCCAGCCCCAAAAGCAAAACGACCCACATTGTGGGTCGTTTTGAAGGGCTTTGCCGCCCGGGGTTTTCAGCCCGGGCGATAGCGGCTGCCGTTTACAGCAGGCCAGCCTTTTGGACCAGACGGGTGGCAACCCAGTTCTTGGTCTTGGACAGCGGACGGCTTTCGGTGATTTCGATCACGTCACCCAGCTTGTACTCGCCCTTTTCGTCGTGGGCGTGGTACTTGCTCGACTTCGCAACGATCTTGCCGTAGAGCTCGTGCTTCA
>Ga0307408_100001204_pt1 | contig 19518 bp, 14 predicted proteins | sample 322Cmetagenome_FD_202116 | JGI IMG/M metagenome (GOLD analysis project Ga0307408, IMG submission 202116) | Maize rhizosphere microbial communities from greenhouse at UC Davis, California, United States - 322HYB-C-3 | ecosystem: Host-associated > Plants > Roots > Rhizosphere > Soil | place... | reverse complement strand
CCCCGGGTTTTTTTTTTCCGCCCCGCCTTTTTGGTGTTGGGGGGCGCCGCGCGGGCGCCCCCCCCGACGATGCCCGTCAATTGCGGCCCGAAGCCGCTGCGTGCCGACGGGCCCGCCTGATGGCACCACTGGCAGCGGACAAACTCGGCCCGGCCCGCTTCGACGTTGCCGGTCAAGGCCACCGGCACGGATGCGCCACTGGCCGGGGCCGCGGCGGCATTCCCGGCCAACGCCCCACCCGCCGGAGCGCCCAGTGCCGCCAGCAACAGCGCCGTCAAGCGCCACCGCCATGTCGCCCTCGCCATCGCCTGCCCCGCCTCAATGGCCCCCATCAGCGGCCCCATCAACATTCCTATCAACATTCCCATCAGCATTCCCATGCAACGTACCAATCACGCGCCCCAGCGCCGCATCAAACCGCTCAGGCTGCTCAGCCAGCAACGCCCACACGCGGTTGTGCTGTGCGCCCGCCACCACCATCAATTCCCGCTGCCGCGCCCGCACCGCCGACGCCACCAGCCGCTCACCAATCTCAAGCGGAATCACGGTGTCCTGTTCGGCCGCCACCACCAGCAGCGAACCGTCAAAACGCGCCAGGATGTCCCACGCATCGGTCCCGGCCCAGCTGCGCTCACGCCGGATCACGGCGGAAAAGGCCGGGCCGAACGGCACCTCATACGCTTCCGGCGTGTATACCCCGGGCACCATCAGCACCAGCGCATCGACCGCGTGGGTTTGCGTCAGGCGGATCGCGTTGTAGGCGCCCATGCTGATGCCGATCAGCGCCAGCGGCAGCTCCACGGCCCGGGCGGAGATCACGGCTTGCGCCTGGCGGGTACGGCTGGCCACCGACGACTGCGACAATGCGCCGCCGGTGTCGCCGTGGCCCACGCAGTCAAAACACGTGCTGCCAACGCCCCGCTGCTGCAAGGCATTGCGCAGCAAATGGTGCATGTGACGGGTGCTGGCGCCGGCCCCGTGCAGCAGCACCGTGTGATTGCTGCGTTCCCCCACATAGTGGTCGCCGCGCAAGGTGAAGCCGTCAAAGGGAACGCCAAACTGTTCGATCGCTGCCGTCATGGAAATGCCAATGAAATAGCCAGGGCGCCATTTTAAGACAGCCAGCTCAATGCAGTCCAAGGATTCGGACTCGCCGCGCACGCCCAGTCCAACCCCTCATACGCGGGATACCTGGCGCTGACCACCCGCGCATAAAATCACCTTACAAAACAGTCACTTGCATAAGTGTAACGAATCTTTTCAAGCAGGCACGGCGATTGCTAGTAGAGGGCAACCCCGCGGCTTACCGGTTGCGGACCCTGACTACAACGGAGACTGCTATGCAAAAAAAGCGCCCAATAACTGTATATATCCTGTTCGCGATGCTGCTCGGCATCGCGGTCGGTTATGCCTGCCACACGATCTTCCCTGACAAGAAAATCGCTGCCACGATTTCCGGCCACATTTCCCTCATCACCGACATCTTCCTGCGCCTGATCAAGATGATCATCGCGCTGCTGGTGTTCTCGACCCTGACGGTCGGCATCGCCAACCTGTCGGACGGCAAGGCCGCCGGCCGCATCGGCATCAAGGCCATGGCCTGGTTCATGGGCGCCTCGCTGGTGTCGCTGACCCTGGGCATGGTGCTGTCCAACCTGTTCCAGCTGGGCACCAACCTGGGCTTGCCGCTGCCGGACGTCACCGCGTCGACCGGATTGAAAACCGCCGCCTTCACCTTGAAAGACTTCATCTCGCACGTGGTGCCGAAGTCGCCGATCGAGGCGATGGCCAACAACGAGATCCTGCAAGTGCTGGTGTTCTCGATCTTCTTCGGTTCCGCGCTGGGCGCGCTGGGCGAACATGGCAAGCGCCTGCTGGCCGTGATCGATGAACTGTCGCACGTGATGCTCAACATCACCGGCGCGATCATGAACATGGCGCCGCTGGCCGTGTTTGCCGCCACCGCCTCGGTGGTGACCACTAACGGCCTGGGCATCCTGGCCACCTTCGCCAAATTCATGGGCGGTTTCTACTTCGCACTGGCCTGCCTGTGGGTGCTGCTGATCGCCGCCGGTTTCGCCGTCATCGGCCCGCGCGTGTTCAAACTGCTGGGCCTGATCCGCGAACCGTTCCTGTTGGCCTTCTCCACCGCCAGTTCGGAAGCCGCTTATCCAAAACTGCTGCTCGCGCTCGACAAGTTCGGCGTGCAGCGCCGCATTTCCAGCTTTGTCATGCCGATGGGGTATTCGTTCAACCTCGACGGCTCGATGATGTATTGCACCTTCGCCGTGCTGTTCATTGCCCAGGCGTATGGCATCGACCTGTCGGTCGGCACCCAGATCACCATGCTGCTGCTGTTGATGCTGACCTCGAAGGGCATTGCCGGCGTGCCGCGCGCCTCGCTGGTGGTGATTGCCGCAACGCTCACCCAGTTCAACATTCCTGAAGCCGGCTTGCTGCTGCTGATGGGCGTCGACCAGTTCCTCGACATGGGCCGTTCCGCCACCAATGCCGTCGGCAACGCGATTGCCACCGCGGTGGTCGCGAAATGGGAAGGCGCGCTCGGCGAGGAAGAAAAGGAAGCCGATCAACGCAAATACCCGCACGCGGCCTGATGCCGCCATGGCCCGGCACAGCGCCGGGCCCGCGGCGCACAGAAGTACACAGCAACACACTGCAATACACAGCAACGCACAGAACACCACCTATACCAAGACCAAAGGAGTCACCATGAAACACACCGCAACCGCCCTCGCCGTTTTCCTGTCGCTGGGCTGCGGTGCCGTCCAGGCACAATCGAACATCAAAGTGTATGGCGTCGCCGACGCCGGCATCGTCGTCGAGCGCGGCGGCCCGGGCGGGACCAACACCTATGTCAGCAGCGGCCTGAATTCCGGCTCGCGCATCGGTTTCAAAGGCACCGAAGACCTGGGCAGTGGCATGAAGGCCATGTTCGTCATCGAGGGCGGCGTCGGCATCGACACCGGCGCTTCCGGCCAGGGCGGCCTGACCTTCGGCCGCCAGTCGTTTGTCGGCCTGTCGGGCGACTGGGGCACGCTCAGCGTCGGCCGCCAGTATTCCGCGTACTACAAGGCGTTGCGCGACGTGGCCGATCCGTTCGAGGATGGCCTGGCCGGCCAGGCGCCGAACATCATGGCGGCGCCGCGCCGCATCGACAATTCGGTCAGCTTCTCGTCGTACCGCTATGCCGGCTGGGCGCTGGACGCCACCTATGGCGCCGGCGAAGTGGCGACCGACAGCACCCGCAAGCGTTCGCTGAGCGTGGCGGCCAACTATGTGCAAGGCCCGCTGGCGGTCGTGCTGGCGCACCACCACCGCGAAGAAGCCGTGCTGGCCGATCACTCGCGCAATACGCTGGCCACGGTGCGCTACACGCTGGGCGCCTACACCGGCCACTTGGCCTATGCGAAAAACCGCGCAGTGGGCGGCGCCGACAGCCGCGACCTGTTGCTGGGCATGTCGGCGGCATTCGGCCCGCACCGCGTACTCGGTTCCGTGCTGGAACACCAGGACCGCAGCAAGGCCAACCGCGATGCGCGCCAGTTCGGCGTCGCCTACATGTACGCATTGTCCAAGCGCACCGACCTGTACACCGCGTATGGCCATATCGACAACAAGAACGGCGCCGGGTTCGTGGTCGGCAATGCCACCGATGACGGCCACACCCCGACCGCGTTCAACCTGGGCGTGCGCCACCTGTTTTAAGGCGCCTGCGGAAATTACGGAGTGGCCGCACCGGCCAACTTTGCTATAGTCCTTTGATGCCACCTTTGCTCGACACCACCACCATTCCCGCGGCGCTGGCGCCGCGGTTGCCGCCAGCGCGCCCGCCACGGCCGCGCCGGCGCTGGCGCGATGCGCTGGCGTGGTGCGTGGTCGCGCTGGTGGGCGCCGCGCTGGCGTGGCTGGCCTACTGGTGGCTGGAAGAACTTAATACCGAGCGGGTCCGTTCGGCCGGCGCGCGCCGCCTGGAAACCTACGCGGCCAGCCTGGAAAACCTGCTCGACAAGTATGAATTCCTGCCGCGCATGCTGGAGCTGGACAAGGACGTGGTGTCGCTGCTGCAGCGCCAGGACGATCCGGCCTTGCGCCATACCGTCAACGATTACCTGGAACGCCTGAACCGCCAGGCCGGCACCAGCACGATCTACATCGTCAATTTGCAGGGCCACACCCAAGCCGCCAGCAACTGGCGCCACAAGGACAGTTTCGTCGGCGACTATGTCGCGTTCCGTCCTTACCTGCAGGACGCCCTGCGCGGCCGCTCCGGGCGTTTTTACGGGGTCGGCACCACCAACCGCGAAGCGGGCTATTTCTTTGCCCAGGGCATTTACCGCGACGGCAAGATGCTGGGCGTGGCCACGGTCAAGGTCAATATCAGCGAACTGGAAAAAAGCTGGAACACCGGCACCCAGGATAAAGTCATGCTGGCCGACAGCAATGGCGTGATCTTCCTCAGTTCCGCCCCCGCGTGGCGCTACCGCACCTTGAATCCCCTGCCCGCCAACGTGCGCGCACACCTCGAACAAACCCGCCAGTATCACCAGGAAGCATTGCCGCCGTTGCGCTTCGATGCCGACACGCCCCGCGCCGATGGCACGCGGGTGGTGGCGATCCGCGATCCCGGCACGCCGGACCACATGCGGCCACTCCCAATGCTGGCGCAAACCCGCGCGCTGGCGCCGCGCCAGTGGACCTTTATCTACCTGTCCGACCTGTCCACGGTGCGCGCCAATTCGCGCATCGGCATGGTGTTCGCGATCCTGGCCTATGGCTTCCTGGTGCTGCTGTTCCTGTTTTTCCGCCAGCGCCGGCGCGCCTTGCGCCAGCGGATGCAGGCGCGCGAAGACTTGCTGTCGGCCTACAACAGCCTGGAAGCGATGGTGGCCGAGCGCACCTCGCGGCTGGAAAAAATCACGCAAAGCCTGTCGGAAGAAATCGAAGTGCGGCGCCAGGCGGAACAGCAATTGCACCGCACCCAAAGTGAACTGTTCCAGGCCGGGAAAATGGCGGTGCTGGGGCAAATGTCGGCCAGCATCACACATGAACTGAACCAGCCGCTGACGGCGCTGCGCACCATGTCCGACAATGCCGTGCTGCTGTTCGAACGGGGACGGATGGACGACGCCCGCAACAACCTGAAAAACATTTCACAGATCGTGGCCCGGATGGGCACCATCACGGGCAAGCTCAAGACGTTTGCGCGCAAATCCAACGACGCGCTGGCGGCGGTGTCGATCGATACCGCCATCGCCAACCTGCTGGTGCTGGTCGAGCGCAGGATGACCCTGGAAAGGGTCACGTTCCAGCTGCGCATCGCGGAACCGGAACTGTACGCGCTGTGCGACAGCAACCGGCTGGAACAAGTACTGTTGAACCTGGTGACCAATGCCCTCGATTCGATGGCCGCCAGCAGCGAAAAAGTGCTGAGCCTGAGCGCCTGCCACAATACCGACGCCGGCGGCGACTGGATCGAACTGCGCGTGGCCGACACCGGCCCCGGCCTGTCGGAAGAAGCGCGCGCCCGTTTGTTCGAACCGTTCTACACTACCAAACCACAGGGCCAGGGCCTGGGGCTGGGATTGCCGATTTCCGTGCAGATCATCACGGACTTCGGCGGCACCCTCAACGCGGAACAAACCAGCGCCGGCGCGTGTTTCGTCATCAAACTAAAAAAAGCGCCGCAGGAGACATAAAATCATGATGGACAGCATTTACGATATTGAAATCCTGCTGGTCGAGGACGACCCGACCGTGCGCGCCGGCAGCGCGCAGGCGCTGGACCTGGCCGGCTTTAACGTGCGCGAATTCGTGGAAGCGGAAAAAGCGCTGGCGCAACTGGAAGCGCACTGTCCGTTCGTGCTGGTCACCGACGTGCGCCTGCCCGGCATGAGCGGCCTGGAACTGTTGCAGGCGGCACGCAGGATCGATCCCAACCTGCCGGTCATCGTGGTGACCGGCCATGGCGATATCGCGATGGCGGTGCAGGCCATGCACGATGGCGCCTACGACTTCATTGAAAAACCGTATTCGTCGGAACAATTGGCCGACGTGGTGCGGCGCGCCGCCGACAAGCGCGCGCTGCAGCTTGAAGTGCACAGCCTGCGCCAGCGCCTGGCCAACAACCAGGGCATCGCCGCCACCTTGCTGGGCAACGCGCCGGCCATGGTGGAATTGCGGCGCCTGATCGACAGCGTCGCGTGCCAGCCGGCCGATGTGCTGATTTACGGCGAAACCGGCACCGGCAAGGAACTGGTGGCGCGCTGCCTGCACCAGTTCAGCCAGCGCGCCGCCAGCCATTACGTGGCGATCAATTGCGGCGCGGTGCCGGAAACGATCTTTGAAAGCGAATTGTTCGGCCACGAGGCGGGTTCCTTCACAGGCGCGGCCAAGCGCCAGGTGGGCAAGATCGAACACGCCGATGGCGGCACCCTGTTCCTCGACGAGATCGAAAGCCTGCCGTTGACGATGCAGGTGAAACTGTTGCGCGTGCTGCAGGAACGCTATATCGAGCGGCTCGGTTCCAATTCGCCGGTGCCGGTCAATGTGCGCGTGGTGGCCGCCTCCAAGGTGGATTTGAAAGAGTTTTCCGACCAGGGCAAATTCCGCAGCGACCTGTATTACCGCCTGAACCTGATCGTGCTGCGCATCCCGCCGCTGCGCGAGCGGCGCGAAGATATCCCGCTGCTGTTCGAACACTTCCTGATGGATGCGTGCACCCGCTACAACCGCGACATGCCGATGGTGCCGGCCGCGCACATGCAGGCGCTGATGGCGCACAGCTGGCCCGGCAACGTGCGTGAATTGCGCAACGCGGCCGACCGCTTTGCGCTCGGCATGGGCGCCGGGCCGTCGGGTGCGATCGCGGAGCCGGCGCCGCTGGCGGACCAGGTGGCGGCCTTTGAACGGGCCCTGATCGAGCTGGAATTGCGCAACGCCGGCGGCAGCGTGGCCGACGCCTGCGCCGCGCTGTCGGTGCCGAAGCAGACGCTGTACCACAAGATGCAGAAGTACGGGCTGGCGGCGGACGAGTTCCGCTGAGCGTATCGTCAATGACGCAGCAGCGCCAGGCGCTGCTCGATTGCCTCGTGTTCTTGCAGCGCTTCGGTTGCGGCTTGCTGGTTGCCTTGCTGTTGCGCCAGGTGGCCAATGCGTTGCAGGACCTGGCTCAACTGCGCCATGCTGCGCGGAGACGCTTCCAGCTTCTCGACGACGTGGCGGCGTATGGCAAGGCCTTCCGCATAGGCGTGGTGGGCCTCATCGTTTTGCCCCTCCCGTGCGGCCAGATCCCCGGCTTTGAGCAGTGAAATACTCAGATCCTGCAGGCTTTGCGACGACTCCCCGACCTGCGCGTGAATGCGCCGGCACAGGTCGATGCTTTGCCGGTATGCGATGCGCGCTTCCTCCATCATGCCGAGTTTGAGCTGAACATCCCCGACATTGCCCAACGATACGACCAGGTCTCTCAGCCGTTCGGGGGATTCTCCCGCCAATGCCAGATTGCGTTGACTGATCGCCAGACTTTCCTGGGCCAGGGAAAGCGCAGCGTCCCATTGCCCGAGATGGGCTACAAGCTGCCCCACATGGTCCAGGGCAATACTCAAATCCCGCAAGCTCTGCGGAGATTCACCCACTTCCGCCAGCAGGCGACGCCGCAGCGCCAGGCTTTCGTCAAGCAGGGGGCGTGCACTGTCCAGCCGCCCAAGCACCAGATCCATACTGCCCACCTTGTTCAGCGAAATACTTAAATTCCGCAACTCCTGGGGCGTCTCCCCCAGTTGCCGCAGCAGGTGGCGGCGGCAATCCAGGCTTTCCTGATACAGGGCGTATGCATCCTCCTCCAGCCCGAGCTCCTGGGCGTTGCCCCCTGCCCTGTTCAATGCAACAGCCAGGTCCCGCAAGCGCTGAGGAGACACGCCCCAGCGCTCGATGATCCGGCGGCACACGTCCAGCCCTTCCTGATACGCCGTGCGCGCAGCGTCGAGTTGCCCCATTGCCCATGCGGCATATCCCACTTTACCGAGTGTCACGCCCAGCCCACGCAAATTGCTTGCCGAGTCGCCCCACTGCTTGATGAGGCGGCGGCGTATCTCCAGGCTTTCCTGGTATGCCATGTGCGCCGCATCGAATTGCGCCAGTTCATACGCGGCGTCGCCGGTCTTGTTCAGGGCGATAGCCAGGTCGTGCAGGCCTTGTTCCGATCCCCCGTCCTGCTCAAGGATGCGGCGGCGGATCAGCAGGCTTTCCTGGTGCAACGATTGCGCTTCGCCCAGCCGCCCCAGCCGAAAGGAGATGTTGCCGACCTTGTCCAATGCCACACTCAGGTGGCGCAAGCCTTCCAGGGACGCGAGGTCAGCGGCCGCAAGGCGCCGGCAAACGTGCAGGCTTTCCTCATAGGCCACGCGTGCGGCGTCCAGTTGTTCGAGTTCGCATGCCGCATCGCCGGCCCTGTTCAGCGACAGGCTCAGGTTGGCCCACGTTTGCGGCGACTCGCCGCTTCGCTTCACCACGCCGCGGCTGATGGCCAGCGCTTGTTCGGCGTACAGCCTGGCCTGTTCCGGCAACCCCAACTCAAGAAACTGATCCGCCAATTGCCAGGCCAGCACCGGCGAGAATGCCGTTTCGGATCCGGCTTGCCACGCCTGCCATTGCCCATCCCAGCGCCGCAATAATCCTTCGCTGGGAAGCAGGTCCGTCCTGACAGTTTCATCCACTGTTTCCGCCAGTTTGTAGGCCGCCGTGCGCTCCCCGGCATCGGGACGCCATGGCGCCACCACGTAGCTGGCGCTGCGCACCGACCACAAATCCGGCGCGATCGCCGCGGCACGCGCCTCATACCGGGTCGGCAAGACCAGCAAGGCGAAAGTTTCTTCACGCTCCAGCACGGCCCGGTTCTCGTTCAGCCTGGCCAGTACCTGGTCCCGCAAGGTATCCCATTCCTCAGCAGGATTACCGAGCGCCAGCCAGCAAGGCAGGCACGGCAGGCCGCCGGACGGCGCGAACAATGGCGCCAGCAGATCGGCGGGTGGAACATCGGACTTGGCGGGAACCAGGTATTGCAAGCAACGCGCCTTGGTGCGCAGGTAGGCATCGAGTTCCGCCCTGAGCCACTGGTTGGCAAGCGGATAGTCACTAAACAGGTAGACGATCCCAGCACCGCCATGGTGGCGTATCTGCTGGCGCAAACGGCGCAGCAGCGAGCGGTGTTCGGCGTTCGGATTCATCGGAGAGGAGGATTGGTGCCGTCCCGTCAGGTGCCGGCTTGAGCGTTCCGCACCTGCGCTTCCGGCCTTGCCATCACCCATTCGCGCAGCAAGGGGTGGATCGCATACCACGCGTCGCCATTCAAATAGGCCAAAACATGCTTGGTGGCCAGATAGCGCTGGAATGCCACGCTGGTGACCTTTTCATCGAGCTCGGGATCGTGGCTCCGTTCCAGGCGCGCCATCCAGGCGATGTCGTTGGTCGGAATCAGCCTCGGCGGGCTGATCTGGCTTCGCGCGGCACTCAGCAGATCATCTTCGGTCGCTTCCGGCTCCGCTTCCATTTCAAGCAGCACCACTTTAATCGCGCGCAGGTAGTCGCGCAGGTCGCCACCACAGTCATGAATCAGCCGCTGCAGGAAATCCCTGCTGAAGAATTTTTCCCAGCCGGGATAACGCAATTCCAACAGGCTGGTCATTTGCTTGACCCCGTCCGGATCCAGTTCCGTGCTGCGTTTTTGAAAGATATGCACGGATGGCATGTTCACGACCACGCCCTGTCCCAAGATACCCGGCAAATGGGGATTCTGCGCCAATAAAAAAGGAGATACGGAATAGACGACATGCACGGTGGGAAGGCGCAATGCATCGCCTTCGCTGAGGAACAAGCGTTCCACGCTTTGATAAACCTTTTCGGACTCCTCACCGTAACCACGGATCTTTTCCAGCGAGTCGGCAATCACCACGCATTTTTCGTTATGGGCACAGATGTCAGCCACCAGTTCGGAAACAAAATTGCGCGCCTGGCTGACGAAACCGGTGACGTTATTTTTTAATGTCTGTTCCAGCCTGGCCCGGAAAGTCTCGTCGGTCTTCAAGGCCAGCTGGATCTGGGCCTTGGCGGCCGCCATATTGCCTTCCAGCTTAATGTTATCCAGATTGATATTGGTCCGCGTCAGGAAATCCGTCAGGCGCTCGATCGGCGTGCGCTTGGCGCGCCCGGCAACGCCGACTGCTTCGATCCATGACGCAACCAAGCCCAGCAGCATGCTGACCAAGTCGATCGGAGCGCTCAGGTTCAGCCAGTCGCCCAGGTCGCAGTAATACACCTTGCATTGCGGGCTTTCCAACTCTTTTTTTAAACGCAGCAACTCCGTGCTTTTCCCGCTGCCGATCTGACCCGTGAACAAATACACGCCATCGCCTTCCTGGTGCGTAATTTCACTTTTCAGCCGCCCCAGCGCATTCTTCGGCCCCTGCAAGTGCCGAACATAGCGCGCTTCATCGGCAGGATCGGCGATGTTCAGCGGCTTGGTATCCTGGACGGCCTTGATAAATGCAGACAACTCATCAGGCGTATAGGCAGGCGGATTCGGCATAAGTATGTTTTAACTCAAATAATTGCACTGATTATCATCCAGTCCCGCAAGTCATGCAAACCACGCTGGAAACGAGCACATAATAAAAAACCGCCGGGCTTGCGCACCGGCGGTTTTCATTCAAGCCCAAAGCGGGCTTGATGCGGCATTACTGTGCAGCAGCTTGCGACGCTTCTTCCGCCACCGCCTTCATCGACAGCTTCAGGCGGCCGCGCTCGTCGGTCTCCAGTACCTTCACGCGCACTTGCTGGCCTTCTTTCAGGTAGTCGGCCACGGCGTTCACACGCTCGTTGGCGATCTGCGAGATGTGCAGCAGGCCGTCTTTGCCTGGCATCACTTGCACGATGGCGCCGAAGTCCAGCAGTTTCAGCACGGTGCCGTCGTAGGTCTTGCCCACTTCGACCGACGCGGTCAGCTCTTCGATGCGGCGCTTGGCTTCCTGGCCGGCAGCGGCGTCGACCGACGCGATGGTGACCACGCCTTCGTCGCTGATGTCGATCTGGGTGCCGGTTTCTTCGGTCAGCGCGCGGATCACGGCGCCGCCCTTGCCGATCACGTCACGGATCTTTTCAGGATTGATCTTGATGGTGATCAGGCGCGGTGCGAAGTCCGACAGTTCGGTCTTCACGTGCGGCATGGCTTTTTGCATTTCGCCCAGGATGTGCTCGCGGCCTTCCTTGGCTTGCGCCAGCGCCACTTGCATGATTTCCTTGGTGATGCCCTGGATCTTGATGTCCATCTGCAGCGCGGTGATACCGTTGGTGGTACCGGCCACCTTGAAGTCCATGTCGCCCAGGTGGTCTTCGTCGCCCAGGATGTCGGACAGCACGGCGAAGCGGCCGCCTTCCTTGATCAGGCCCATGGCGATACCAGCCACGTGGGCTTTCATCGGCACGCCCGCATCCATCAGCGCCAGGCAGCCGCCGCAGACCGATGCCATCGACGACGAACCGTTCGATTCGGTGATTTCCGACACCAGGCGCACCGAGTAGCTGAACTCGTCGGCAGCCGGCAGCGCGGCGATCAGCGCGCGCTTGGCCAGGCGGCCGTGGCCCACTTCGCGGCGCTTTGGCGTACCAACGCGGCCGGTTTCGCCGGTGGCGAACGGAGGCATGTTGTAGTGCAGCATGAAGTCGTCGGTGTACTCGCCCATCAGCGCATCGATTTTTTGCGAATCGCGCGCGGTGCCCAGGGTCGCGACGACCAGGGCCTGGGTTTCACCACGGGTGAACAGGGCCGAACCGTGGGTACGCGGCAGCACGGACGAACGGATCGAGATCGGACGCACGGTGCGGGTGTCGCGGCCGTCGATACGTGGCTCGCCTTCCAGGATCTGCGAACGCACGACCTTGGCTTCCATGTCGAACAGGATGTTGCCCACTTCGACGCTGTCCGGCGCATCGGCGCCGTTGGCGGCCGCATCGGCGGCCAGGTCGGCCAGCACTTCGGCGGACATCGCGCGCAGCTTCTCGGTACGGGCCTGCTTGTCCTTGGTCTGGTAGGCGGCGCGGATTTTCGCTTCGGCGAATTGCGCGACCTTGGCGATCAGCGCTTCGTTTTTCGCTGGCGCGGTCCATACCTGCTCAGGCTTGCCGCCATCGCGCACCAGGTCGTGGATCGCATCGATCACGACTTTCATCTGGTCGTGGCCATAGACCACGGCGCCCAGCATGATTTCTTCGGACAGTTGCTGCGCTTCCGATTCCACCATCAGCACGGCGGTTTCGGTACCGGCCACCACCAGGTCCATTTGCGAGGTTTTCAGCTGGGTCGCGGTCGGGTTCAGGATGTACTGGCCATCCTTGTAGCCCACGCGGGCGGCGCCGATCGGGCCGTTGAATGGCACGCCGGCCACGCACAGGGCGGCGGAGGCGCCGATCATCGAAGCGATGTCCGGATCGATTTCAGGGTTGACCGACAGCACGTGAATGATCACCTGCACTTCGTTCATGTAGCCTTCCGGGAACAGCGGACGGATAGGACGGTCGATCAGGCGGGAGGTCAGCGTTTCTTTTTCGGAAGGACGGCCTTCGCGCTTGAAGAAACCACCGGGGATTTTACCTGCCGCGTAGGTTTTTTCCAGGTAATCAACGGTCAGCGGGAAGAAGTCCTGGCCGGGCTTCGCGTCTTTACGCGCCACCACGGTGGCCAGCACCACGGTGTCATCCATCGAGACCAGGACGGCGCCGGAGGCCTGGCGGGCGATCTCGCCGGTTTCCAGGGTCACGGTGTGTTGGCCGTACTGGAAGGTTTTCGTAACTTTGTTAAACATGGGTAATCCCTTTCTATTTGCCGACAGATTTTCAGGAGCTGTCGTTCACCTCACCACAGGCGGCGGCCGGTGCTTGCCGCCGCCTTTACTGCATACATCGACTGCTGGATTTCCCTTGAGCATGCCGCTAGGCAAGCTTTTCCCGGCGTACAAATGACAAAATGCCTGCGGCAGCGAACTGACGCAGGCATCTCGATTAAGCCGGGACGTACAAAGATTACTTACGCAGGCCCAGTTTGGCGATCAGGTCGCGGTAACGGGTTGCATCTTTGTTTTTCAGGTAGGACAGCAGGCTCTTACGACGGTTAACCATCATGATCAGGCCACGGCGGGAGTGGTGATCTTTCGAGTGGGCTTTGAAGTGACCGTTCAGTTCGTTGATGCGTGCGGTCAGCAGTGCAACTTGAACTTCTGGCGAGCCGGTGTCGTTTTGGCCACGTGCGTTGTCCGCGATGATGGCGGCCTTGTTGATGTTTTCTACGGTCATTTTGATACCTTTCACATGCGGTGGTCGGAGTTGGCACCCCATTCACCGTGAATTGCGTTAATAAAAATACCTGGCCAATAACAGCCAAGACCCGGAAGTATAGCGGAATTTCGCGCCGCTGCCACGTTGTTTATGCCTAGAATGACCCGCAAGGAGGGAAAAACGCATGAAAAAACTTAAATTCCTGGCAAATTTTTTCTTGCTGGCGCTGCTAGCCGGCTGTGCCGGCCTGTCCGGACCAGCCTATCCGGAAGCCACGGACGCCACGTTTGCGACGCTGAAGCCGGGCCTTGATACGCAGGCGACGGTCGCGCAAAAACTGGGACGGCCGTACGACACCATGTACCTGGGGCTGCGCGATATGAATGTCTGGTCGTACAAATACAAACAGGCCGGCATTTGGCATTCGCTGATGCACATCCATTTCGACCGCCATGGCGTGTTGCGCGAACTGATGGCCGGCCCGGATCCCGATTACGAAGACCGGCGCCCGCTCTGACCGCTAGTCAGGAACGCTGCTGCAGGGCTTGCTCGATCTTCTTGTCGGTGTTGAATTGACTCAGCGAGTAGACGGCCCAGATCGCAGCCGGCAGCCAGCCCAGCAAGGTCAATTGCAGGATCAGGCAAATCACGCCGGCCAAGGGGCGGCCGATCGTGAAGAAGGACAGCCAGGGAAGAAAAATAGCAAGAAGCAGGCGCATGGTGGACTCCAGTTATTCCAGTTTTGATCAATGCCCATACCGCTGGGCGCGTCGCGGGCGGGATGCCCCTGCGCAACCTGATGCGGCCTGCCGGCCCCAGCTTGCGCAAGGGCTCGATTTTGCATGAAATATTAACAACTGACCAGTCACTCGGTCTGTGGATTCAAGCGCTCGATCTTCGAATGCAGCTTGTTCAGCCCGGACAAATACGCCTTGGCGGACGCCACCACGATATCCGGGTCCGCCCCGACGCCGTTGACGATCCGCCCCGCGCTCGACAGGCGCATCGTCACCTCGCCCTGCGACTGGGTGCCGGTACTGATCGCGTTGATTGAAAACAGCACCAGTTCCGCGCCGCTCTGCGCCGCGGTTTCGATCGCGTTCACCATCGCATCGACCGGGCCGTCACCGGTGCCCTCGCACGCATGCTCCTTGCCACCGATGGAAAACACCACGCGCGCCTGGGGTGTTTCACCGGTCTCCGAGCGCTGCGCCAGCGACACGAAGCGGTAGTGCTCGTTTTCGTGCGCATGTTCCTCGTCGGTCACCAGCGCCACGATGTCTTCGTCAAAAATTTCCGCCTTGCGGTCGGCCAGTTCCTTGAAGCGGGTAAAGGCGGCATTGACTTCCGCCTCGGATTCCATCTCGATGCCGAGTTCCTGCAGGCGCTGCTTGAACGCGTTGCGGCCGGACAGCTTGCCCAGCACGATCTTGTTGGCGGTCCAGCCCACGTCTTCGGCGCGCATGATTTCATAGGTCTCACGCGCCTTCAGGATGCCGTCCTGGTGGATGCCGGACGCGTGGGCAAACGCGTTGGCGCCCACCACCGCCTTGTTCGGCTGCACGGCAAAGCCGGTGATCTGCGACACCATTTTCGAGGCCGCCACGATTTGCGTGGTATCGATATTGGTGCTCAGGTTGTAGTAGGCGCCGCGCGTGCGCAGCGCCATCACGACTTCTTCCAGCGCCGTATTGCCGGCCCGCTCGCCCAGCCCGTTGATGGTGCATTCGATCTGGCGCGCGCCGCCGATCATGACGCCGGCCAGCGAATTGGCGACCGCCAGGCCCAGGTCGTTGTGGCAGTGCACCGACCAGACGGCCTTGTCGGAATTCGGGATGCGCTCGCGCAGGCGGCGGATGGTTTCGCCAAACAATTCGGGCACCGCATAGCCGACCGTGTCGGGGAAATTGATGGTGGTCGCGCCTTCGGCGATCACGCCTTCCAGTACGCGGCACAGGAAATCCTCTTCCGAGCGGCTACCGTCTTCCGGGGAAAATTCAATATCGTCGGTATGGTTGCGGGCAAAACGCACCGCCAGTTTGGCCTGCTCCAGGACTTGCTCAGGAGCCATCCTCAACTTCATCTGCATGTGCAGCGGCGAGGTGGCGATGAAGGTGTGGATGCGCTTGCGGGCGGCCGGCTGCAGGGCTTCGGCCGCGCGGGCAATGTCGCGGTCATTGGCGCGCGACAGCGAGCAGACGGTGGATTCCCGGACGGCGGCGGCGATCGCGCGGATCGATTCGAAATCGCCCTGCGACGCTGCCGCGAAGCCCGCCTCGATGACATCCACCCGCAGCCGCTCCAGCTGTTTGGCGATGCGCAGCTTTTCTTCGCGCGTCATCGAGGCGCCCGGCGATTGCTCGCCGTCGCGCAGGGTGGTGTCGAAAATGATGAGGCGGTCACTGTTGCTCATATGGGCTCCTTGGTTGCACCGCCCCGTCGGGTCAGCGGCGTTCGCTTTCGTCTACAGGCTCGTGTTCAGTCTGGATAATCGATACCGGCTTGCCCTTGGCCATGCGCCAGAAAAACACCGCATAGCCGGACAGGCCGTAAATCATGAACAGCGGGAACATGACTTTGGGCGGGTCGATCGACACCAGGGCAAACACCAGGGCGATGACAAACACAAAAATGAACGGCACCGACTTACGGAAATTCAATTCCTTGAAGCTGTAGAACGGCACATTGGTCACCATGGTCAGGCCCGCAAACAGGGCGATGGTGAACGACGTCCACGACAGCTGCAGGCCCGGCACTTCCAGGTCGTTCATCAGCAAGACAAACCCCACCACCATGGCGGCCGCAGCCGGACTGGGCATGCCCTGGAAGAAGCGTTTATCCACCACTTCGATATTGGTATTGAAACGGGCCAGGCGCAGCGCGGCGCCGGCGCAATAGACAAACGCGGCAATCCAGCCCAGCTTGCCCATGCCGCGCAGCGACCATTCATAAATGACCAGCGCCGGCGCGGCGCCAAACGACACCATGTCCGCCAGGCTGTCGTACTGGGCGCCGAATTCGCTTTGGGTATTGGTGAGACGGGCGATCCGGCCATCGAGGCCGTCGAGGATCATGGCGACGAAGATGGCCCAGGCGGCATGTTCGAAGCGCTGGTTCATGGCCATGACGATGGCGAAAAACCCGCAAAACAGCGCGCCCGTCGTAAAGGCGTTCGGCAACAGGTAAATGCCGCGCGAACGCGGCAGTTCATCCTGCCCCCGCACCCTGCGCGCGAACTTCGCGAAGCGCGAATTCTTGGGTTTGGGCGCGGTGGCGCCATTCTTGATTTTACGACGGGGGAAAGTTGCCATGTGGATCCATTTCTATGCTGTCTACGATCTATTATATAGAGAGACGACCTTGCAGCAAAAGAAATAGACTGCCGTCTCAGTCTTATTTAAAACGAACTTTTCCCACCAGGTTCATATCCAGGGTGGTTTCGCCCGGCTCAAAGCTGGGCTCGGCCACATCCATCTGCTGCGGTGGCGCGGCGGCTTTCATCGCCATCATTTCCACCCGGCCACCACGGGCGTTACCACCGCCCCCGGCGTAATTGCCGGAACCTTCGAAGTCCACGGTTTCCAGGATCGCTTCCGACGGATTGCGGCCCATGGCGCGCGCAATCGCGCCGATGCGCTCTTTCAGATTCTGGTACGAAGCGGCAATGCGCTGTTCATCGAGCTTCTTCAGGGCGGGCCGGGACAGGCCGAAGTGGATGCCGTTCAGGGTCAGCACTTTTTGCGTGGTGGCCACGGTTTTCGGCAATTTATCGAGGCTGGTGGTGGTCACCTGCAAATACTGGCCGACCCGCCAGGCGGCGGGCTGGCGCGGCTTGGGGGCGACGCCGGGCGCCAGCGGGCGGTCTTCCGGATAGACCGGATAGGTGTAATAGCCCTGGGTTTTCAGGGTCGCCGCAGGGTCTTCCTTGCGCAGGAGCTCCATGCCCTGCTTCATTTTCTGGTTCACGCGCGAGGCGGCAGCCGCCTTGTCCTTGTCCTGCTCTTCGATCGCCAGGGTGACAATGGCTTGGTCGTTTTGCGCCGTGACTTCGCCATTGGCGGACACGATGACTTCGGTGCCGGCTGCCGGGGTGGTTTGCGCGTGCGCGGGCAATTGCGCCGCCAGCAAGACGGTGGCTGCCAGCAGGGTGTGTCGGATGGTCATATTGTTGTTCTCCACAGTACTTTCGGTGAACGCACTTTAACCCAGATCAAACGGGCGCCCAGGCCCGCTTGGTGACTGTTTGTAACAACCGTCCGCTATGCCGCCAGCCGCCGCACTTCCGCCGCCGGACGGCGCGGCGCCTGCACACCCGGCACGGCATGCAGCGCCACGGCATCCTGCTCGTCGAGCGTGAACAATTGCACGGTCCGCGCCAGTTCCGCCGCTTCCTGCTCCAGCGTGCTGGCCGATGCGGCGGCCTGCTCCACCAGCGCGCTATTGCTTTGCACCGCTTCATCCATGTGGGCAATCGCGGCGCCGACCTGGGCAATCCCGGCCGATTGCTCGTCGCCGGCCGCCTGCATTTCCCGCATGATGTCGGTCACGCGCGTGACGCTGGCCACGATCTCTTGCATGGTGGCGCCCGCATCGGCCACCAGCCGGTCGCCCGCGTCCACCTGCTCGACCGAGGCGCCGATCAGTTCCTTGATTTCCTTCGCGGCGCTGGCGGAACGCTGCGCCAGGGTGCGCACTTCGGTCGCCACCACGGCAAAGCCCCGGCCCTGTTCACCGGCGCGGGCGGCTTCCACGGCGGCATTCAAGGCCAGGATATTGGTCTGGAAAGCAATCCCATCGATCACGCTGTTGATGTCGGCGATCTTTTGCGCGGAGGCTTTGATCGATTGCATGGTATGGACCACCTGCGACACCACGGCGCCGCCCTTGCGCGCCACGTCCGACGCCGATTGCGCCAGCGCGTTGGCCTGGTGGGCGCTGGCGCTGTTGCGCTGCACGGCTTCGGTCAGGTGCGCCATGGTCGCCACGGTTTCCTCGATCGACGCGGCCTGCTGTTCGGTGCGGCTGGCCAGGTCGCGGTTGCCGTCGGCCAAATGGGTCGCCGTGGCTTCCATCGTCATGGCGCCATGGCGCACATTGCCGACGATATCGGCCAGGCTGGCGTTCATGTGCTTCATGGCCTCCAGCAGGCGCCCCGGCTCATCCTTGCCATGCGCATCGATCTTGCTGCCCAGGTTGCCTTCGGCCACCGTGCGCACCACTTGCAACGCATATTCCAGCGGCCGCTTCACCAGGCGCACCACCAGCGGATGCAGCAAGCCCGCCACCAGCGCCACCAGCACCAGGCCGATCACCGCAAAACGGTGGCTCAGCGCCAGCGCCGATTGCGTGACTTCGGCCGCCAGCGCTTCACCGACCACCACCATATTCCAACTGGGCACGTGCTGGAACGCCACCAGGCGCTCGCCGCCTTGCATCTCGTAGCGCAGGGTGCCGGTCTTTTGCTCCAGCATTTTCTTCACATATTCGGCGCCGGCATCGTCCCTGGCGTCCAGCACATTGGCGCCCTCGTCCTTGCGGTGGATCAGCAGTTTGCCCAAATCCTTGTTGTTGCGTGCTTCCAGCGCATAGAACTGGCCCGACTCGCCCAGTTTCATGGCCTTCACCTTGTCCTTCAGCGAGCGCAGCGAATCTTCAAAGCTGACGCCGACATACAGGATGCCGATGACCTTGCCCGCCGCATCCCTGACCGGTTCATAACTGGTCATGTACATGTTGCCGAACAGGTTGGCCGGCCCCGCATACACCTGGCCATCGAGCACCTTGCGGTAGCCCGGGTGGTCTTGCGCCAGCTTGGTGCCGATCGCGCGCTCGCCGTTTTCCTTCTTGTGCGAGGTGGTCACCCGCACGAAATCGTCGCCGCGCCGCACGAACACGGTGGCATACACGCCCGTCAGTTTCGTGAAATTATCCGGCACGGAAAAATCCAGGTTCAAGACCTTGCCGCCGGCGCTGAGGGTGGGCACGGTTTCCGCGCCCACCGTGACGGTATTGGCCGGGTCTATTTCCAGCCCCTGCGGGAAACCGCTGGCAAAGACCCGCGCATAGGTGGCCACCTGCTTGCGCAAGTCCGCATCGACGATTTCCACGGTATCGCCCAGCAGCCGGGTTTTATCGGCCACCTCCCGCATGGCTTCGTCTTCCGCCAGGCGCGAT
>Ga0307408_100001203_pt1 | contig 19536 bp, 16 predicted proteins | sample 322Cmetagenome_FD_202116 | JGI IMG/M metagenome (GOLD analysis project Ga0307408, IMG submission 202116) | Maize rhizosphere microbial communities from greenhouse at UC Davis, California, United States - 322HYB-C-3 | ecosystem: Host-associated > Plants > Roots > Rhizosphere > Soil | place... | reverse complement strand
AGGACACATTTCAGGCTCTATATCAGTCCCTTTCGATGACTTGAAAGGCCGTTTATCTGAACTGCCTTCTGATAAGCAAATAATAGCCTATTGTCGGGGGCCTTTTTGTGTTTTTGCTGATGAAGCTGTTCATCTCTTGCGCCAGCATAATTTTTCGGCTAACCGATTAGAAGAGGGCTTTCCTGACTGGAAATTAAAAGGTTTACCTATAAGCAAAATTAATAATAGCGATGGAAACAAGAAAGTATAGTATCGATACAACTATATTAAGAGATTGGCTCGATAACCATTCGGATGTACTAGTATTAGATGTAAGGCCTGCGGAACAACGTGAGGAGTGGCAAATTCCCGGGAGTATCCATATAGATGCATATCAGCGCTTAAAAGAAAATGACTTAAGTGTACTTGACGAAGTTCGGGTTCCTGAAAATACCAAGGTAGTAACCGTGTGTGCTGCCGGAAGAACAAGTCAAATCGCTTCGGAGGCATTAAGAGCAAAAGGGATAGAGGCTTATTCCCTGGAAGGTGGGATGAAAGCATGGACATCCGCCTGGAATACAGCTCTGATTTCGGATACAAAAGCAACAATTATCCAGGTTAGAAGAACCGGCAAAGGATGCCTTTCTTATATCATCGGATCTGAAGATGAAGCTTTGGTGATCGATGCCTCTTTGAACATAGAAGTTTATCAAACACTCGCTACGCAACATGGTTGGAAAATTAAGTATGTTATGGATACTCATATTCATGCCGATCATCTTTCCCGAAGCTCCCACCTGGCAGAAATTACCGGTGCAGAATTATTCATGCCACAACAAAAAAAACTTCAATATCCATTTAATCCGCTAAACTCATCAACCGAGCTGAAATTCGGGGCTTCAACTTTAAAAGCGATATCAACGCCGGGCCATACTCTCGAAAGTTTCACTTACCTGCTTAACGGGAATTATCTTTTTACAGGTGATACTCTGTTTACAGACGGGGTTGGAACGCCCGATTTAAAAGCGAACGAAGAGGAAGCTAAATACCGGGCAGGTTTGCTGTACGATTCTTTAATGAATCTCATTCAGTTCCCTGAAGCAACCCTAATTCTTCCCGGACATTATAGTAAGCCCGTGCCATTTGACGGAAACCCAATTGCCGCTACGATCACAAAAGTTAAAGAAAATGTAAGTTCTCTAAGTTTATCAAAGGAAGATTTTATAACAAATATCCTTAGCAAGATTCCACCAAACCCTCCTAACTATTTAAAAGTAGTTGAAATGAATTTGGCAGGCGACATTGACAGCATCAACCCGGAAGAAGTTGAAGCCGGAGCAAATCGGTGTGGAATCTCATAATTACAAAAAGCCTCTATACAATCACTTAAATGGAACAGATTCATCTTGGGGTAAAAGAAAATTGGAAACAGTTTACTTTGCTTGTTATCGTTAATGCCTTTGTTGGGGGAATGGTTGGATTGGAGCGCTCTATACTTCCTCAAATTGCAGAACATGAATTTCACATTGCAGCAAAAACTGCCATTCTCTCATTTATTGTAGTCTTTGGGATTACTAAAGCTTTAACCAATTATTTTACCGGGGCAATAGCAAATAAACTAGGCCGGAAAAACTTATTGGTTATCGGCTGGATAATTGGCATCCCAGTTCCACTGATATTAATGTATGCCTCGGATTGGAACTGGATAATAGCTGCAAATATCTTGCTGGGAATCAATCAGGGCTTAACATGGTCTATCACAGTAGTAATGAAAATTGATTTGGCCGGCGAGAAAAATCGGGGTTTTGCTATGGGCTTGAATGAATTTGCCGGATACATTGCCGTTGCCCTTATTGGATTTTTAACAGGCTGGATTGCTACAGAATATGGCTTACGCCCTTATCCGTTCTATTTAGGTATTGGATTGGTATTTATGGGCTTGGCTACAAGCTGGTTATTTGTGAGGGATACCCAGCATCATAGTGCTAAAGAAGGTGAAAGTAGTTCCATAGCGAGGCTGGAAAATATCTTTAAAGACACTTCGTGGAAGCACAAAAATTTAGGTTCTGTTACACAAGCAGGGTTGGTAAATAATTTAAACGACGGCATGGCATGGGGCCTGTTTCCGATACTTTTATCAACAAAGGGCTTTGCTTTGGATGACATAGGAATAATTATAGCTGTGTACCCCGGAGTTTGGGGTATTGGACAACTATTTACAGGAAAAATGGCAGATCATTTTTCTAAAAAGCTCATGCTCTTTTGGGGGATGTTTTTGCAAGGAGTAGCACTAATTCTGTTTATCTGGGCTAGTTCCCTCATCAATTATATCCTATTAGCTGCAATTTTGGGTTTAGGTACAGCAATGGTTTATCCTACTTTTCTGGCAACAATTGCAGAAAATACGCACCCGCTTGACAGGGCTAAAAGTATAGGAACATTTCGCTTGTGGAGAGATCTGGGCTATGCAATTGGCGCTATTTTAACAGGTATCATTGCAGATCTGTATAATGTTAATACAGCCATTATTTTTATTGGAGGCTTAACCATACTCTCAGCATTGATTATTGCTTTTAGGATGTCTGAGAGAAAAACATCTCTTAAACTTGCTACTAGTTAGTGAAGCCTGAATAATTCAGGATCAATTTAGCAGTAAACATTTATCCAGGATAAACTTGAATTAATACCGTGCTACATTGGAAAGCATCGCTTGTTGCAAAAGAGGCTGCCTCAAAGCGGAACTATTGATTTCGTTTTGAGGCAACCTCTTCCAATAAGTATCTCAAGCTTAACCCCTATTTTTTAGCGTACGCGTCGATGGTGATAATCTTGCCATCAGTATCATATTTTAGTTCGGTTACCTTAATATTCCGAAGGTGGGTTTTACCATTAGATAGCTGCGTATCATGATAGAATAAGTACCATTTGCCTTCAAATTCAATTATGGAATGGTGGTTAGTCCAACCAACAACCGGCTTTAAAATCACTCCCTGATAAGTAAAAGGGCCATAAGGGCTTGTTCCGGTGGCATAGCAAATTTTATGTGTATCTCCTGTTGAGTATGAGAAATAATACTTTCCATTATACTTATGCAGCCACGAAGCTTCAAAAAAACGCTTGTCATGATCCCCGCCCTTTATAACCTGGCCAGCCTCATCTAAAATCACCACATCCTTAGGCTGCTCTGCAAATTCTAGCATGTTGTTACTAAGCCGGGCAATTTTTGGTGCTAAAGCAGGCTCATCATCCTTATTGAGGTCGGTTTTAGAACTATTAACTTGCTTTCCATTTTGCCATTGCTGCAGCTGGCCACCCCAAATACCACCAAAGTACATATAAGAGCTGCCATCAGTATCGGTAAACACGGCCGGATCTATACTATAACTACCCTTTATAGGCTCTGGCTGTGCCGCAAAAGGCCCCTGCGGCTTATCACTAACCGCCACGCCAATGCGAAATATATCTTTCTTATCCTTTAACGGAAAGTATAAATAGTATTTACCGTTCTTGTAAGCGGCGTCCGGAGCCCAAAGCTGCCTTCCTGCCCAGGGAATCGATTTCACATCAAGGGCAATCCCGTGGTCGGTAACCTTCCCTCCTATTTTATCCAATGAAAAAATATGATAGTCCTTCATGTTAAAATGATCCCCGTTATCGTTCTCGGCGATATTAGCCTCAATATCGTGCGAAGGATAAATAAAAATTTTTCCGTTAAACACATGTGCCGACGGGTCTGCAGTGTACATATTCTTAACCAAGGGCTTAGAAATTGAGCCTGCAAACGGACTGCCGGTATCGTCAGGATTTGAAGAACTAGCCTGAGATGAAGCTTCGGATAACTGCCCTGAGCATGCGGCAAGAGATAACAAAAAGCAAATGGCAATACTGCTTAATTTTTTTTCCATATACGAAATACTTGTTTATAAGTGATTAGACGTTCACTTTCCTATGCGGCCTGGATCCTTCCTGGGCTAATCACAGCATTAACGTCTCTTCAAAATTATGTCCTAAGAAATCCGTAGAATGGCTGAAATGTGCAAAATGATGCGAATGATGTTCTATTAAAGAGATCTCCCAACGGATTGCCTTGGTGGAATCTGCCCGCCCCCATGCCTGGCTTTATAATCGCAGAGGGGTATAGTGTCCAGAAATGCAGCTTTTGAATAACCGGGCTCCGCTATTTGGGGCCCATTCTCTCCGCTGGGCCCTGCCATTAGGGAACATTTGTGCTAAGTTGTGCTACAAATGTTAAATTCCAAACAAAAGCTGTTGGTATTTTTCTTTCCAAAAATATTTATTTTTAAATTTATGCCAACGTTAGCACTTTCTAAACTCGCTTTCTACCAATTTATAACACACGAAAACCATAATAGAATGAAAGTTCCATTTCTTGCGGCACCCTGTATTTTTATTTTTTCATTTGCCGCCTTTTTTTGCAACGCCCAAGGCAAAAAATACCCCTTTCAGAATTATAACTTGAGCTTCGAAAAGCGAGTAGACGATCTGGTTGGCCGTTTAACGCTTGAAGAAAAAGTTTCGCAGATGCTGAATTCTTCTCCAGCTATTCCACGGCTTGAAATTCCGGCTTATGATTGGTGGAACGAAACCTTGCACGGCGTTGCCAGAACTCCATTCAAGGTAACCGTATATCCTCAGGCTATTGCAATGGCTGCTACATTCGATCCTAATTCGCTTTTTAAAATGGCTGATTTTTCTGCCCTGGAAGGACGAGCCATTTATAACAAGGCTGTAGCAAGCGGGCGCACTAATGAGCGTTATTTAGGGCTTACTTACTGGACGCCGAACATCAATATTTTTCGCGATCCGCGCTGGGGCCGCGGGCAGGAAACTTATGGAGAAGACCCTTTCCTTACCGCAACCCTCGGCGATGCTTTTGTAAAAGGCTTGCAGGGAAACGACCCTAAATACCTGAAAGCTGCTGCGTGCGCCAAACACTATGCCGTGCACAGTGGGCCAGAGCCTTTAAGACATGTGTTTAATGTGGATGTAAGCGCTTATGATTTATGGGACACCTATCTACCGGCTTTTCAAAAACTGGTAGTTGATTCGAAAGTTGCTGGCGTGATGTGTGCCTATAACGCTTTTAGAACTCAGCCCTGCTGCGCCAGCGATGTATTGATGACTGATATCCTTCGCAACCAATGGAAGTTTACAGGCTATGTTACTTCAGATTGCTGGGCAATTGACGACTTCTTTAAAAACCATAAAACTCACCCCGATGCCGCCTCCGCAGCTGCTGATGCTGTTTTCCATGGAACTGACATAGATTGTGGAACTGATGCATACAAAGCTCTGGTACAAGCGGTAAAAAGCGGTAAGATCACCGAAAAGCAAATCGATGTTTCTGTAAAACGCTTGTTCATGATCCGTTTCCGACTGGGAATGTTTGATCCGGCCTCAATGGTAAAATATGCCCAAACTCCCGCTTCGGCCCTTGAAAGCGCACCTCACAAAGAACATGCACTTAAAATGGCCCGTCAGTCTATGGTATTGCTCAAGAATGAAAACAATACTTTGCCATTAAAGAAAAATCTAAAGAAGATAGTTGTGCTCGGCCCTAATGCCGATAACTCCATTGCAATATTGGGAAACTATAACGGCGTTCCATCAAAGCTAACTACTGTCCTGCAGGGAATAAAAGATAAAGTTGGGGCACAAACGCAGGTGGTTTACGAGAAAGCGATAAACTTCACTAACGATACACTTTTGGTATACGCAGATATGGGTACTCAATACTCTTTTGAAGGTAAGCAAGGCTTCAAAGCGGAGTATTTCAATAACAAGGATTTGAATGGGCAGCCACAACTGATTAGGAATGAGAATAAACTGGATCATTTCTGGCAGGAAGGTGAAGGGCTTGGCGGAGGCATCCGGGCGAATAATTTCTCAGCCAGATATACTACTAATTTTAAAGCCGCCTCCGACACGTCCCTGACTTTTGAACTGCAAGCCGATGATGGCTACCGCTTTATCGTAAACGGGAAACCTGTATTAAATGCCTGGTCCAGAAATCGCTGGGGTGCCCAAACTTATCGTTTAAAAGCGAAGAAAGATTCTGTTTATAACTTAGTAGTAGAATATTGGCAAGGTGAAGGAAAAGGCAATGTAAAACTAAGTGCTGGAAATTATCGCCGCAGCGACTTTGTAGCTTTAGTAAACCGGATTAAAGATGCTGATGCCTTTGTGTTTGTTGGTGGAATATCACCGCAACTGGAAGGCGAAGAAATGAAAGTTGATTATCCGGGGTTTGAAGGAGGGGACCGAACCTCCATTTTATTGCCAGCAATACAGACAGAACTGATGAAAGCCTTAAAATCAACAGGTAAACCTCTTGTTTTTGTGATGATGACAGGCAGTGCAATAGCCATTCCATGGGAAGCCGAAAATGTACCCGCCATTCTTAATGCCTGGTACGGAGGGCAAGCTGCTGGCACCGCTGTAGCTGATATCCTCTTTGGGGACTACAATCCTTCGGGCCGTTTACCAGTAACATTTTACAAAAGCGATAGCGACCTGGCTTCTTTTACCGATTACAGCATGGAAAACCGCACCTATCGCTATTTTAAAGGCAAGCCTTTATATGGCTTTGGCTATGGCTTAAGTTATTCTTCATTCCGTTATGATCAATTAAGCATTCCTGCTACCCTTGCCAAAGGGAAATCGGCAACAGTAAGCTTTAGGGTAACTAATACCGGAAAAATGCATGGAGAAGAAGTACCTCAGCTTTACGTAATTAACAAGGAGCAATCTGTAAAATCGCCAATAAAAGCCTTAAAAGGTTTCCAACGAGTTAGCCTCAAAGCCGGCGAAAGCAAGCTGCTTAAGTTCACTCTGTCGCCTAAGGAACTGTCTTATATTAACTCAGAAGGACTAAGTGAACAATTTAAAAAGCTTGAAATAAGCGTTGGTGGAAGCCAGCCTGACGAACCGAATAAAACCAGTAGCAATATCTTACACAAAACATTGATAATTCAATAACAATATCCCAATTCAGCAGAATGCCTTCCCTAAATCCAGGGAAGGCATTTTTATTAAAGCTGAAATTTTTGAATTTGTAAGGCTATTAAAACATGGTGTTGCCATGCTTAGCCACCAGGGGTATTTCTTGCAAAACATCCCAATGTTCAACAATCTTCCCCTTACTATCAAACCTGAAAATATCGATACCCGCGTAGTCCTTATCTCCCGGCCAATGCTGGAAACAATGCAACACTACCAAGTCGCCTTCGGCAATTACCTTCTTGAACTCAACCCTTTTACCTGGATACTCAGCAGCCATCCTCTTAAAGTAATCGATAAAGCCCTGTTTTCCATCCTCAACATGCGGATTATGCTGAATATAACAGTCGCCAACAAATTGTGTAATAGCCTCTTCCGGCTTGCATTGATTAAACATCAAATCATAAAAAGCTACTGCGTTCTGTTTGTTTTGCTCCACCATATTAGTAAAAACAACTAAGTATCAAATTGTTGAGAAATTACTATGCACCCATCAAAAGCAAAAGGAAGCCAGGTATTTCCTGGCTTCCTTCAAAAATTCTATAATTAAAACTAGTTCAAATTCAGGGTTTGCGGCCCAAACTCCTCGAAATTAATAAGCTCTTTTTTAACGCCTCTTGCAATTAATTCCTGGTAATGCTTTTCTATAAAAACCGCCGGTCCACATATATAATACTCTTTTTCAGCATTAAACAATGCGTCATCCAACTTGCTTAAATCAACTATTCCATTCAAAATTGATTTATCGTCATGCGTGGAAGTTGTATTATAAAAAACATGTTTTCGTAGGTTTTGATCCTTGTTTTCCCATGCCTCAATTAGATTTTTAAATGCATGTACATCTTTATTGCGGCAACCATGAATCCAGGTCTTAGGCCTTTTGCTTCCATTATTAATTAAGCTTTCGAGCATACTTATTAAAGGAGTTTGGCCTACGCCTCCACTTATAAAAACAACTTCACGGCCATCGTTATCTGTTAAGGTGAAGCTTCCTGCCGGAGCTGTAACCTCAATTACATCGCCTTCGTTGACAAAGTCGTGCAGGCGGTTGCTGATCATGCCATCAGGCGTATCGTTTAAGGCTTCGCGTTTTACAGAAATTCGATAGTACTGTCCGTTAGGCGCACTCGAAATACTGTATTGCCGAGGCTGCATTAAGCTCAATTCTGGCAAAAATAAACGGATACTTATATATTGCCCAGGTAGAAAACTTGCCACCTCGCCCCCATCGGCAGGAAACAAATAGAAAGACGTTATTTCGGCCGACTCTACCTCTTTGCGCTTAACAATAAATGGCTTCCAGCCAGTCCAGCCTCCTTTTTTCTGAGCTTGCTGGCTATAAATTTTGCTCTCATGCCCCGACATGATTGCCGCCAACTGATTATAAGCAACTGTCCATGCATCTAATATTTCTGGCGTAGCCCCGTCTCCTAAAACCTCAGATATTGAAGCAATTAAGTGATTACCAACTATAGCATAATGCTCCGGGCGAATATCCAGGCTGGTATGTTTCTGCCCCATCCTATCAACTGCCGGCATTAATACTGCTGGGTTATCAATATTTTCCGCATATGCCAACACAGCCATAGCAAGCGCCGTTTGTTGTTTATTATTTTGTTGGTTACCCATATTGAAGATATTTTTCAATTCGGGATTGTGCGTAAACATCCGTTTATAGAAATGGCTTGTTAATAACACGCCATGCTCGCGTAAAATTGGAATGGTTGCTTTAATTAATTGTTTTTGTGCTTCTGTCATTGTTTTAATAAAATATATAAATACCTTTTTATCTTTTATTTGTTCAATTTTTTTTATTTCTTAAGTGAAGTAATTCCTAAGTTCAGGTCTTCATTAAACTCGCCGATTGTGGTGGTGGTAAGCATCTTTTGTATTTGGTTGCGTATGGATTTAAACTCGTTATGTAAGGGGCAGGGATTGGTTTCGGAACAATACTCTAAACCAAGTCCACAGCCGGTAAAAAGCCCATTGCCATCAACCGCTTCGACAACTTCAGACAAGGGGCGCTTCAAATTACCCGCATCCAAAAAAAATCCTCCGTTAGGGCCTTTTACTGATTGAATAATGCCTTTTCGACTTAAGTCTTGTAATATCTTAGCCAGGAAATGTTCGGGCGAATCTATCCCTGTGGCAATTTCTTTGATGCCTACCCTACCGCCATCGGCAGTACGATGGGCCACAAAAAACACTGCCCGCATTGCATATTCGCATGTTTTAGAAAATACTCCCATATCCCGGGGCAAATATACTGCTTGGCAGTTTTAAATAAAAGACAAAAATATCTTTTATTTGAAATTTATTAAACTGCTTCTACTAGCAGGCCTACAGGCTCTTGTTTATTCACCGTGGGCCGTGCCGCTCGGCGAATGGTGCGGCTATGCAAGAGCGTATTTCGCATATGTATGGCCATTCCAACGAATACAATCATCATTCCCAGCTGTCCATAAGTCCCAGGCAAGGAAGCCCCCTTCAAAAGCATTTCACCTATCAGCGTAAAAAAGATCTCGAACACCTGCGTTGCCTCAATGGTGGAAAGGGCAACTGTATTGTGTTTAACCATCTGGCTTGCCTTGTAAAATGCTACTCCCCCAAAAAAGCCCGAAAATAAAGCAGAATAGGCTGAAGCCTCGCATTGTGAAAAGCTTGGCAAGCCAGCATTTTTGTATGCGGCTAAAACCAACACCAGCACCAGAGGCATGCTTCCTATGCTCATTCCTAACACTCGCTGAGTGGCATTTAACTGAATATTTTTCGCTTCCAGCGCTACTAGCAATTTACGGTTCCCTAAGGGCCAAACAATTGCACCTGCCAGCACAATTACAAGGCTTAAAGCAATTTCGCTCATGGATCCTGCGGTATCTAATTTTTCGAGTTGGGTAATAAAGACGCCCACTACCAGTACTAAGGATAGCATTAATGGCTTTGCAGGAATTTTTTGTCTTTTCCTGTCGGGATAGATAAAGGGAGACAGAAGGATTCCGGCTAAAATATTCAACTGAAAAGCAGCAGCAACCATCCACCCTGGGGAGTAAAGTGAAGCGAGTGCCAGCGACATATACAATATGCCAAAACCTATAATACCCCACTTAATAAACAAAACGGGCTCCTGCCTCAAAATAGCAAATAATGGGCTAAGCTGTTTGGTGAATATCAAGACAAGTGACAAAACCGGGACAAGAAAAACACACCTTAATGCAGCGGTCCAAGCCCAGTAGCCCCCAGATCCGGAGAGCAAACTATTGATTACAAAGGTTGAAGATAAAAAAACAGAGGCAATCGTTCCATAACCAATTGCTTTTAACACATTCCGTTGCTCGCTCATAACAGCTACAAAAGTAGCTTAACTGCCTTCTACATTCTGGTACATTTCGGGTAGTTTACAGCATTAACGCATTCTACTCTGCCTAAATTTCAGAGGAGTTACATTGGTATATTTCTTGAAAAATCTCCCAAAAAATGCAGGGTCATTGAAGCCCAGGTTGTAGCTTATTTCCTTAACAGATAGTGCGGATGTTTGAAGCAATATTTTGCTTTCCGTTACCAGGCGTTCCTGTATTAACTGGTAAACAGTCAAACCGGTTGCTTGCCTGCAAACCTTGTTCAAATGTTTGATATCGGTGGCGAGTTCTTTGGCATAAAAAGCCGCCTGGTGTTGCTCTTTAAAGCTACTCTCCAATACCTTTTTTAGTTGATGAAGCAATTGCTTTTGCTTTGTAGTGGCAAACTGCAGGGGATGTTCGGCTACGTGTGCCTTATTTGCCTGCAATAATAGAAGCGAAACATAGTGCAGCAAAATATCAGCATCGGGCTTCCCACATTCTAATTGTAGTTTTGCCTGCTCGATAATAAAGAAAAAGACGGTTTCTAACTCTTTTGTAAGGCTTATATAAGGATAAGGAGTGTAAGAATCCAACAGGCCATATTCATCTTCATTTTTATGAATATCCAGAAAACGCTTAAATAATTCTTCACCGAAAAGAATCAGCCACCCATCCCGCTCAAATTCGTCAATTAAATGTACCTGCCCGGGGTGGAGAAAAAATACCCTGCCCGGAGCTAATTGATAGGGCTTAAAGTTTATGGAATGGTAACCTTCCCCAGAAGTGACTATCATGAGCTCATAGTGGTCATGCCGGTGCGGAATTACAGACAAACTATTCAGGCTTTTATGAAGGCGGTAGATTCTGAAATATTCTCCTTCAAGTAGTTCCTGTATAGGTAAATCTTTATTTCTTTTTCGAGCACTGCCAGCCATAGATGATAAGCACCTACTTTTTAATGAATTCCTTTTGATAAACCAGCGGGCTCTTTCCGGTAATATGTTTAAAGCATTTATGAAAGCTGGCAAAATTATTAAAGCCGCTTTCAAAGCAAACCTGCTTCACATTCAACATATTATCAATCAACAACATGCAGGCCCGTCCTACCCTAATTTCGTTTAAGAACTCTGAATAAGTTTTTCGGGTTCTTGATTTAAAAAAACGACAAAATGAATTTGGGCTTATACCAGCAACCGCGGCAACCTCTTCTAAGGCAATTTTACGGCTGAGATTTGCCATGGAATAATTGTAAATATCGTTGATCTTGTCGCTTTCTTTTTCGGCCAGCGTATATTTGAAGTTGACGGATGAAATGGCTTCCTGCTTGTATGACTTTGATATTTCAGTAAGGGTCTGAATAAGAAGGGTTAACCTTTCCGGGCCTTCGGATTGAAGCATATTCTCCAACAGCTCGACAATTTTCGGTTGATTGGGGCCACTAATTTTAAGGCCCTGCTGTGCCTTTTCCAATAAGCCTTTTATTGGCTTGTTCTCCGGCAGGTTTAAAAAAGCATCGCCCCAAAAGTCTTCGCAAAAATGAGTTACCAAAATATCTACTGGTTCATGGCTTTCACCACTGAAATAAACCTCGTCAAAACGCCAGTAATGTGGCAAATTAGCACCGAGAATTACAGTATCCCCAGCTTGAAAGCGCTGAATACTATCGCCTATAAATTGCGTGCCTGCCCCTTGCTTAAAATGGATAATCTCCACTTCTTTATGATAGTGCCATTTGTTGTTGATATCCGGCTGAACATCCTGGCGGACACTAAATGAATGGGCAGGGCCCGATGCCACTTTTAATAACTGGGGTTTCATTATCGAATCTACAATAATATAAGATTTTGTTAAATTAAGGGCCTTAGGCCTGTCAGAGTTTGTAAAGAATTATTGAGAGTGGGCTTATAGCTCTTATCAGTTATATATTCCGCCTTTCTTGCCTTGTTTTGAAAGCACAGAGAAAATATTATTAAAATGAAGCCTTAAATGGTTTGGCGACGATATAAACCACTTCCTGCTAGTTCATGAAGCCGCACGCTCAAAGCAACTGATAAGTGTTTTTGATTAAGGCGCTTAGGTTAAAAATAGGCCTGACAGTTTTTTGAAACCTGTCAGGCCTATTTTTAACCTTTCATCTAACTCATAGATGGAAACGATATTCCTTTAATCTTTCTAAAAAGCTCAACAGCGTAAATATCAGTCATGCCCGACACAAAATCAAGCACCGACATTATTTTTGAATAGGTATCTTGTTTATCGGTATGAAACTGTTTTGGAATAAGGTCCACAAGTTTTTTGTGGTATTTTGATTCGTTTTTAAGGTAAGCCGGAATAAATTCTTCCAATAAGCCACCAATAACCTTATAGCCTGCAACTTCAATCTGCACTACTGATGAATAATTATAAATCTTTTTTACTGATATACTTTCGATTTTCTTCCAGGCTGAAAGCAATTCGGCAGGCACAACATCAGTAAGCGATTTGTTAAAGTCGCCTTTTAGAAGCGCTTCCTGATTATTAAAAAACACATCCGAACAGGCTTTAACCATTGCACCGATAGAACGGGCTCTTAATAAGCTAACTTTTGCATCGTCATCATCAAATTCCTTTAAACGCTTTGGCAAATTCTCGCTGTAACAAAGTGGCAGCAACAAATCCTCAATTTCCTGGTAACTTAAAATTTTGAGGCGGTGGGCATCCTCCAGATCAATAATGTTGTAGCAAATATCATCTGCCGCTTCCACCAGGTAAACCAAAGGATGGCGTTTATATATTAATGGTTCATTTTGCACTTTTGCCAGCCCGAGCTCTTCGGCTATTTTAATAAAAGAAGCTTCCTCCGACTGGAAAAAACCATACTTTTTTGTATAGATATTTGCTTTATTATGCCCTACAATAGCGGCACAGGGATACTTTGCAATAGCAGCCAGGGTAGAATATGTTAAGGCAAAACTGCCATTTCCTTTACCTGTAAACGAATGGGTCAGAATTCGCAAGGCGTTTGCATTACCTTCGAAATTAATAAGGTCATGCCATTCTTTTTCGGTTACCTCAGCCTTATAACTTTTACCTTCTCCTTCCCTGAAGTAATAGGATATTGCAGATTCGCCCGAGTGGCCAAATGCCGGGTTGCCCATGTCATGAGCCAGGCAGGCCGCTGCAACAATGTTTCCAACTTCACTAACCAAAGGCAAGCGGTTGTCAACATCGGGCTCATTTTCTTTAAGCTTATTATAAAAGATCCTGCCTAATGATCTCCCTACACTTGCCACCTCCAAACTGTGGGTCAACCGGTTATGCACAAATACACTTCCGGGCAGGGGAAACACCTGGGTTTTATTTTGCAGCCTTCTAAAAGGCGAAGAAAAAATAAGTCGGTCATAGTCAATCTGGAACTCCGAACGTGCTTCTTCCTGGCTTTGCACCTTTGATTCGCTACCCCATCGTTTGGCTGAAAGTAATTTTTCCCATTGCATGCCGCAAAGTAAGCCAATTAAATGCAATTAGGTGCCGTTCTACCAAGGTTAATGGAAAAAATGAAATGAGAAAATAATTGATAGGCCCCTCACTAACTTGTTTCGGGAACTCACATGCTTGAGCGAAAATATGATGGAATGCTTAAACGAATACTGAAACAAGTTCAGCACAAGTATCAGCATGACGACGGGTGTTAAAGAACGTTAAGGCCCTTTATATCATGGGTACCCCTAGGACAGATTTTAAAGCGCCCTATATGCGTATTTCTAACGATTTCAGGCGCCTTTTAACTTATTTATGAATTAACTGTTTCTATTTCTTTACTAAGCGCAGACACCCAGTTGGCAAAAAGTTGCGACTCTATATCTACTGCTTTTTGGGCATATTTCTCCCACTTTGGCGAGAAGTTTTTAAGTTGTGCGAGCATCTCCTCCAGATGCCCCTCTTCTTCAAGAATAATAGATTTAACATTTACTTTGCTCCTTACTTCATCAAGAGCTTGCTGATAAACAGGATAAAGCTCATCAGCCCTTACTTCAATAGCATAGGTAACTAATAGATATGCTGCAAACTTCAACTCCTCGCCGCTAAGCCCAAGTTCTGCTTTCAAGTATTTACAAACCTCAACATCAAGCTTATTCAAATAAAAACGGCTATCAAACGGTGCTACTAAGTATTCGTCGGCGTAGGTTTCATAGCCAGTTTCAGCAAGCTTACCTATTTGTTTTTTAAGATAATAAGCATGTCTATGTTCTTCAGCTGCGTGCTTTAACACAATTAAAGTAACATCCGTTTTGTGCTCGCATGCTGATATTTTACGGGCACCAGTGTTCTCCATAATGGAAAGTGTATTCAGCCAGCGGCAATGCGCATGTGTGTCTTTTACTATCTCTTTTATCAGCTGTTGTAGTTCCATTGTCGACAAATAAATCTGCGCAAATATAGGAATTTGATGAAGGGAAAGGTTTGCTGATGAATGTATGAATTGTCAAATTGATGATTGCCATAGCTATCAGCTAATAGCTATGAGCTAATAGCATCATTCCCTGCTTAAATAGTCAAATAAACGTTCTGCATCTTCCTTTTTAAACAATTGTGTTCCCGAGTTCATTGTAGCTGCGCTTCCGCAGGCTACACCCATTCTCACCATTTCAACAAAGCTTCCGCCTTTGGCTAAAATTGAAACCATGCCAGCAACCATGCTATCGCCAGCACCTACGGTGCTCAATTTTTTAACGGCTGGGGCAGGAACAAGCTTGGTAATATCGCTGGTTACCAGGTATGCACCCTGTGGGCCCAGAGAAACCACGATTGCTTCAGTTTTGCCTTCGCGTATAAGTTTTTGCGCTGCCTCGTCGGCAGAATCGTTATCTAGTGTTTCAATTCCCACCAGGTTGCCCAATTCGCCGAGATTAGGTTTCAGCAAGAAAACTCCCGCATCCACCATTTGCTTTAAGGCCTCTCCTGATGTATCTGCAATTACCTTTGCACCCTTAGCTTTGGCAGTATTGACAATTTCCTTCAAAAACTCGGGCTTCATTCCCGGAGGCAAACTTCCGCTTACTACCACAAAATCGGGAAATGGGCTTAAGTTATTTAAGGCATCGAGCAAAGATTTTTGTTCTTCCGAGGATATTTCCGAACCTGGCATTCCAAAGCGAAATTGCTGGTTAGTTCCGGTTTCTACTACTATAAAATTCTCCCTTGTTTCGCCTGCAACAGCAATAGCTTTATTTTTTATGCTTTCTTTTTCCAAAAGGCTTTCAAGCATTTTGCCTGTTCTTCCTCCTGAAGGGAAAAATGCAGTTGAATCCAGCCCCAACCGCTTCAAGGCTCTTGAAACATTAATCCCGCCGCCCCCCGGTTCAAAAACAGGCTGGGCACACCTTAGTTTCTTTTCAGGTACCAGCTTATCAATACTCGTACTTTTATCTACAGTTGGATTTAGGGTTATGGTTAAGATATTACTCATTATAAAGATTTTGAGAGCTAATAGCTATATTTTACTCTTAAACACATCCACATTTTCGTTTGCTATCTTTTCATCGCCCAAATAGCTCCAGCGAAGGTCTTTTACATACTTTTTAAGCACGGCGTTTAATTCATCCAACGTTACCTTATTAACCCTGTCAGCAGCCTCATCAGCAATTCTCCAATCTCCCATAATTTCGGCATTGCCAAGGGCTGCAGCAATCGCTCCACTGCTTTCTTCCTTCATGTAGTTGGTAGTGATAAAATTGCTCTTTCCAGATCGCAATTCATCTTCTGTAAAGCCATTATCCCTAAGTTTTCTTAATTCCTCAATCATAATCTCAACAGATGCTTTTGGCTCAGTTGTGCTTACATACATCACGGCATAAGGCATTAAACGTGTGGTTGCATAAGCATAAGGGGCATATGATAAGTTTCTCTTGGTGCGAATTTCTCTGAATAGCTTATTGCTTAAATTCGAAATAGCCAGCCGGAACGGAAGATAATCCGGACTGTTCACTTTGGGTGCATTTAAGCTGGCAGTAATGTAGTTGGTAGCTAACTGACGCTTCTCCATCAAAAACTTACCCACTCCAACAGGGTTGCTCAGCGTCACTTGCTTGTATGGTTTCACAGGCATTTTTGCAAATGATGCCATTATTTTACTGGTAACTGCCTCTTTGCTGATGTTGCCCACTATAACAATAAACACACGGTTTTTATTTAGCAGCGTGTTATAATAGTAATTTTTTATGTCTACAGCGGTAAGCTTTGAAAGCGAAGCTTCATCACCATTGGGATCAGTAGCATAAGGGGTGCCAGCGTAAGCATTCTGCATAGTCAGTTGCTCAATGCGTTCGTCAGGGTCTGATTCAGATTGTTTTACTCCCGAAATAACCTTTTCTTTCAACAACTCTAGTTCGCGCTGGTCAAAAACCGGATTGTTGACTGCTTCTGTAAAAAGATTCCAGCCCTCGTTGAAAAACCTGGAAATGCAAGTCATGCTGATAAGCCCAAAATCATAGGTAGAGGAGCCGCCCATATCAATGCCGTAAGTTTCGGCCCTGGTACGAAAAGCATTCCCGGTGTATTTTTTAGTTCCGGCCTCGGTGGCTGCCGCGAGAGCCAGATTTTCTAAACCTGCTTTCGATGCCGGATAATTTGCCACTCCTCCCCTGTAATACATATTCACATCTATTACATCCTTGTTGGTTGGCTTCAAAATTACTTTTATTCCCGCAACGCTAAACGAAGTGGCTACACTCTGGGCGCTAAGATTGAGGGTGATGAATAATAAAAATATGCTGATATATGATCGTTTCATATGCTATGTTGGAAACTGAAAATTAAAGATTAATTGATCGGAAAACGCAAGCTCAATTAATATGGAGCCTTAAAATACACCTCTGGTTTTAATTGTTTTTTAGCTTCAGCACTAATTAACATTCCGGCTGCGTGCGGTTTATTCTTAATATATTTCCTTACGTATTGTTTTAAATCGTCGCGATTAACCTTGCGCAGATTTTCAATGTAGGTATTTAAATAATCGATAGACGCTGCCGCCCACCAAAACGAGATGGTGTGAGTAAAGTTTGAAGTAATTTCTTCATCTTTTACCTGGCTTATTTCCAGCTGCCTCTTGGCTGTTTCTATCTGCTCGTCGGTTATGTAGCTATCGGTATCCCATAAAGCCATTTGCTTGTTAACTTCGGCAATACACTCTTTAATTTTATTGGGATTAGGCACCACAAATACGCTGATTGGGCCGGTATGTTTAAGCGTTAAATAACCAATGTTTACCTGCAATGCCAAACCAGCATCTACCAGTGCCTGGCTAAATTTTGAGGAGTTTTGATTGATGATAAACGAAAACACATCGGCTGCATAAGTTGCTGGCAAGTCATTCCGGGTATCAGGGCCATGCCAGTTCATCATAACTAACGGAACTCTTGATAAATCTGACTCTACAATAAAGTACTCTGATTTTTGCAGTGGCTTAAATTCCGGAACCGGCCATCTTTTTGCAGGATCAAAACCAGAAGGCTGCCAGTCGCCAAAAATCTGTTCTGCATTCCTGAATATCTCATCATGCTTTACATCTCCGGCAATTGTAATTAAAGAATTGTTGGGCCAGTAATACTTATTCTTAATGGTATCCATTTTCGCTGGGGTTGCCGAGCGAATCACATCGTGGTTACCAATAGTGTTTTTACGGCTGTATAAATCGCCCCATAATTTGCGGTTCATCTCATCATTCAAAGCGAAATACGGATTAGATTCGTTCCGCTGAAACTCCCCGTCTACCACAATGTTCTCTTTGGCCATTTCATCTTTATCAAACTTAGGATACCGAACAGCCGAATTCATAAATTTTAGCCCTTCGATAACATTAAACTTGGGCAGTGTGAAATAGTAATTAACCAATTCGTAAGAAGTTGTGCCATTGAATTGAATACCCAATTCACTAACCCGGTCTAAAAAGTCTTCCTGGCTCGGATAGTCTTTATTCGCTTTAAAAAACATATGCTCGTACAGGTGGCTTAAGCCATTATATTCGGGTGGTTCGGTATATGCGCCATTTTTTACAGCAAGCTCTATGGTGGCGAGGGGCACGCTATTATCTTCCAATACCAGAATATCCAACCCATTGGGCAGTTTCTTCAAAAACATATTGGGAGGAAGCTTAGATCTGTTTGGTGCTGAGGTTTGAGCTTGTACATTAAATGCAATGAAACAAGCTATTAAGAAACACTGAAGTTTTTTTAACATAGAATATTGCTTTCGGTAAATATAGTATTAGAAATAATAACGCTCAACTATTCATTTATTGATTACGGCTATTACCAAATTGTTACTTGACTAAAAAGTTACGCACATGTTTTAAACAGCATATAAAACTATAATTTGGCTTGCCTGTTTGGAATTTGAACTAAAAACAACTCTCATGCCTTCGAAATCTGTAATTGCCTGCTGCCACAGCCTCCTGGCTCAAAATTTAACCATTGCATTTGCCGAAAGCGCCAGTACTGGAAAGCTTGTTTACGATTTCACATCGGTTCCTGATTGTGGCAAAGTGATACTGGGAAGTATTGTTTGTTATGACAGGAGCGTGAAAGAGAACCTCTTAGGGGTGCCCGCAGAAGCAATTAACACTTTTACTGCCGAGTCGCCTGAAGTTACCCAGCTTTTAGCCGATGGGGTAAAAAAGCTAATACCTGCCGATGTAATTGTAGCAGTTACCGGACTTGCTTCTGACGCGGACTGTACGGATGAAGATAAAACGGTTGGAACCATGTTTATTCATGGCTATGTACGTGATCGGGCATGGAAAACCAAGCTTCAGTTTGATGGGAACCCAGATGAAATTATTTCGCAAACCGTAGATGCTATTGGAACCATTTTACTGGATGAACTAAATAACCTGCACTAGTTTGCGATATTAGCCGGAGAACATTCTATGATCAACTTTTCTGATAAAACAGTTTTAATTACCGGCTCTACCGACGGGCTTGGAAAAGCGCTTGCAAAACGCCTGGCAAAAAAAGGTGCTACAGTTTTGCTTCATGGTAGGGATGAGCAGAAAGGGCAGCGGGTATTAGCTGAAATTGTTTCTACAACCGGCAATAAAAATATCAGCTACTTCAATTCAGGCCTGGAGTCATTACAATCCGTCCGGGAGCTGGCTTCTATGGTTTTAGAGCAACATCCTAACCTTGATATGCTGGTTAATAATGCAGGAATTAATTACTCC
>Ga0307408_100001201_pt1 | contig 19572 bp, 15 predicted proteins | sample 322Cmetagenome_FD_202116 | JGI IMG/M metagenome (GOLD analysis project Ga0307408, IMG submission 202116) | Maize rhizosphere microbial communities from greenhouse at UC Davis, California, United States - 322HYB-C-3 | ecosystem: Host-associated > Plants > Roots > Rhizosphere > Soil | place... | reverse complement strand
ACCCTCGACACCACGCTGCCGTCCGGCTGCAGGTCCGGCACGAACGTGGTGTCGAGGGTGCGCACGTCGCCGTGCAGCAGGGTGCGCAATTCAAACGACACCACCTCGCCCCGGTAGGCGCGGTCCAGGAAGGGCGCGCACTTGCTGTACTGGTGCATGCCGATGATGTCGATCAGGGTATTGCCCAGCACCGCATTGGGATCGATGTGCATCCAGCGCTGGTAAGTCGCGTTGCCGAAGCGCAGCTTGCGGTCCTTGTCGAGGTAGGAAATCAGCACCGGCAGGTTGTCGGTGATCAGCCGCAGGCGCTTTTCACTGGCCGCCTGGGTGAGTTCGGCTTCCTTGCGTTGCGTGATATCCATCGCCATCAGGTAAAAGCCCGCCACCACGCCGTCGTCGCCGATGTCGGGCACCAGGTCCACCATCATGTGCATGGCTAGGCCCAGTTCGTTGGAATGGCGCTCGATATGGACCCGTTCGCCGCGCAGGGCCTTGTTGATCTGGTCTTCCCACAGCCGGTACAGGTCGGCGCCGAACACCTCGGGGATGGTCTTGCCCAGCATGCTGCGGGGATCGATCCCCAGCAGGTACTGGTAGTGGTCGTTGGTGAAACGGTAGCGCAAGTCGCGGTCGATATAGGCCACCAGCGCCGGCATGCTGTCGGCGATCATGCGCGCGCGGCGCTCGCCGGCGGCGATCTTTTCTTCGTACGCCACCCGCTCCGAGACGTCATGCAGGAAGGCGGTCGCCATGTGCTGGTCGCGATGGCGCAGCGCGCCGACCGACAGCTCGATCGGGATTTCCGCGCCGTCGCGGCGCAGCGCCTGCACCCGCACCCGGCTGTTGATGATGGGGCCGTCGCCGGTGTGGGCAAAGCGCTGCATGCCGGCGTTATGGGCCTGGCGCATCGCGGGCGGCACGATCAACTCGGCAATGGTGCGGCCCAGCGCCTCGCCGCGGGTCCAGCCGAACGTGCGTTCGGCCTGGGCATTCCACTCGACCACGCGCCCTTCCTGGTCGCTGCTGATGAAAGCGTCCGGCGCGTTCTGCAGGATATTGCGCACCAGGGTTTCACTGTCGCGCGCCTGGTCCAGCGCCTGGGCCCGTTCCGCCGTCAGTCCGTATACCGCGTCGGCCAGGTCGCCGATTTCATCCTTGCGGTTCTGGCGCAGCAGCGCGATGTCGGCGTCGTCCCGGCGGACCTTCGACAGGCCGTTGCGCAGCCGCTGCAGCGGCGCCAGCAGGCGGCTGATGGCGAACCACGACAGCAGGCCGGCAACAAAGGCAAAGATGGTGGCGGCGACGATCGCCCGGTGCCGCAATTGAATCAGCGGTTCAAACGCTTCGGCCGTGGGATAGCGGGCGCCCACGATCCAGCCGGTGCCGCGCAACCGCTTATAGGCATAAATGCCTTCCTGGCCGTCCTTGTTCTTCGCTTCGGTCCAGCCTTCAAAGCCGGCCAGCGCCATTTCCGTGGCGCGGTTATAGCCGGGGCGGGCATTGATGTGGTGCAGCAGCCGGGTTTGCGTGGGGTGGTGGATCAGGATGCCGCCGGCGGTCATGATGAACATGAAGCCGGTCTTGCCGGGTTTCAAGGCGTTGATCGGGCCAAAGAAATCGGATTTCTGCAAATCGATGCTGCCGACAATGACGAAGGCGACCTCGCCGGCCTGGTCCAGCACGGGTTGCGTCAAGACCACCACCGGCCGGCCGGACAGGCGCGACAGGAACGGTGCGGAAACCAGGCCCTTGCGGGTTTTGATGGTGTCTTCGAAATACGGCTGGGTGCTGGCCGTGATCCGGCCTTCATTGAAATCCGGGCGCAGGGTGGCGACCAGCTTGCCGCCGCGGTCGAACACGACAATGTTGAAAAACTCGCCACGGGCGATCGGGCGCGATTCCAGCAGCTTTTGCATGGCGTCCGGCGCGGCATGGTCGCCCGGCCCCAGGCCTTCGGGCAGGGTGGCCAGGATGGCGCGCTTGTTTTCCAGCTGTTCGTCGACATAGGCGGCGGCCGTCGACAGCACGGCGTATTGTTGCGAGCCGATCACGCTTTTCATGTCGCGCTCGGCGAGCAGCAGGGCGCCGGTGGTCACGAGGATGGTCGCGCCCAGCACCAGCAGGATGACGACAGTTGCCATCCTTACCTTGAGTGTCAGGGGGAAGATGCGGGCGGCAAGGCGGGAGCCTTTAACGGGCATGCGGAAGGTCACTTGGTTCGGTTGGTTGGAGTGCGTGGAGTATTGCATACACGGGGCCGGGGGGGAAGGTTTCTTGTAGGCAAACTCATCAGTATTGCCAAGGTGACAGCGGCGGCGCCGGCCGGCATCGCCTACAATGGCGGCCTGGTTGAATGTGTTTCTTAGAGCAATGAATTGGAGCAATGCAATGGCGCTGGCGGGTGTGTTGTGGGATAACGATGGCGTACTGGTTGATACCGAGCGCCTGTTTTACCAGGCGAACCGCGAATTGTTCCTGCGGCTGGGGGTCGATTTGTCCGAGCGGCAGTTCTTCGACTGGTACCTGGCGGACAATTGCGGGGCCTGGCATGTGGTCACTTCTTTGCAATTAACGAACCAGCAGATCGATGCGTTGCGGGGCGAGCGCAACGTGCGCTATGCACAATTGCTGGCGGCGGCGGACGTGCGTCCGGTGACCGGGGTGGCGGCGGTGCTGGCGGACCTGGCGGCGCGCCTGCCGATGGGCGTGGTGACCAGTTCGAATGGCGACCATTTCCGGCAAATCCACGCGGCGTCGGGCTTGCTGCAACATTTCCGTTTTGCGCTGACGGCGGAACACTATGTCAACAGCAAGCCGTCGCCGGAACCCTACTTGCTGGGGCTGGCGCGCCTGGACGTGCCGGCGGACCGGTGCGTGGTGGTCGAGGATTCGCCGCGCGGCTTGCAGGCGGCGCTGGCGGCGGGACTGCGCTGCATTGTCGTGCGCCACCCGTTGACGCGGCATTACGGTTTCCCCGGCGCGTGGAAAGTGGTGGACCACATGGGGCAATTGCACGAAGAACTCGCGGCGCTGGAGCACTGACGCATGGCGCATGTGCACCTGTGCTGGGAACTGGGCGGCGGGCTGGGCCATGCCGGCAGGCTCAAGCTGCTGGCGCAAGGTGTGATCGCGGCCGGCCACGCGGTGTCGCTGAGCGTGCGCGACCTGGCCGTGGCCCAGACGCTGCTGGCGGATTTGGCGGTGCCGGTGTTGCAGGCGCCGGTATGGGGCCACCGCGCGGTCGGGTTGCCGGACAACCGGGGCAACCTGGCGGAAATCATCCTTGAATATGGCTACCTGGAAGCGAACGGGCTGGCCGGGCTGGTGCGGGGCTGGCGTGCGCTGTTCACGCTGACCGGGGCCGATGTCGTGATTGGCGACTACGCGCCAACGGCGCTGCTGGCGGCGCGCACGCTGGGCCTGCGCAGTGTATCGGTGGGCATTGGCTTTACCTTGCCGCCGCCGGGACGGGCGCTTCCCCACCTCAGGGACTGGGAGGCGATCGCGCCACAGCGGCTGGCGCAGGCCGAAGCGCGCGTGCTGGACGTCGCCAATGCGGTGCTGGCGCGCCACGGCGCGGCGCCGCTGGCCTGGGCGGCGGACCTGTTCCTGGGCGATGTGCCGTTGATGACGGCGTGGCCGGAGCTGGACCATTACGGCCGGGACGACGACGGCCGGGGCGCGGGCGTGGAATGGCTGGGCCCGATGTTTGCCGCCGGCGCCGGGATGGCGCCGAAATGGCCGGACGGCGCGGGACCGCGCGTCTTTGCCTACCTGAAGTCCGGACACGCGGACCATGCGGCCGTGCTGGCGGCGCTGGCGCGGGCGGGCTGCCGGGTGCTGTGCTATATCCCGGAAGTCGCCAATGGCAAGCCGCCACCGGTCCCCATGCCAGGCATCCTGTATGCGCGCAAACCGGTGGACCTGGCGCGGGCGCTGGCCGGGGCCGACTGGTGCGTGTGCCACGGCGGCGAAGCGACCGTCGCGCAGGCGCTGCTGGCCGGCGTGCCGCTGCTGCTGCTGCCGATGCAGGTCGAACAGTTCCTGCTGTCGCGCCGGATCGCGGCAGCCGGCCTGGCGGTCAACATCGCCACCCCGCCCCCCGACTGGCCCGCCCTGATCCGCACCGCCCTGGCGACCCCGGGATTTGCCGCCCAGGCCGGCGCCTTCGCCGCCAGCCACGCCGGCTATTGCCCCGCCGACGGGGTCCGGCGTGCCCTCACGCACTTGTGACGAGCGGGCGCACCGCCTATTTTGAGCGGGGGCGGGGCAGGCCTTCGTCGCCTTCGTGGTGCCGGCCGGCGCGGATGCGGCCGATGGTGGCGGCGACGGCGCGGGCGACGTTGCGCACTTCCTGCTGGAAGTCGGTTGCGCGGTCCAGTACGTCATGGCTGTCGGCGTAGGACTCGTAATACCCGAGGAGACGGTCCAGTTGCGCCTGGCCGCCGGACGGGATCAATCCCATCCAGTCCAGCCAGTCCGTCAGGTTGCGCCGCAAGCTTTCGGTCCCGGCCACGTCGCCATGCACGATCACGCCGTAGGCGCGTCCCGCCAGGTGCTTCGGGTACGGCCAGCCCGCCAGTTCCAGCTGCTTGGCCAGCTGCGCGTTTTTGCCCTGGGTGGCGGTGGGATCGGGGTTGCCGCCATCGGCGCACACCAGCCGGTCGATCATCAGTTTTAACGGCGAGGGCGCCTGGTACCAGTAGACCGGCGTGACGATGATGACGCCGTGCGCCGACACCCATTCCTCGTAGATTTGCGCCATCCAGTCATTGACCTGGCGCGCCGCGTGGTTGGGGTAACAACTGCATGGCCAGTGGCACAACGGCATGGCGGTCGACACGCACCCCTTGCACGGGTGGATGTGCAAGTCGTATTCCGACGTCACCATGCTTAAATCCAGTACCCGCACGTCGTGGGCGCCGGCCGGTGACGGTTCCTGCAGGGTTTCCTGCAACCACTGCACCATGCGCCACGACTTCGACATTTCACCAGGGCAGGTGCCGTCATTGCGGGCCGAGCCGTTGATCAGCAGGATCCGCGATGGCGTGGCCGGAGATTGTTGGAGCCGCTCGGCCAGTTGCAGGCGGTCGCGGGTGGCGCGCCATTCATCGGACAAGGCATAGGCGGGATCGGCAAAGCCGGGTCCGGCCGGACTGGTGCGGGGCGCCTTGCGGCCCCCGTCATAGGCTTGCCACGCCACGTTTTCGACCTGCGCCAGCGCGTCCGCGATGGGCCGATACGCCGGGTCGGCGAAGGCGCGGTGGAATTGCAGGCGGAATTCGTTACGGTCGAGTTTCGCGGGCGCCTGGCCCTTGCGGATGGTGGTCATGGCTGCCTCCGGTGGATGGCGCCAGCATGCGCCGGAGGCAGCCGCGGCTCTGTACGCCAGCGAACTTTGCGGCGCCGACCTCGGCCAGGCGGGTCGCGTCGATGGCAAGCCAGCCAGTCTATCAGCCAGGGCGTTTCCAAGAAAGCAATACAGCTTATTTATCTGGACACATTCCGGATGTGTCGTAAATGTGTAAAACCCAGGCTGGGGTAATGTTGCATACAACGCTACTCGTCTATACACTCGCCCGTGACTTGCAGTCGCCACAGGCCGCTGCGCCAACCTCGGAGTGTGCCTGGACGTGTATCCGCAAACGCAAATCGATCCCGTAGTCAGTTTCGTCAACGCGCAGGGCGAAGCGGTGCGCGGCACCATCGTCAATCTCGAGCGGCGCGCGCTGGTGCTGGAAGTCTACAATCCCCACTCCATCGTGCAGGTCAGCGAAGTGTTGACGGAGCTCACCATCCGCATGGGCGCCGCGCGCGCCTATGCCGGCAAGGCGGTGGTGATCAGCCTGGTCAACACCGGGTTGACGGCGCTGGTGTCGCTGCGCCTGATCGATGGCTGGCGCGAACTGGCAGTGGTGAAGCCGGCGCCCGGCGCGGTCGGCAAGGCGGCGCTCGATTTCGTGCGGGACTGGGACGAGCGCGTCAAGCTGCGCAGCGATTACCAGATTGCAATTAACGAAACCAGGGCCTACCTGGCGGACATGGCGCGCTGGGTGGAGCAGGCCGATTTGTCGGACACCCTGCCGAAAGACCCGGACGGGCGGCTGCGCGCCGACGTGTTTGCGGAATTGGCGGCGCCGTTCATCGCCCGCATGGGGCGTTGCCTGGACGATATCGACGGCGAGGCGGCGCTGGTCGATGACAGGCACGCGGTGGCCCACCGCGCCTTTGCCCAGAGTTCGCTGCACCCGCTGGTGCTGCGCGCGCCGTTCGTGTTCCGCGCGTTTACCAAGCCGCAGGGCTATGCGGGCGACTACCAGACGGTCAACCAGTTGCTGGACGATCCGCGCCAGGGGCCCAATACGTATTTTCAGATCGTCAACGCCGCCTTCCTGGCCACGCCGGTGGCGCAGGCGCACCGCGACCGCATCGACCGGCTGGTGGCGTTCCTGGTGGACGAGGCCGATGCGGCGCGGGAGGCCGGGCGGCCGTACCGCATCCTGATCCTCGGTTGCGGTCCGGCCATCGAAGTGCAGCGGTTCCTGCAGGAATATCCGGAACCGCACTGGCTGCGGTTCGAACTGGTGGATTTCAGCGCTACGACGCTGGACTGGACCCGTGCGCAACTGGCGGCGCTCAATGGCGCCTTGCCGCGCCCGGCCGTCATTTCCTACGTGAATGACACGGTGCACCGGCTGTTAAAACGTCCGCTCGACGAAGGCGCCAGTTCCGGCGAATTCGATTCGGTGGTGTGTTCCGGGCTGTTCGATTACCTGCCCGACAAGGTATGTGCCCGGCTGCTGATGTATTTCGCGTCGCGCCTGCGGCGCCGGGGCCGGGTGCTGGTGACCAACATGCACACGCGCACGCCGGGCCGCCACGCGATGGAACACATCCTCGAGTGGTACCTGATCCACCGCGACGAGGCCGGCATGCGCCGGCTGTTGCCGTCCGAGGCGTCCGTGGTGCAGCTGGCGGCGGACGAGCGTGGCGGCTACGTGGTGGCGGAGGCCGTCTTGCCGTGACCACCGTGGCCTGTGAATTCAGCGACAGCTATGCCGCGCTGCTGCATGGCTACCGGCTGCGCTTCTCGCGCGGCGGCGCCTATACCTGCATTGCCCTGGTGATGCTGGGGGCGGGGCTCGACGTGGCGCTGTACCCGGAGCACCAGCTGGCGTTCGTCGCGCTGCGCGCGGTGGTGTCGGTGCTGTTGCTGGGCATGGCCATGCTGCTGCGCGCGCACTGGGCCCAGCGGCACGTCGAGCACATCACGTTTGGCTGGCTGCTGCTGCCGCAAATGATGATCAGCTGGATGATCCATGTGACCGAAGGGCCGCTGTCGCTGTACTACGAGGGCCTGATCCTGGCCGTGTTCGCGTCCGGCATTGCCTTGCAATTTTCCGTGCCGCAGTGCCTGGCCCTGGGTGGCCTGACGTACCTGATGTATTTCATCGCCTGCCATACCCATCCGGCCGGGGCCGCGTGGCAGGGCGCGTATGCGGTCAATTCGCTGTTGCTGCTGTTTTGCGTGATCGCCAGCGCGGTGTGCGCGTTCTATAACGGCCAGGCGCGCCGCATGATGCTGCGGTTGAAGGGCGAATTGTTGGAAACCAACCAGCGCCTGCGGCAAAGCAACCGCGACCTTGCCGACATCAAGGGCCAGATGTTGCAGCAGGAAAAGATGGCCGCCACCGGCACGCTGGCGGCGGGCCTGCTGCACGAGGTCAGCAATCCCGTGAATTACTGCCTGATGGCGATCGACCTGGCCAGCGAAGACCCGGTGGCGCGCGCCAGTCCGGTCTTGACGGAATACCTGGCCGACGCCAGGGAAGGGATGCGGCGCGTGCAATACATCGTGTCGGATCTGAAAACCTTCGCGCACCGGCGGCAGGGGCACCTGGATGACATGGCGCCGTTCCAGTTCGTGCGCGCGCTGGAATCGGCGATCCGGCTGGTCGGGCACGAAATCAGGGACGTCAAGGTGGAGCGCGACTTGCGCGGGGACACCATGGTGCTGGGCGACGAGGCCGACATCATCGGCGTGCTGATCAACCTGTTCAGCAACGCGGCGCTGGCCATGCGCAAGGCGCCCGGGCGCAAGCCGCACCTGTTCGTGGGGGCGGTGGCGGACGGCGCGCGGCTGCGCGTGACGGTGCGCGACAACGGCCCCGGCATCGCGCGCGAACACCTGGGCCGCGTGTTCGAACCGTTTTTCACCACACGCGAAGTGGGGCAGGGCCTGGGACTGGGCCTGTCGATCAGCTACGGCGTGATCCAGCGCCACGGCAGTACGCTGGTGGCCGACAGCGTCCTGGGTGAATGGACCCGCTTCAGTTTTGACTTGCCGCGCGCGGCGCCGCCTTCCACCTGACAAGGAACTCCCATGAATGAACCATTGATCCCGGCGATCCTGTATGTCGATGATGAAACCACGGCCCTGAAATACTTCCAGCGCGCGCTGTCGCCGCTGGCGCCGGTGCTGACGGCCGATTCGGTGGAAGCGGGCCGGCAACTGCTCGATGAACACGCCGGCCGGATCGCGGTGCTGGTGTCGGACCAGCGCATGCCGGGCGCGTATGGCTATGAATTGCTGGCCTATGCGCGCGAGCGCTATCCGGCGATCGTGCGCGTGCTGACCACGGCGTATTCGGAACTGGAGCACACGGTGGAAGCCGTCAACCAGGGGCAAATCCACCGCTATATCCAGAAACCGTGGGATATCGCCGCGCTGCGCATGGAATTGCGCCAGGCGCTGGACTTGGCGCGGCTGCGCTCCGAACACGCGCAACTGCTGCGGGAAAAACTCGTGGTGCGGCAAAAGCAGGTGATCGCCGCGCGCATCGGCATGGTGTATACGCTGAGCGCGGGCATCGCGGGCCAGGTCTCGACCATGGCCGTGGAATCGTACCTGGCGGCCGCGCAACTGGCCGGCGTGACGGCGCCGGAACCGGACTGGCTGCTGATCGACCACTCGGACCTGACCAGCGCGGAAGCGTTCCGCAATGCCGCCTTTGCCTTATCCGTGCGGGAGCACCTCGATGACATCGACAGCCGCCGCGGCGCGGCGCAGCCGGAGCGTATCCTTGCCATGATGGAAGAAAACTTCGGCGCGGCCTGCAGCCTGCTGGGGACCACGGGCGTGCTGTTCCATCACGGCGCGGACCTGGCCGAATTCCTGGCGTCGCCGAGCGGCGACGTGATTTCGTCGCGGCACGCGTTCTGGATGGCGGCGCTGCTGTGGCTCGGGCGCCTTGGCTGGATGCTGGACATCGCGGCGGGCGAAGGCGGCGGCGTGCAGTGCAGGCCGGTCCGGGGGGATACGATGCTGACGCCGACGCAGCTGGCGGCATGGGTGGAGCGGTTTTGACGGCGCCAGCGTGCGCCAGGCGAAATGTCGTGCGCGTATGATCGGTTCACCGCATACCATATGAGGAGAACCGCCATGCCCAGAGGAGCCAGCCCAAAGCGGGAGCGCGAATACAAGGAACTGAAGCAGGAGTTCAAGCAGGAAGGCCGCTACGGCGGCCGGGAAGACGAAGTCGCCGCCCGCATCGTCAACAAACAGCGCCGTGAACACGGTGAGACCAAGGCACAGCAAGGCGCCGGGAAACCCTCCAGCCGCGCCAGCGCCAGCAAGGCGTCCGCGCCAGGCGCGGGCAAATCAGCGGCGAAACCGGCCGCGAAGGCGGTTGCGAAGTCGGCCGCAAAACCGGCGGCAGCTTCGAAATCGGCCTCGAAATCCGCCGCAAAACCTGCCGTGAAATCCGCCGCAAGGCCGGCCACCAAATCAGCCTCGAAGTCCGCCGCAAAGCCGGCCCAAAAATCGGCCGCAAAATCCACTGCAAGATCGGCCGCAACACGTGCCGCGAAAGCCGCCGCACAACCCGCAGCAACATCATCAGCAAAACCAGCGCGAAAATCCTCGGCAACCTCCGCCGTCAAATCGGCGCCAAACGGCGCGGCGAGACCGGCCATGAAAAAAAACGCCGCGAAGTCCACGGGTAGGCCCGCCGCAAAATCCGCCACCCCGCGCAAGGACAACGGCCACGGGCGTGACGCCACGCACCGTATGATGAACGGGGGCCTGCCGATCAAGGATTACCAGAAACTGACGGTGCCGCAAATCCGCAGCCACGTGCATGAGTTGACGGCGGCCCAGTGCCGCAAGGTGCGCGCGTATGAGGCATCGCACAAGAACCGCAAGGGCGTGCTGGACGCGTTGTCCGGACGGCTGCACTGATTCAAACCGCACGCTCGATTCGCCGCCATCGCGTTCAGCGGACCATGTGCCCGCCGACCACGAAGGTGACGTCGGCCGCCTGCAAGGCGCCTGACACGCCTTGCCATGCCTGCGCCGCGCTGGCGCAGGCGGTGGCCAGCAAGAGCACGCCCATCACCTTCGCCGTCAGGGCGGATGCGCGCGGATGCCGGGCAAACCAGTCCGTTGCGTGGCTCGAGGCCAGCGCCAGCGCGCCATACACGGCAATTTGCGTGGCCGCCGTGATGGCGCCCAGCACGCCGGACTGCAGCCACAGCGGCCCTTCCTCGGTGCGCAGGAACTGGGGGAAGATCGCCAGCATGAACAGGTAAGCCTTGGGATTGAGCAGGCTGGTCAGCATGGCGCGCCGGAAAATCACCGCCGGCGCCAATACTTCGCGGCTGTGCGAGGGTAACAACACGCTGTCGCTGCGCAGGAAGGTCCAGCCCATCCAGGCGATGTACGCGGCGCCCGCCAGCAACATGGTATTGAACAGGCCGGGCCACAGTTGCAGCAGCACGGCGATGCCCAGTGTCGCCATCGCCAGGTGGCAAACTCCGCCGGCCACGATGCCGCCCACCGCCGCCATGCCGGCGCGCTTGCCGCCCAGCAGTGAACTGGCCATGACAAAGGCCATATCGAGGCCAGGCAGGATGATGATGCCGAACACGACGGCGAAATACAGCCACAGGTGGTGATTCATGAAAGTCTCCTTGTTGGGTCCGGAGAGTATCGCCTTCAATCAGGACGGATTTCGCCCTGATTCGGTGCTACAGTGGCGTCATGTACCATCCCACCACCCGCGTGCTGGCAGTGCTGGAACTGCTGCAAACCCACGGCCGCATGAGCGGCGCCGAGATGGCCACCCGGCTGGAGGTCGATGGCCGTACCTTGCGCCGCTATATCGTGATGCTGGAACAGATCGGCATCCCTATCCTCAGTGAGCGGGGGCGCTACGGCGGCTATGCGCTGATGCCGGGGTTTAAGCTGCCGCCGATGATGTTTACCGATGACGAAGCGCTGGCGCTGTCGCTGGGACTGCTGGCGGCGCGCAGCCTGGGGCTGGCGGAAGCGGCGCCCGCCGTGGCCAGCGCCCAGGCCAAGCTGGAGCGCATCATGCCGGATGGTTTAAAACGGCGGGTGGGCGCCATCGACGAAACCGTGCGGCTGGACCTGGAGCGTGCGCGCAACATCGCGCCGCAGGACAATGCGGCGCTGGTGACCTTGAGCGCGGCGGCGCAGCGCGGCCAGCGCGTCCACCTGCGCTACCAGACGATGGAGGCGGACAGCGAGCGCGCCATCGACCCGTATGGCCTCGCGTATTACGGCGGCTGGTGGTACGCCGTGGGGTTTTGCCACTTGCGCCAAGACATGCGGACCTTTCGGCTGGACCGTATCCTGTCGGCCGCGCCGCTGCCGCAATCGTTCCTGCGGCCACAGGGCTTTGACGCGCTGGCGCACTTGCGGACTTCGTTCGCCGCGATGCCGCGCGCATTCGCGACCCGGGTCTTGCTGAAAACCGACCTGGCCACGGCGCGGCGCCACCTGCCCGATGCGATCGGCCTGTTCGAACAAACCCCTGGTGGCGTGCTGCTGCATAACCAGGCGGACAGCCTGGACTGGTTTGCGCGCGAGCTGGCCAGCCTGCCGTTTGACTTCGACATCCTGGCGCCCGACGCGCTGCGGGTGGAACTGGCGGCCGTCGCCGCGCGCTTGTCACGCGTCTGTCACGCGTCTGTCACGGAATGACGCGTTCCGCTAGAATGCGGGCGCGGCACTGTTGCGCAGGACTATTGAATCATTGAGCAAGGAATCAAGTTGAAGAAACACTTATTTGCGGTCGCGTTGATGACGCTGGCCACGTCGCTGGCGCTGGCCAGCTGTCCGGCCCATTACGTGGATGGCAAGGCGCCGGAATTCCGCAACCAGAAGCTGGCGGCCAATACCCAGGAATTGTGTTACAGCGTGTTCGGCATCATGCATTCGGGCGTCACCCGCACGCCGCTGTGGGCCGCCGAACACCTGACGGCGGAAAACGTGGAACTGGCGCGCGACCTGGACCGGGAAAATTCGTTCCACCCGGAACAGCGCCTGCCGCGCCAGCACCGCGCGGAATTGTCCGACTATGCGCGCAGCGGCTTCGACCGCGGCCACATGGTGCCCAATGGCGACATGCCGGACCGCCAGGCCCAGCGTGAGAGTTTTACGCTGGCGAACATGGTGCCGCAAAATGGCGACAATAACCGCCATGTGTGGGCCGGCATCGAACAGGCCGTGCGCAAGCTGGCCAAGAAGGAAGGGGACTTGTATGTGATCACCGGTCCGGCATTCATCGGCACGGATTTGCGCAAGATCGGCAATGTGCTGGTGCCGAGCCATTTATATAAAGTCGTCTACAGCCCGCGCCAGCGCGCCGGTGGCGCTTATTTCGTGGAAAACCAGCCGGACGTGCCGTATGTGACGATGACGGTGGCGGAGCTGGAACAAAAGATCGGCATCAACCTGTTGCCGTCGCTGACGCCGCAGCAAAAGCAGACCATGCTGAAACTGCCCGCCGTGAAATCCCGCAAACGTTAAGGAGCACCCCATGGCCAAGAAATTCGTCCCCTATGCCAATGAAGCCGACGTGCTGCACATCGGCGGCCTGACGGTGGAAAACCGCGTGGACCGCATCACCATCACCGGCGACATCGATCTCACGCTGGACCGGGCCGGCCTGGCCGACACCCGCGCGCTGCACAGGCTGCTGGGCGACGTGCTGGCGAAACTCGAAAGCACCGACTTGCCGGACCGGCTGCCACCGCCCGACGTCAAGACCGTTTCCAATCCCTTCGGCTGATGCCGCGCGCCCGGCCCCCGGTTTAGTTGGACAGGACCGTGGGCAGTACCGTGTCGAGGGCGTCGGCCCACATGGTGTAGCCCTGTTCCGTCAGGTGCAGCTTGTCGCGCGACAGGCCTTTCCAGTTGTCGCCTTCCGGCGTGAAGCGGGACGCCAGGTCCAGGTAGTGCACCTGTTTGCCGTCGGCCAGGGGCGCCAGCAGGCGGTTGACGGCGGCCATTTTCGCATGGGCCCGTTCGTTCGGCAGGATGCTCATCAACACGACCCGCACGCCGGGGAATTTCTTTTGGGTGGCGGCGATCACGGCTTGCACGCCGCTGGCGATATCTTCCGGCGCGTCCGATACATTGTTGGTGCCGATCATGACCACGGCGGCCTTGGGCTTCAGGAAGGACAGGTCGAATTGCCGCAGCCGCCACAGCACGTGCTGGGTGCGGTCCGCGCCCAGGCCGAAGTCGAACGCGCGGTGCTCGAAGCGGGCGCGCCAGACCGCGTTGCCCGCGCCCCAGCGCCACTGCTCGGTGATCGAGTCGCCGATGAACACGATGTCCGCCGGCCGGCCCTGGCGCAATGCCAGGTAGTCGGCAAAGTACGTCTGGTACGGCACCCGTTGCCGGTAATTGCTGTCGCTGGCGATGGTGGTGCCGGCCACGGCCTGGTCGGCCCACGCGGGCAGGGCCGCGGGTAGTGTGGCGGCCAGCAATGCGGCCGCGATCCATTGTTTCATGCTGTCTGCTCCTTGGTGTACCCGCTTCATTGATTGGCCTCGTCGCCCAGCGGGCGTTCGTTCGAGTAGGTCGGGCTGGGCGGCACGGCAAACGCCGCCACCGGGTCCGGTTTCAACGGATCGTAGGCGCCATAGCCGTCGGCCAGCCAGTACGCGGCCGCCAGTCCTTGCCGGCGCATGCCGGTCGCGACCAGTTGCGCCAGTTGACAGGCGCCGTAATTGCTGTGGTGTGTGTTGTCGACCTTGCCCTGCGGCTGAGCAAAGGCGGCCTTCGAGCCTTCCACGCCGAGGGTTTCATACAGCGGCTTGCTGAGCGCATTCAGGTCGATGAAGGGCGTATCCAGTTCCGTGGCGGCCTGGCGCGCCGCGTTGGCGTAATCGATCAGCGAGGGCACGACTTTACCGCTGGCGTCGAAGGCGCGCCGTTCCATCGATGAGACGATCACCGGGATGCCGCCATGCGCGCGGATCGCCACGACGTGCTGGCGGATTTCATCCAGGTAGGTGGTGAACGGTCCGCCCTTGCCCTCCTTGATCTGCTTCTGGTCGTTATGGCCGAACTGCATCAGCACGGTGTCGCCCGGTTGCATGGCCGACAGCACCTTGTCGAGCCGGCGGCGCTGCAGCGAATCGCGGTAGGTTTCGCCGGATTGCGCGTGGTTGGCGATGGCGATGCCGGGTTTGAAATAGCGCGGCAACATCTGGCCCCAGCTGGCATACGGCTCGCCCGGCTGGTCGCTGACGGTGGAGTCGCCCAGCAGGAACACGGTCGGCGCCCGCACCGGCGTGATGGTCATGCTGCGCACCACCGGGTGGGCGCCATTGAATTCCAGCGTCAGGCGCGGGTCCCAGTTCCACGCTTCCTGCACGGTTTCGCGCGGCGCCTTGAGCCTGACGGCGCCCGCCGCCAGGGTGTTTGATGCCGGGATGCGCGGCGTGCGGATGTTGACGGTAAAGGTGCGCTGCTCGACCGTGCCCGGCGCCGTGCGGACATTGTCCAGCATCAGGCGGCGCAATTCGGATTTGATGGTGGTGACGCCGGCTTGCGCGCCGCCCAGGGTCACGGTGACGTTGTAGTTGCCTTCCGGCAGATCCACGGAAAAATACACGGGTTTGCCCGGCTGCGCGGCGCTGTCGTAGCCATGGCCGCGCTCTTTGGTATAGACCGCGTCCGGCGCGACGCGCGTATAACCCGCCTGCGGGGCGCGGTCCGTGAAATCAAAGAGGGCCAGCTCCGCAGCCCGGGCCTGGCCGGCCAGCAGCGCGGCCGCCAGCAGCAATGGGGTGGTTAGGTGGTTCATCCGGTTCGTCATCCTGCTATTCAGCCACCGATCTGGTCGCCGATCAGCGCCAGGTTCTGGATCGCCGCCAGGCACCACTGGGCGGTGTCGTTGGTGCTGGCGTCGGCGATTTCCACGCCCGGGTTCATGACAGACGGGCCGCTGATGCGCACCGGCCGCGAGCCGGCCGTGCGGCCATAAAACTCCTTCCACGCGCGGCGCGCCAGCGCGGCGTCGCCGGTGCGCCAGGCGGCATACGCGGTCAGGCGGGAGTGGCCGATGGTCAGCGCCGAGGTGCCGCCATGCACCGCGCCCAGTTCCCGTTTCTGTTCCTCTTTCGGCGCGTTGTACATCCGGCAGTACAGCAGCCAGGCGCGTTCAAATTCCTGCTTGCCGGTCAGGGCAATCAATTCGGCAAAGATTTCCACCGCGCCAAACACGGCATTCAAATGGCTGGCCGCCACGCCGCCACTGGTGGTGTCGTACAGGCGCCCGGTGGCGGGTTCATAGCCGGCGCGGCTGGCGCTGAAAAACCCTTTGGGCAAGGCGGCGATGTCGCGCATGCCGATTAATAACTTGTCGCGGCTGCGCCGGGCCGCCGGACCGCGCCGCTCCCATTCGGTCAGCCAGTTGCCCGCCAGCGACCCCCAGTCGGTGCCGAAACTGATGCGGGCAGGGTGGTTGCCTTTTTCCGGCTCTTCCGAACGCTTGCGCACCGGATCGACTTCCGCCAGCTTGGCGTCGGCGTCGAGCAATTCGCGCATCACGTCGCCGATGCGCTCGTCGCCCGTCAGGTAATAATAAAAGCGGCGGTAGACCGCGGCGCTGATGCGCACCTGCTTGGCGCTGCATCCCCAGTGCTGCACGTTGTGGCGCGAACCGAGTCCGGCAAAGCGGCCCAGGTGGTGGATGTCGGTTTCACTGGTGTGGCGCACCATGGCTTCGGCAAAGCGGAAGATGTCGGCGCGGCCGCTGCGCAGGAACGCATACCACAGCCACAAGTCCGGCGACAGTTCCGAGTTGTCCCACGCGTAGCCGCCGACGTCATAGCGCCAGGCGTGGCGGTCGGCGTCGTAGGTGTGCATCACGTCGCCGTAGTTCCAGAAGCCATACCAGTGATGCTGTTCGACCTGGCCCCGGTAAAAATCGAAGCGGCGCTCCAGTTCATCCTCGATCGCGGCCTTGGCCGGATGCGAGCGGTCCGGCAAGCTCCACAAGCCGCCGAAGATGCCGCAGGCCAGGTAGTGGACGGGCTGCGCCACCAGTTGCGGCGGCATACGCACATGATCCGCCATGCGCGCAAAGCTGGTGCGCGACGGTGTCGTGTCCAGCGCCCACAAGGTGATTTCACTGCTGCGCGCCACGCCATACGGCGACCCGAAGCCTTTTTCATAATCCTCGTACGTGATTTCCAGGCCGTCGAGTTCCTGTTCATGGGTTTCCATGCCCATGCCGTCGTGGTAAAAGCGGATATCCATGGCCGGCGCATCGGGCGACCAGATCCAGACCGTGACTTCGGCCGCGTCGGTGTGCGCGTTGCGGATATCGAGCTGGGCCGGATGGCGCTGCCAGAAATCGCGCAAGCCAAAGGCGGCGCCGCCCGATGCGCCGCCGATATAGCCGCAACCCGGCGCCCGCTTGCCCCAGGACGCATCGATCCAGCCGTGTCCCGCCTTGGTGCGCTTGCGCACCTGGAACCCGTCGGCCGACAGTTGCGACAGCGTGTAATCACCCCATGGCGGCACCAGGTGCATCAGCTTGCGCACTTGCGGGTTCATGGTGTCGAGTGGCGGCAGCGCCTTGCCCTCGACCTGCGCCTGCCGGAACGTCGCGCCCGGGTCGCGCCGCAAGCCCGTCAGGTTGCGCACGCCTTCGCCCCAGACACCGTCCATGTCGCCGGCAAAGCGCGCGTGGCGGTCATACAGCGGGTCGGTCAACGGCACGGCAAAGCGCAGCCCGATGCCGCGCAGGAAATCCCTGTTTTCATCGCCATCGAAAATAAACGTGTGCATCACGCGCACCGCGTCGCCACCCGCGTGGAAATACAGGCGCAGCGTAAACGGCAGCCAGTCCCTGCCGCCGGCGCGGTGGCGGCCTTCGATGCGCACCACGGCGCGCACCGGCCCGCGCTGTTCGATGGTTGCCTGCCGCACCACGCTTTCATAGCGGGTCTGCGCCACGGTGGCCGCCTCGGCGGCGGGACCGTCGTCGGCCAGCACCACCAGCCGGCCCTGGGTGAGCGTGGCGCGGCCATTGCGGACGATGGATTTGATCACGTCGCGGCCCTGGCGCGCGATGGTGCAGCGGATGATGCCGGTATCGACTTCGATATCGCCGCCCTGATCGCGGACGGTGACCTCGTGCGCGGCGACCGCTTGCGGGCTTCCCGCCCGCACCGTCAATTCCGGCAACAAGCCGCTCCCCGCCGGCAACGCGTGCGCGGTCCATTTCAGCGTACCGTCCGGCCACCATGCCAGCGGCCAGGATTGCATCGGTACTTCCTTGCCGTCCGCGCCGGCCAGCACAAAGGCCTGGCCTTCCTTGTGCACGCCCGGCGGCCATGGCACGCCGACCGTGGTCCCGGTGCAGAGGGCTGGCACGCCGCCTTCCAGCCAGTGCAGCGCGGCGCTGCGGGCGGCCGCCGGATCGGGCCGCGCGGGCGGCTTGCCGGCGGCCGGCGGGGTAGCCGGGGTGGACGGCGTGGCTGCGCTGGTGGCGGCCGTCAGCGGCAAGGCAACCAGGGCGGACGTTTTCAGGAAATTGCGGCGGGATGGGTGAGCCATGGCGTGATTGGACAGGATGCGAACAAGAGCCGCCACGGCGCGGGGCCGTGGCGCATGGGTTATGGGCGGCGCCGCGCTTACCGCGCGCCGGACACCTTGATTGTCAAGGGCGCGCGCAGCCGCGCGGCTTCCTGCGCGATCAGCGTGCGCCAGTCGTCCCGCGTTTGATACGGGCTGGCGCGGTCCCAGGCGGCGCCCGTGTAGTAGCGCAGCGGTTGGCCGGACGTCACCGGCGCCACGATCAGATGGTTGAGCGCATCGTCGGCAAAGCCGGTCGACGTTGGCACGATCACGGCCGTGCCGAACGCGCCATGGCTTTTTTGCGTGACCCATTGCGCAAGCGAGGGGCCGGCTGCATCCGTCATGACGGCAATGACCGGGTCCTGCCCCTTGTCGGTCGGCGTTTTATTCAGGCCGACCGCCACGTTCAGCCGGCTCGGACCGGCAAAGGTGAAGGTGCTGTCGACCTGGTCGAAGTAGCGGCCCGCGTCGACCGTGAAGCGCTTGACTTCCGAGACCTGCACGCCGGCCGCGTCCCAGCGGTCATAGTGCAATTCAAAGATGGCGCGCAGCGGGCCGTTGGCCAGCACTTTCCACGCCGCGTAATTGCGTCCCGTGTGCAGCGTCTTGCCGTCCCACACGCCGGTGCCGCCCGCGCCGCGCGTCTTGCCGACGTTATACATGTCCATGCCTTCCCCCTCGTCGTGGTGGTAATGGTCATGGCCCTTGTTGTACCAGCGGTCGACGACGGGATAGCCGACCCGCTTGAACCAGATATCGAGGCCGCTGGTGACCAGCACTTCCTTGCCGCTGCCCGCAGCGGCGGGGGCGCCCAGCGCCGGACCATAGGTGCGGTGCGCCACCTTGTCGTTTTCCCACGCGAAGTCGTCCAGCCGTTCCTGCACGTAGCGGGCCGACACTTTCGACGGGAATGGCGGCGTCACGGTGTCCGTGGTTTCAATGGTGAAGGTTGCGCTGGTTTCTCCCGCCGCGAAATCGTGCTGGAACAGCAGTTCGCCATAGGCGATGCCACGGTTGTCCGGGTCCTTGGCTTGCGGCGCCACGTTGGTGACCTGGTACGGCAACAGCTTGCCCTTGGCGTCGCGCACGGCAATGCGCTGCAACAGCGCGCCGGGCAGCAGGCGGTTGACCTCGCTCCAGGCAATGGCGATGGTTTCCGCCGGGCGCGCCTGCTCCAGCGTATGCGTGACGGTGACGTTCATGGCCGCGGCATGGGCGGCGGGCGCGGTGAACGCGCTCATCGCGGCAAGCATGGCCAGTGTGGTGGCGGAGGGACGGAAGCATGGGGCGGTGACGGCAGGCATGGGTTTTTTCGTCAGGGTGTGTGTATGGGTTACAGGACTGGCCAAGCGTGCTGCCGAGTATCAGGATTGCCTTTGCCGCTGTCAACGCCGCGGCCCCAATCACTCACGGCAATGAGCATGGCCGCGCTGGCCTGGGAATTGCTTTAGGGAATTATCAAACGATGTTTGCGCCGGAAGTTGCTTGCATGATGCGATTTCCGGCTTTTCCTGCACGGTTTGTGGGCCGTCACTTGGTGCAGGGCTCCCTTATTTGGACGGCCGGGTGGACTGGAATGAGCAAAACGTTAGACGTCGGCAGGCTGCTGCCGTATATGCACGATGTGGGCCATTGCAAGCGTTCGCTGCATGAACTGAACCTGA
>Ga0307408_100001200_pt1 | contig 19575 bp, 18 predicted proteins | sample 322Cmetagenome_FD_202116 | JGI IMG/M metagenome (GOLD analysis project Ga0307408, IMG submission 202116) | Maize rhizosphere microbial communities from greenhouse at UC Davis, California, United States - 322HYB-C-3 | ecosystem: Host-associated > Plants > Roots > Rhizosphere > Soil | place... | reverse complement strand
GGCAATCTGGACGCGCTTGCGTTCGCCTTCGGACAGGGTGGCGAAGGTCCGGTTCAGCAGCGGGCCCATCCCCCACTCGTTCAGCAGGCGGAAGGCGCGGCGTTCGTCGTCGCGCTCGTAGCCTTCACGCCAGCGCCCGGTGACTCCGTAGGCTGCCGTCACCACAACGTTGAGGACGTTCTCGTGTTCGGGGATTTGGGTGGCGAGGGCTGCCGAGGAGAGGCCGATGCGGGGGCGGAGCTCGAACACGTCGGTGCGGCCCAGGGTTTCGTCCAGGATGCCGGCGGTGCCGCTGCTGGGGTGGAGCCGAGCGGCTGCGATCTGCAGGAGGGTGGTCTTGCCGGCACCGTTGGGGCCCAGGATGACCCAGCGTTCGCCTTCATTGACTTCCCAGTCAATCTTGTCCAGCAGGGTCTTCTTGCCTCGGACAACACTGACGGAAGACAATTCCAGAACATCACTCATAGGAGTAGACACTAGGACAAAAAAGAGGCCGACTGATAACCGGTGGCCGGGCACCGAAACACTGCGTTCACCGCCGGGATTGCGCAGCTGCGGGGCACTGCGCAATGAATTCAAAGGACCCGGCAGCGGCTCGATAAGATTGCAGGCATGACTTCGAACGTGACTGCGGTCAGCTATGGCCAAAATATGACTCCAAACGGGCTGGAGCAGCTGCGTTCCGTGCTGGCCGCCGCCGGTGCCCAGGTGGTCTCGGAAGACTCCCTGGGTGATGAACGTTACAGCGTTCAGGTGGCAGAATTGACCCTTCCGGATGCCACCGCCGCCGGCCTCGCGGCCCTCCGCCGGGCCGTGGCCGAAGCCGGCATCGACGGCCAGGACACGGCCCTTGTTTCTGCCGCTCTCCGGTCCGCCCCGCGCAAGTTCCTGATCATGGATGTGGATTCCACCCTGATCCAGCAGGAGGTCATCGAACTCCTCGCAGCCTATGCGGGCAAATTCGAAGAGGTGGCCGCCGTCACCGAGGCCGCCATGCGGGGCGAGCTGGACTTCACCCAAAGCCTGCACGCCCGGGTGGCGGTCCTGGCGGGGCTGCCGGCCGACGTCGTCCATTCCGTCCGGCAGGAAGTGAAACTCAGCGAAGGGGCCGCCGAACTCGTGGCCGCGTTCAAGGCGGCAGGCCATGTGGTGGCCGTGGTGTCGGGCGGCTTCAACCAGATCCTGCAGCCGATCGCCGAGGAACTGGGTCTGGATTACTGGCAGGCGAACGAGCTGGAAATCGTCGACGGCGTGCTGACCGGTAAGGTCCTGGGCGCAGTGGTGGACCGGGCTGCCAAGGAGAAGTACCTGCGCGAATGGGCGGCCGCGGAGGGTATTCCGCTGGAACACACGGTGGCCGTGGGCGACGGCGCCAACGACCTGGACATGCTGGGGGCGGCCGGAATCGGCGTCGCCTTCAACGCCAAGCCCGCTGTCCGGGCGGTGGCGGACGCCGCTGTCAACATGCCCTACCTCGACGCCGTCCGTTACGTCGCCGGCGTCTGAGCGTCTTCGAATAAGCCAAGAAAGAAGGAGTCCGGTGCACGCACCGGACTCCTTCTTTCTTGGCTGGCTGGGCTACTGCTGCGCGCCCTTGCCGAAGTAGTCTGCGCCGCCGGCGTACTCGGTGTGGCCGGATTCGACGTCGGCGGTCGCCATTCCTGCCACCACCTGCGCGAACTCCTCCACCGAGTACAGCTTGCCGGCCTCTGCGCGGCGGGCCTCAATGGCGCCGGGCGTGGAGCGGTCCAGCAGCGTGGCGGTGACGGTGCCCTCAATCATGTCGCCGGACACCACCACCAGGGAGATCCCCTTCTCGGCCAGGCTGGGGATGAGCTCGCGCAGGGCGTCCTCGCCGGCACGCTTGCTGCGGGCCACGGGCTCGTAGGCGGGCATGGTGGGGACGGTGTCGATGAAGTGCGCCTGGTGGCTTGTCACGAAGACCACGCGGGAGCCTTCCTTCATCAGCGGCACCGCGGCGTTGAGCATGTTCAGCTGGGCGTCGCGGTTCAGCTTGAGCGCGTAGTCCTCCCCCATGCCGGTTTCCATGCCGCCGGAGGCGTTGAGGACCAGGATGTCCAGGGAACCGAAGTTCTCCATCGCCGCGGAGGCCAGGGCCTGGACGCCTTCCTGGGTGGTGAGGTCCGCGCCCACGGCCACGGCGCGGCCGCCGTCGGCCTCGATCCCCTGGACCACCTTGTTGGCGCGGGGCGCCTTCTGGCGGTAGTTCACGACGACGGCGGCACCCTCGCCTGCGAGGATCTTGGCTACGTCAGCGCCGATGCCGCGCGATGATCCGGTGACGATGGCGGTCTTGTTGTCCAGCAGTCCCATAGGGGCTCCTTTTGTTTGATACGTCTAAATACATGAAGGCCTGCTGTCCATCATGCCAGCGGCCGGTGCCGATTCCGTTGTCCGGGTCCCACAAAGAAGCCCCGCGGGGCTAGTTTGGGGGGAAGGGTCAGTGGCCCATGCCCAGGCCGCCGTCTACAGGGATGACGGCACCGGAGATGTAGGCGGCCTCGTCGCTGGAGATCCAACGGACCACATTGGCCACCTCAGAGGCCTCGGCGAACCGGCCCGCCGGGATGCTGGCCAGGTAGTCCTTCTGGGTGGCTTCGGGGAGCTCGGCGGTCATGTCCGTGTTGATGAAGCCGGGGGCCACCACGTTGGCGGTGATGCCGCGGGACCCGAGCTCGCGGGTCAGGGAGCGGGCGATGCCCACCAGGCCGGCCTTGGAGGCGGAGTAGTTGATCTGGCCGGGGGCGCCGTAGAGGCCGGACACGGACGAGATGAGGACAACACGGCCCTTGCGGAGGCGGATCATGCCCTTGGAGGCGCGCTTGATCACGCGGAAAGCCCCGGTGAGGTTGGTGTCGATGACAGACGTGAAGTCGTCCTCGCTCATGCGCAGCAGCAGCGTGTCCTTGGTGATCCCGGCGTTGGCAACCAGGACCTCAACGGGACCGTGGGCGGCTTCGACCTCCTTGAAGGCTGCGTCCACGGATGCCTCGTCGGTGACGTCCGCCTTGACGCCGAGGATTCCGTCCGGCAGCTGTGATTCGCTGCGGTAGGTGACGGCCACCTTGTCCCCGTTGGCCAGGAATGCCTCGGCGATGGCCAGGCCGATGCCGCGGTTGCCGCCGGTGATGAGGACGCTGCGGGGGGCGGAAACTGCTTCAGTCATTAAGACGCTCCGGAATTCTGCGGCACGCTGCGCCGCGGTAGCAAAGGTGGGATGGGCTGCCTGACGATCTTATCGCCCGCTCCGGCGCGGGTTTGGGTGGCACTGCCGATGGTGAGAGAATTGATGCAAGCCTTTGGAGCGTGATAAACCACCGTGACCCTTGAAAACCATGCGGGACAGACCGCGGCCGGAGAACCCGGGCGGTTCTCCGGTGACTCGGAGGTCCACAGCATTACGGACGCCGCGGGTGCGCACTCCGAGGACATGCGCAAACGCATGATCCAGTACGCCCTGGCCATGGGCATCCGCATGGTGTGCCTGATCCTGATCTTCGTGGTGGACGGCTGGTTCAAGATCGTCATGGTTGCCGGCGCCGTGTTCCTGCCGTGGATCGCGGTGGTCATCGCGAACGGGAACGACAAAGCCGAGGCGCACAGCGATTCGCTGCTGGACTCCGCTCCCCTGGCCGAAATAGAGAGCCCGCTGCAGCCCGCCCGTGACGACGGTCCCGGCAGTGAGGTGCTGCAGGGTGAGTTGATCGACGACGACGGGACCGAACCCGGGGAGGAGCGGCAGGCATCATGAGCATCTTCGACTTTGCTGCAGGGACCGATCCTGCAGTGGCCGAAACCGGGGCAATGTGCTCCCGCAAAGCCTGCCGGTCCGGCGCCTCCTGGCAGCTCCTCTGGAACAACCCCAAGATCCACGCCCCCGAGCGGCGCAAGATCTGGCTGGCCTGCGCTGAGCACCGGGACTGGCTGGAAGACTACCTGCAGACGCGCGGGCTGTGGAAGGAAACGCTCCCGCTCGATGCCGGCTCCCCGGTCAGCGGCCTGGAGCAGGACAGCTGAATGTACCGTTTCCTGTTCTCCAGCAAGTGGCTGGGCTATCTCCTGCTGGCCGCGATCTTTGCCACCGCCTGTGTATTCCTTGGACGCTGGCAGATGGACCGCCGGGCGGAGACGCTCGCCGAGATCAACCGTGTGGTGACCAACTACTCCGCCGCGCCCATTCGGTTTGACCAGGCACGAGACCAGTTCACCCGCCTGGATCCGGCCAAGGAGTGGACCCAGGTGGAGCTGAAGGGCACCTATGACGTGGCAGGCCAGCGCATTGTGCGGAACCGTCCCCTGAACGGGCAGCCCGGCTACGAGGTTGTGGTCCCGTTCCGGCTGGAGTCCGGCGAAACAGTGGTGGTGGACCGGGGCTGGCTCCCCATCGGCAACAAGAACCCGGGCAGCCCGGACTCGGTGCCGGCGCCACCCGCAGGTGACGTCACCGCCGTCGTGCGTCTGAAGCATCCGGAACCTGAACTGCAGCGCGGGGCACCGGAAGGCCAGCTGGCGTCCATCGACCTGGCCGCTTATTCAAAGGAACTCGGCTACCCCCTGCTGACCGGCGCGTACGGGCAGCTCGCGTCCGAGACGCCGCCGGCAGCGGAAATGCCGGCCGCCTTCCCGAAGCCGTCCACCGAGGAGGGCACGCACCTGTCCTACTCGCTGCAGTGGTTCGCCTTCGGCATCCTGATGTTCGTGGGCTTCGGCTACGCCGCCCGGCAGCAGGCGCGCAACGCGGCAATCGACGCCGAGGATGAGGCCCTGGATGACGGAACCGTCCATTCCGCCGCCTCAGCCCGCCGTCGTCCGTCCCCGCCGCGGAAGCGGAAGAAGGCGACGTCAGAGGAAGAGGAAGACGCGCTCCTGGACGCGCAGGGGTACTGACCCGGCGGAGCACGACGACGGCCCGGTTGGCCGCTTGCTCAGTTTCCGTCTCCGTCGTGGTTGCGTCCGCGCTGCAGCGTGCGTAATTTCCCGCGTGCTGCTCGTTCCTCGCTTTGACGCACGCTACAGAAATCACCCACGCCGCCTCGCTTGTGCCAACAGCGACTTAAGTCGGCTATACGCGGCTACGGCAGCAGCGCACGCCTCCACGCCGTTCGGCTCACTTGCACGGTGGAGATTCTCCAGGACGCAGGCGGCTCCAAACGGCGCAATCCGGAGAACTCTCCGGAAGGTGCGCGGCACAGTCGGAACATGCTCACTAGCGTCAGCGGCCGGGTGATTTGTGTAGCTTGCGTCAGAGGCGAGGAACGAGCCAGCAAGCGGCAAATCGTCCGGTCGGGGACGCGGACGCAACCAGCCGTTGTCGGAGGAGTCAGGCCAGCGTAATCAGGTCCAGGTAGTCCTCGTTCCACAGGTCCTCGACGCCGTCCGGCAGCAGCACCACCCGCTCAGGATTGAGTGCTTCCACAGCCCCTTCATCGTGGCTCACCAGGACGACGGCGCCCGTGTAGTTCCGCAGGGCCCCGAGGATTTCGGCGCGGCTGGCGGGGTCCAGGTTGTTGGTGGGCTCATCGAGGAGGAGCACGTTGGCGCTGGAGGCCACGATGGTGGCCAGGGCCAGGCGCGTCTTCTCACCGCCGGACAGCACACCGGCGGGCTTGTCCACGTCGTCGCCGGAGAACAGGAACGAGCCCAGAATGCCGCGGACCTCGGCGTCCTTCATGTCCGGTGCGGCCGAGCGCATGTTCTCCAGGACCGTGCGGTCGTGGTCCAGGGTCTCGTGTTCCTGGGCGTAGTAGCCCACCTTGAGGCCGTGTCCGGGAACGATGTCCCCGGTGTCGGGCTGGTCCACGCCGGCGAGCATCCGCAGCAGCGTGGTCTTGCCGGCGCCGTTGAGGCCCAGGATGACCACCTTGGAGCCGCGGTCGATGGCGAGGTCAACGTCGGTGAAGATTTCCAGCGATCCGTAGGACTTGCTGAGCCCTTCGGCCGTGAGCGGAGTCTTGCCACACGGCGAGGGATCCGGGAAACGGAGCGCTGCCACGCGGTCATGCTCGCGGACCGCCTCCAGGCCGCTGAGGAGCCGCTCGGCACGCTTGGCCATGTTCTGCGCGGCCACGGCCTTGGTGGCCTTGGCACGCATCTTGTTCGCCTGGTCCATCAGGACCTGGGCCTTCTTTTCGGCGTTGGCGCGTTCGCGCTTGCGGGCACGCTCGTCCGTTTCGCGCTGCTGCAGGTAGCGCTTCCAGCCCATGTTGTAGAAATCGATCTGGGCGCGGTTGGCGTCCAGGTGGTACACCTTGTTGACCGTGGCCTCGAGCAGTTCGACGTCGTGGCTGATCACGATCAGGCCGCCCTGGTGGTTCTTGAGGAAGTCGCGGAGCCAGGAGATGGAGTCCGCATCCAGGTGGTTGGTGGGCTCGTCGAGGAGCATGGTTTCGGCGCCGGAGTACAGGATCCGGGCCAGTTCCACGCGGCGCCGCTGGCCGCCGGAAAGGGTCTTCAGCGGCTGGTTCAGGATCCGCTCGGGCAGCGCGAGGTTGGAGGAAATGGCCGCCGCTTCGGCTTCCGCGGCGTAGCCGCCGCCGGAAAGGAACTCGGCCTCCAGCCGGTCATAGCGTGCCATGGCTTTGCGCTGGACCTCCGCGTCCTCGCTCGCCATGTCGGCCTGCGCCTTTTTGAGCTTCCCGACGACGACGTCCAGGCCTCGTGCGGACAGGATGCGGTCCCGCGCGAGCTGCTCCATGTCAGGGGTCCGCGGGTCCTGCGGCAGGTACCCGATCTCGCCGCTGCGGGTGACCTTGCCGGCCGCCGGCAGGCCCTCCCCCGCCAGGACGCGGGTCAGGGTTGTCTTCCCGGCGCCGTTACGGCCCACCAGGCCGATTTTGTCGCCCTTGTCGATGCGGAAGCTCACCTGGTCCATGAGGAGCCGGGCGCCGGCGCGCAGTTCGAGGTCCTGGACGGTAATCACAGCAGGTAAGGCCTTTCACAACAGGGAACGCCCCAGCCTCGGGAGGATCAGGAGGACGCGGGGCAGAATGGCCGGAGAACGGCCCGTACAAGTCTACCGCCCGGTTCAACCCGTTGGGGACCTTGCCTTGGTTGGCTGTCCCTTCGGTGTTTTGCCGGGCACTGGCTCACAGTGTTGCCGCAATGTCCTCGACTGCCTGCGTGAGTGCGGTCATCGACGCCGGGCCGCCGTGCCCTTCGTCCTCGACGATGACGAGCCGGCTTGTTGCCCATTGGCGGTGCAGCCGCCAGGCGGTCACGACGGGGCCGCTGATGTCCCGCCGGCCGTGGATCAGATGGCCGGGTATGCCGTTGAGCCGGTGCGCGCGGGCCAGGATCTCCTGGCCGTCCGCCAGGAAGCCGTCATTGGCCCAGTAATGGGTGACCAGGAGCGCGAACGTCATCCGCTCACCCTCGTCGTCGAACCGCTGGCCGGGGAGCCAGTTCGGGTCCAGCGAAATGTGGGTCGATTCCCAGCGGTCCCAGGAGGCGGCGGCCAGCCGCGCGTCGTCGCGGTCCCGGCCCGCCAGCCGGCGGGCGTAGGCCTCGACGAGGCGCTCACCCGGCGCCGGGTGCGCGGCCGCGGAGAAATCCATCCACGCTTCGGGAAAGATCCGCCCCACGTCTTCCGTGATCCAGGTGATTTCTTCCCGGCTGGTTGTCGTCACCGCCACCAGGGCGATGCCGAGGACGCGTCCGGGGTGCGCCAGCGCATAGGCAAGGGCCAGCGTGCTGCCCCAGGATGCGCCGGTGACAATCCACTGTTCGATGCCCAGATGCTCCCGGACCGCCTCGATGTCCTGAATCAGGGACTGCGTTGTGTTGTCGTGCAGATGGTCAAGGTCTTCATAAGCTGCCGGAGTGCTGCGGCCGCACCCCCGCTGGTCCAGTCCTACCGTGCGGAATCGGCGCGGGTCGTGGCGTTTCCGGTAGCCGCCCTGGCCGAGTGAAGAACCCGGCCCGCCATGCAGGTACAGGACAGGAAGGCCATCAGGATTTCCCGTGGCTTCCCAGTAGATCCGGGCGTGGGGCACGTCCACCCAGCCGCTTTCTGTCTGCATCGTTCTGCCCTGTTCCTGTCGTTCCCTCTGCCCACACTGGGGAGATGAAGCCGTCATTTCGCCCAGCCCTGCCGGCGGGACTGCGTTCCGTCTTGGTTGCCACGGTACTGGGCGGCGCCGTGATGGGGTACGCGGGCGCGTGCGGGCCCTTCACCGGCGAGCCTCCGTGTTTTCCGCCGTCCTACACGGTTTCTCCCGACAGCGCGCAGCCGGGAGCCGCCGTGACCGTCTCCGCACCCGCAGCAAAGTGTAATCCGCGGTATGGAACTGATGCCCGGATCCAGGTAATCGTCACCGACGCCAAGGGGGTGGAAGTCGTCAACACAACGGCTCCGATGGGCGACGCCGGAGAGTTCTCTTATGCTTTCACGGTTCCTGCGGACATGCCCGTTGGCGAGGCGACGGTGACCGCCATGCCCTACGCGATCGACTGGTGCGACGACACAGGAAAGAACAACAGGGTGGGCGGGGCTGCGGATGTCATACGCGCCTCCTGCGTCATGCCCGTGGAAACTCTGACGATCACGCCCTAACTCGGCAATATTCAGCGTTTCCCGCTCGGCTGCCTTCTATGCTTCTCAAATGGGGAAAAGCATAATGCGGGAGGGCTCGGGGAAGCACAGGCCAATCTACGTTGAAATTGGTATTCGGGCCTCAATGGACCGGGTGTGACCATCAAAGCCGCGGTGCGCAAGCACGACGTTACCGTTACCGCGATACTGAAAACTTTAACGATGTTCCAGCGAGTCGGCCTCATAAGCGGTGTGACCTCTCTCGGCTTGCCTGTCGGCAATGATGCCATCTCGGGTCGCCGCCCGGATAACTCCATAGAGAACGTAAAAAAAATATGGCCGCAAATACGACCGTCAGAATGATGTCCATCGTTACCCCCAATGGTTTAGCCGTCCAGCTTGAACTTTGCCAGCCTACTTCAGCCGTACAGCTCGCGATCTCACTAACGTCGCGAGTGGAACGCTTAGCGCGCATCAAGCAACATTGATCTGAGTTCTCCTGCACGGGAAGCCATGGCCCGACGCTGGCCTCCGGTGAATCTTCTCACCTGCAGGTCGATGACCGCCCGGCTGCTCACCGCCCCGATGCCCATCAGCTGACCCACACGACGGATTGCTTCGTCCACTGTCTCGGAATCGTCAACCACCCGGAACACCTCATCGCGCCGATCCATTGCCTGCAAAAGAGCCTCAAGGGTTGCTAATTCGTCCCTCGCATGTCGCTCATCCTCATCCATGCCGCGATTCTTGCACGACCAGAGGCCTCGGAGCATGTTTCGTCCGGTTGAGGCGTATGCTCTGGGCTTAGTCGGGATTGGGGGAAGGACCCGCACGTGAAAAGCCGAACGCGTCATTTGATGGCTCTCGCCCTGTTGCCTCTTGTCCTCGTGGCCTGTGGTGAGACACCAAACGAGGCAACCACCAGCTCTGCGCCGCCGGGCCGCTGGCACGTGTCCGTTCTCGGCCCCAGGGAGAATGATGCCTCGATTGAACACTGCCTGGAAGACCCACTCATCGAGGAGGCCATTCAATCTGCAAACTTGCCCTCAACGCATCTCAGCATCAAACTGCTCGAAACCGCTACTCAGAAGGAAGCCGAGCGAATCGCTGATTGCCTCCGAGCGAACGCAGGCAGCGGCGAAGTAAGCATCACACGACAACGGAACTGATTACGGGACACCAGCACCCCCTGCTGGCCGTCCCGCAGACGGTTCGGTGAATGAAGGTCGGCTGGGAACCTATAACGCGACGCGCGACCAGCATCTTGCCGGTAAGTCACCAGCATCAATATTTTGGGTTCGCTCAGGTTTCTGACGTCACCATTTCCAGTACGTGCGCATAGTTTTGTATGAGCGTAGGTATCCCGATGGTTAGTCGCCTTTCGGCCACGAAAACCACAGAGACAGCTGTGGTCCGGTTTACCTTGACGCATGGGCTGTCTTCTTCTATCCAGTGCGCGCCGGGAATAGTGTGCGTGAGTACGTCACCGTAGAACATGCCAATGGCACGGACGAGCTTTGCCAGTACGGCTCTGTCGGGGTGGCCGTCCATAAGTTCGTCGACGGCGGCGAGGCCTTCTTTGGAGCGGGGAAGTTCCTTCCCAACAGCGCGGAAGTGGGCTAGTAGGTCGTCGTAACCACCCACATTGGTCGGAGGAGTCGCTGGCACTGCAGACGCCGGTTTGTATTCGGCGTAGCGGCGAGGAAGTCCTTGCGGGAGTTGCTGGAGTGGTTCATCTGAGCGGCCAGTATCCGTCATCTCGAAAGACTAGCCGGGTGCCGGCTGGCTCGAACAGGCTTATCGGTTCCCGGAACCCGCCAAGGACGCCGGAAAACGAATGGTTACTGAGACAGCTCACACCGGGCGTGGCCGGGGACTGGATCTCCGACTTCATCGATAATGGCGGCGTTTCATTGCCTCTTGGCGATCGTGCCCAGGAACCAAGGGAGGCAAACCATGAAGCCGATGAGTCCCGCCCAGAATGGAACCCATAGGAAAGGCATGAAGTTTGCGGTCAGGTTATTCTCGTCCGCAACTATCCCGGCGTGCCAGAGCGCTATTCCGCCGCTCGGTAGGAGGGTAAGGCTTACTGCCAGCGCAAGCATTGAGATTGCTACCGATTTCCTGATCACATTGCCCCCATGGTCTCTGTAGAACTTCTCATGCTAACCGCCCGGATGCTCGCTTAGGCGCCCGTAAGCCGGCCGATCTAGGAACCTTCCGTGGGACGAGCTGACCAAGTCCCACGCCGCGTCAGGGAACCCTGGGCATTGGTTCTGGTGATGCGCTTCTCATGCGTTCTGGAGTCCATCCCCGCTCGCCTTCCCGTGACGTTGTGTAGCTGGACTCAAAGGGAAGGGGCGAGCCCTCCTTGAAGGGGACCACACCTTGCCAAGGGGTTATGGTCAACCACTTACCGTCATGTTCGTTCGCAAAGATAAGGACGCGTTGATTCGTATCCAGGGGGTCGCCATCGGGATAGGAGACCTCACCCGTGCACGTTTGGGGTACGGACGTTATGAGAAGGGGTTCTTGCCCTGGCTCGCCCTTGAGAATGGTTTCGACTTCCACCAAGTGCGTCTGGGCTGGGTAACCGTAGACGTTTGTCTCGCTATGTTGCTTGAATGGCTTTCCAACAGCAACAAGGCCGGCCTGGTCGAATTGGTCTTGGGGGTTCTCAAAATGAACCCAGTCAACACAAGCAACCGCTTGAGGTGGTTCAGCGCTGCAGGCGCCGGCCAATACAGAAACCGCAATTCCCGCGATGGCTATGCTGGTCAGTTTCCCCATACTTTGAAGCTACGCGCAGTCGGGTGGCTGATCTACGAGATGGGTCAGTTGGGATGCAAACGTGATAGCCAAGGTGCAAGTTGAAGGGAACGTTCCGCGGGACACTGCCTCTCCGCCAGCAGGGGCGTTCCTCCGCTGACCGGGCCAAAGCAGGTATGCGGAAGTCCCTTGGGACATCCCTCTGCTGTGTCCGCGTGCTGAGTAGGAAGGCTAGGATCAGAGCAATTTAGACGTGATATCCGTGCAGGTATTCATGGGAGTCGCTAAATGAAGCTCAAAGTAATTATTGCAACCGCGATCTTCCTGGCGTGCCTTGCGGTGGCGGTTTGGATATTGTCCGGCTCGGGCGATCTCTTGACCGGCATCATCGTGGTGGTTGGAACAGCAATTGCTGCTCATTTTGCCGTCCGATGGGGTAGTAATCGTGCCCAGGAAAATGAGAAGAACATGCAGGAATTGCTCTTGAAGAGAAAACCTCGCAACCCCAATCGAGACGAGAAGGCATAGTTCCCCCAATGGACAACGAAGGTCTGGGGATTTCTGACATGGTCGAGGCAACACAGGCCGAGCAGTTCTTGCCGCTCCCCCTGACAAGCTGGCCCTTGTCCCGTTAGCCGGTCCTGCCTCGAATCACTGGCGATTCAAGACAACCTCTGGCTCAACGGGCCGCCGTGCAGACGGCTTTGGACATTGGTGCAGACGACTTCTGAAAATGACAAGAGTTTTCCGCAGCGTTTGAGCAAAAGCCCTGCAAATACCCCGCCGAAAAAACTGCCCGCTGAAGGTCGCCCAAGCGCTACAGTTCGCGCCATGACAGCACTACATATCGGCTACGCCCGCGTATCAACCGCCGAACAGGAACTCACCGCGCAAATCAACGCTCTCCGCGCCCTTGGCGTCGAGGACGAGCAGATCTTCGTCGATCACGGATACACCGGCACCAACAGGGCCCGCCCCGGACTGCGGGAAGCCCTGGCGGCATGCAGGAAAGGAGACACCTTCGTCATTACCAAGCTTGACCGGCTCGCCCGCTCCCTGCCCGATGCGCGCGACATCGTGGAGGAACTCACCCGGCGCCAGGTAAAGCTGAGCATCGGCGGCAGCATCCACGACCCCAATGACCCTGTTGGCCGGCTGCTCTTCAACATGCTGGCCATGGTGGCCGAATTCGAATCGGACCTGATCAGGGCTCGGACCAGGGAAGGAATGCAGATCGCCAAAGCCAAAGGGCGCCTGCGGGGCAGGAAGCCTAAGCTCTCCCCCGCCCAGGAAAAGCTCCTTGTCGACACTTACCGGCGCGGCCAGCACACGACGGCTGAGATCGCGGCGCTGTTCAACGTTGCCCGGTCCACCGTGTACCGCACTATCCAGCGCACGCCAGTAGAACCTGAACCGCCGGAAACCAGACGTATCAGGCGGCTCCCGGCCAGGAGACGGGGACCAAGAGAAAGGGCACGACTAAACCTGGAATGGGCTAACCCTGCGTTGGCAGCACCAGCAGGTAGCCCGCCGGCAGGTCGGTGCTCCAGCGCCGCGGCTCGCGGATCACGAACTGCGTGGCCAGCTGTTCGGGCGTGAACAGACTGTTGGGGACGGGCGACGGACCCCACCGCTCGCTGCCGTGCGGGTACAGCGGATCAAGGACCCGGACACCGGTGACGGTGAACTCCGGGAACACCGCCGGGTCGCCCACCGCTTCAAACCCGCTCATTACCCACGCGTGCCGGCCGCTCCACATCACAAGCCCCACGGGGCGGCCGGTCTCGGAGATGGCCCGCGCCGCGGTCCGCAGCGCGTCCTGATAGCCAGGCACGCTGACCACTGAGTACGGCCCCATGCCCACCTCGGTCAGCACCTGCGCCCATCCCCGCGGGTTCGCCCCGTTGAACGAGTTGGACGACCGTGCCCGCGCCATCTCCCACAGCTCCCCCTGGTGGGCCGAATCGCTCCACGTGCCGCCCCCGGTATCGTCGATGAGGTTGTGCGCCATCTGGATGCTGGCCGCAACGCACCAGTCAAAGGTGTACTGCGGCACGAAGTCCCCCTCCTGGTACAGGTTGAGGGCGAACGGCTGCGGCACCGGGGGCGGTGCGGGAGCCTGCGCGGGAGTAGGAGTAGAAGCTGGGGCAGCCGGTGGCGCCGCGGCCGGTTCCGGCGCGGCGGGAGGGGCAGAAGTAGCTGGCGCCGTTTGCGGCGGAGAATTATCGTTAAGGCCGACGGCGGGCGCACAGCCAGCGAGGACGGTCACCAGGGCAACCAGCCAGGCAAACAGACGGTATCGGGCACCAGTCATGGTCGAACAAGTCTAGCGCGGCCGGTCCGGCTTCAGGCCTCAGAACGCATAGCGGATCCGGCAGTACGGCGCGATCTTCTGGATCAGCGCGGTCAGCTGCCGGACGTAACCGGCCTTGGCTCCTGAACGGTAGCGGACGTTGCTGAAGCCGTTGGAGGACACCTTCGATTCCTGCAGGTCCGGGCGCCACAGCACCTTCTCAGCCTGCGGATGCCACCCCAGGTTGACCTCATGGAGCCGCTCGTTGTGCGTCAGGAAAATGACCTCCGCAGCGAGCTGCGCCTTCGCGGCATCCGTAAGGGTCGCGTCGAGCTGGCGCAGCAGCTCCTCCCAGTCGCTGAGCCAGGTGTCCGTGACGATAACGGGCGAGAAATTCACGTGCACCTCGTAGCCAGCGGCCACAAAGTCGTTGATGGCTGCCATGCGCTCGGCCACAGGCGAGGTCCGTACGTCCACCGACTTGGCCAGGTCCGCCGGCATCAGGGAAAAGCGGACCCGGGTGTGCCCGCCGTGGTCCCAATTGAGCATCGCGGGGTTCACGTACTTGGTGGCAAAGGACAGTTTGGCGGTGGGCAGGTCCCGGAACAGCGAGACGAGGTCCTCCACGTTGTCGCTGACCAGCGCGTCGACGGAGCAGTCGCTGTTTTCCCCGATGTCATAGACCCAGAGCTCGGGATCACACTGGTTGGGTTCCAGCTTGATGCCCTGACGCAGGACGTGCCGCTCGAGTGCCCCCGCGATCTGGTCGATGTTGGCAAACACGGTGACCGGATTGCTGTACCCCTTGTGCCGGGGCACGTAGCAGTAGGCGCATGCCATGGCGCAGCCGTTCGCAGTGGAGGGTGCGATGAAATCGGCGGACCGGCCGTTGGGCTTCACGGTCAGCGCCTTCTTGACGCCCAGCACCAGCGCTTCCGTTTTGATCCGGGACCAGCGCGGGACGTTTGTTTCGTCGCCGTGCAGTTCGGGAATGTTCCAGTGGTTGTCCACCGGCACGACGTCGGCTTCCGGCCATCGCGCGACGATCTCCTTGCCGCGTGGCAGCTCCAGCGCCGCCGGCTGGGCAAAGATTCGCCGGATCTGCAGCAGCCGGTTGAAGTCCATGACTCCATTCTCCCAAGGCATCCCCTGCCAGCCGGGCCGTTAAGCCCAGGGCATCACCCCTTACGGCGCGAGCCGGACGTCCTCGCCGCGGAGGCTGACACGAAAGCCATCAGCGCGCACCGCGACGTCCCGGAGCACGAGTCCCTCCGGCAGCCCCTCAACATCGTGCTCAATGGTCACGAGCCTGCGGACGACGGCGGCAGTCGCGTCCGAGAGAAAGCCAGGACCGCCGAAGTCGATCGAGCGCGGCTCGACCACAAGCCTTCCGGCCGCCACCTCGACAGTGCCGGTGGCCGTGACGCGCAGTTCCCGGCCGAAAGCCTCAACTGTGCGGACCACCCTGGCCTCGCCGCCACCTGCTGCCCCGACCACTGCCCCGTCACCAAGCTCGCCGGCGACGACGTCGAACGGCACGGTGGCCTCAACGTCGAGCCGTGCGGCAGCCAGCCCGTCCGGCCCCGACACCACGTCCTGCCCGGTGGCCCGGACGTCGCGGAGCATCGAGCCTCCCGCAGCCACCGCCCCCGCATCAAGCGACACCTCGGAGAACCACGCCCCACCGTCTGGCAGATCCTCGGGAGGCACTGTCCCCACCGGGCTTTCAGCACCCGGGACCGGTGAAGGTCCGTCCCCGATCCTTCCGGCGGGGTCGCTGGCCGCCCACCAGAGGACCGCGGCTGCGATACCCAGGACAACCAGCATGCCGGCAGCACCAATCAGCCACTCCCTTATCCGCGTCCACCCCATCAAGCCATTGTGGCAGTTGGATAGGTCCCTCAGCCTCCGCCCGCCCGTTTAGTAGGGCCCCTACAAAATGGCGCCGGTTCCATCCCGGTAGCGTCGGCAGTACATTAGATTCCGCTTGTACAACCCCGACAGGAACCCCATGAGCAACACCGAAACCGCCGCCACAAAGACACTGCAGGCAGGCCGCCGCCGCTGGAACGCCACGGACCTCGGCCTGATCGCCGTCTTCGCCGCCCTGGTGGCCGCCTCGGCGCTGGTCCCCGGCCTTGCCGTCAACGGCTTCGGCGTCCCCATCACCTTCCAGACCCTCGCCGTCATGCTGACCGGCCTGGTGCTCGGCCCCGGACGGGGCTTCGCCGCCGTCGGACTCTATGTCCTGCTGGGCCTCGCGGGCCTGCCCATCTTCAGCCAGGGACGCAGCGGCCTGGGCATCCTCGCCGGGCCGTCCGCCGGCTACATCATCGCTTTCCCCATCGCAGCGGGCATCGTGGGATGGCTGGCCACGGTGGTCATCCGCCGGACCATCAAGGCCCGGGCACTGTGGCTGTTCCTCTCCGCCACGGTCACCAGCGTGGTGGTTGTGCATTCGCTGGGCATCGCCGGCATCGTGCTGAACACCAAGGCCACCTGGGGCCAGGCCTTCCTGAGCGATGTCGTCTTCTACCCTGGCGACATCATCAAGAACGTCCTGGCTGCGCTTATCGCCGTCGCCCTGCACCGGGCCTTCCCGGACATCCTGGTCCGCCGGGTCAAGCGGACCGCCCCGCAGCCCGCACAAGCCTAGGACCCTGCCCATGCCCAACGTGACCTTTGACCAGGCAGCCGTAACCGTTCCGGTGGACCATCTCCCGGAACCCAAGGTCCTCCTGGACGGCGTGAACCTCCAGCTGACGGAGCGCCGGGTGGGCGTCATCGGTGCCAACGGTTCCGGAAAGTCCACCTTCCTGCGCCTGGTCAACGGACTCGTCCAGCCCAGTTCCGGCCGCGTGCTGGTGGACGGCGCGGACACGGTCCGCTCCGTCCGGGCCGTGCGCCGCACCGTTGGGTTCGTCTTCACCGATCCCCTCTCCCAGCTGGTCATGCCCACCGGCCGGGAGGACGTGGAACTCTCCCTGCGCCGGTCCGTGAAGAACGGTGCCGAGCGGCGCAGGCAGGCGGAAAACGCCCTGGACCGGCTGGGCCTGCTGCACCTGGCGGACCAGAGCATCTACGAACTGTCCGGCGGCGAGCGGCAGCTGATGGCCCTCGCCGCCGTCCTCGCCGTCGAACCCGCCGTGCTGGTCCTGGACGAACCGTCCACCCTGCTGGACCTGCGCAACCGCGAACTGCTGCGCCGGACCCTTGCTGGCCTGGACCAGCAGATCATCATGTCCACCCATGACCTGGACATGGCCCTGGACATGGACCGCGTCCTGGTCATCGACCAGGGCAAGGTGGTGTTCGACGGCGCCGCCGCCCCCGCCGTGGCCGCCTACCGGGCGCTCTGCCTGGCAAGCCTGGACGCACAGGAAGCGCAGCCGTGAGGGGCCACGGCTTCCTGCTCGCCAACTACGTCCCGGGGGACTCGCTGGTCCACCGGGCGCCGCTGGCATTGAAGTTCCTCCTGGTGTTCGCCTGCGGCCTGGCATCGTTCGTGACAGTGGACTGGCGGATGTCGCTGGCGATGCTCGGCGCACTCTGCGGCCTTTTCCTGCTGACCGGCGCAGGCCCGAAGCGGCTGTGGGGTGCCGTCCGTCCGCTCGCCGCTGTCCTGCTGGTCATCGGACTCTTCCAGTGGTGGCAGCTGGGCGCCCCGACGGCGGGCAGGATTGTCCTGAACATCCTGGTTTGCGTGGTGGCAGCATCACTGCTCACCGCCACCACCCCGGTCCACAAACTCCTGGACGGCGTGGTCAGGGCGGCGGGTCCCTTCAGAAGGCTTGGGGCCGATCCGGAACGCTTCGCCCTGACCATCGGGATCATGCTGCGGAGCATTCCCTACATTGCCGGCACGTTCGCCGACGTCCGGGACTCCGCCCGGGCCCGGGGCCTGGAACGCAATCCGCGGGCCCTGGTCCTGCCCGTATTCATCACCTCGGTGGCGTTCGCGCGCCAGACGGGCGAGGCTCTCGCAGCCCGCGGACTGGGCGAAGCCGACGACGAGGACGAAGACTGAGGCATCCCGCAGATGCCCGGGGCCTTAGCCGTCCTGGAGCTGCCGGTACTCCAGCAGGGCGGCCGTGCCCATCCCGCCGGCACTGCTGATCATGGCCATGGCCAGGCTGCCCGGAGTGCCCGCCCGGCGGGCCTGCGCCAGGAGGCGTGTCACCAGGACGGCGCCGGATGCCCCGTACGCATGGCCCAGCGCCAGCGCACCACCGTCGATGTTCGCCTGTTCCGGCGCGATACCCAGCTGGTCCAGGCAGGCCAGGGTCTGCGATGCAAATGCCTCGTTGAATTCCACGAAGTCCAGCTCAGCCGCGGTCCGGCCGGCCCCGGCCAGGGCACCGCGGGCGGCCGTGGCGGCCCCGACGCCCAGGATTTCGGGATGCACACCGGCGGTTCCGGTGCCTAGGACTACCAGGCCGGCGGCGGCCCCCATTGCCTGTGCCCGTTCAAGGGACGTCATCACGACGGCGGACGCGGCGTCGGCGTCGAAGCAGGAGTTTCCGGCGGTGACGGTTCCGCCTTCCACAAAGACGGCCGGGAACCGCGCCATCACCGCAGGAGTGAGGCCGCGGCGCGGACCGTCATCCGCCGCCACAGTTCCGGAAGTGGTGGGCACGGCGACCAGTTCGCCGTCGAAGTGCCCTGCGTCGGCGGCGGAAAGGGCCCGCCGGTGGCTTGCCAGCGCGAAGGAATCCTGTCGCTCCCGGCTGATCCCGAACCGTTGGGCGACTGTTTCGGCAGCCGGGCCCATGTCCGGATCACCGAAGTCCGCCGGCACAAACTGGGCCCGCCGGTAAAAGTCAGCGCCGCCGTCGTCCGTCCGGTGGGCGCGCAGGGGTGCTGTGCTGGTGCTTTCCACTCCCCCGGCGAGGAAGAGGGGGCTGCCGCCGGCTGCGACCAAACGGGCAGCGAGGACGATGGCGTCCAGGCCCGAACCGCACTGGCGGTCAACGGTGATGCCCGGAACACTGACCGGCAGGCCCGCCTCCAGCAGTGCCAGGCGGGCCACGTTCCCGCCGCCGCCCACGGCGTTGCCGATGACCACATCGTCAACGGCTGCCGGTTCCGTTCCGGTGTCGGCCAGCAGTTCCCGGAGCACGGGTGCCAGCAGCTGGTGGGCCCGCAGCCTGCCAAGGGGTCCGTTGGTGCGGCATACCGGGGTCCGCCTGGCGGCGACGATCACCGGCTGCCGGTCCGCCGGCAACACTTCAGGCGCCAAGGTTCCGCACCCGCCGGTCACGATGATGGATCCAGTCGAGCAGCATGGTGCGGCTGATCTTGCCGGCGCCGGTCACAGGAAGTTCGGAGAGGACGAAGTACTGCAGCGGCCGCTTGTCCCGGGGCAGGATCTCCTCCAGTCCCGCCCGCAGCTGCGCCGCAGTGACCCCGCCGGCGGACGGAACGATGCCCGCCACCACGCGCTGGCCGCGGAGATCGTCCGGCATGCCGGCAGCCACCGCGGCGGCGACCCCGGGCACGGCGGCGAGGGCAAGCTCCACCTCGTGCGGATAGACGTTCTTCCCAGAGGTGAGGATCATGTCCGCGCGGCGGCCCAGGATATGGAGTTCCCCTGCCTCCAGGTAGCCCTGGTCCCCCACGGTGAACCAGTCGCCGAAGGACCGCAGGGCCTGCCCGTCGTCCCCCCACAGGTAGCCGTCGCTGACCATCCCGCTCCGCACGCAGATGTTGCCGGACGCGCCGCCGGGCACCGGCCTCCCGGCGTCGTCGAGGATGGCAACGTCCACCCCGGGGAAGGGATGGCCGATGCCGGTTCCGCCGACCGCCGCGGGCTGGCCGGCAGGCAGCCCGGTCCCGGAGACAAAGCTCAGTTCCGAGGCGCCGTAGTACTCATAGATGGTGGCGTGCGGCGCCCAGCGCCGGGCAGCCTCGAGGGTCCGGGCGTCCAGCTTCGAACCGGCGCAGATGATGGTGCGCACCCCGG
>Ga0307408_100001198_pt1 | contig 19585 bp, 16 predicted proteins | sample 322Cmetagenome_FD_202116 | JGI IMG/M metagenome (GOLD analysis project Ga0307408, IMG submission 202116) | Maize rhizosphere microbial communities from greenhouse at UC Davis, California, United States - 322HYB-C-3 | ecosystem: Host-associated > Plants > Roots > Rhizosphere > Soil | place... | reverse complement strand
CTGAACTGTTATCAGACAGCTCTCAAAGCTCGGATGTTCGTGTTGCAGCAGCACTATCACTTCAATCGGCACAGTTCTCTGCCTTTAATTCAGAGGCTAAGAAAATTATAGCTGATAAAGCTGAAGACACTCGGCTTCAGGCTATTATTTTAAACGGCTTAACGCTCAATGCAGGACTGAAAGAGATCAGAGAAGATAAAGAACTGGCTGATCTTGCCAGCGGGCTTGTAAAAGAAGGCAGTCAAAGTAGCCTGCAGGTGTCCGCACAACGTTTTTTGAGAAACTTTCGATAGCATAAAATTTAGCACATAATGCTAGAGCTAAAAACACTACCCCCTCAAAGTGCGCCGGGCCGGGAAATCTCCTGGCGCATTGATGAACTGAAAGCATTAGGCCGGTTCTCGGAACTGGCCGAAATGCTTCCGGTAGAAAATGAGCTTTACCTGGACCGAAGTAGCGGGGAAGTTGCCCGCTTAAGAGGCTATATCCTTGTCGCCTTTCAAGATTCACTTCCAGAGGAAGCTCTTATTTTCGTGTTAGATGAGCTGCAAAACAGCACCAACCCCTATACACTTGCGGCAGCAGCAATAGCAATCAGGGGCTGGCACAATCAGGAAATGGCTTTTATCTCATATCTTTTATCTGCGGCAGCCAATAGCCTTTATCGCGATGACGCTGTTTCATTTGAGGCGTACTTACCGCAATATCCGCTTGAAAGCTATACAACGCCTCTGTTGGAGATTTGTAAGAGTTTAAAACTATTAAGTGATCATTTGCCAGCCTATCGTAAAGAGCTAAATGAATTTTACTACACCAATACTCTTATACTAAGCCCAGCGGTAAAAGCTCAATTCCTGGAGCTAATTTCGATGGCGGAAATTACAATAAACACAGAACAAACTTGTTGCGGACTTCCGGTATCAGGAAGGCAAACAAACTGGCTTAAAAGTAAGATACCTAAACGCCTTAAATCCCAGGAGATCGTTCTGGAAAATCAGGATAGTCAGGAAATTCCCTTTACGGAGTTCTTTTCGCAAGAAATTTCGGCTTTCATTTTGTTTTATTCCCGCTGCGATAATCCCAATAAGTGCTCGCTTTCAGTAAATCGCCTTGCGCAACTTCAGGCTCTATTAGCAAGTAAAGGACATGCAAATATCCGCCTGGCAGCAATTACTTATGATTCTGCATATGATTTACCGTTCAGGCTGAAAACTTATGGAGAAAATAGGGGCTTTAGGTTTGATGAAAAAAATGCCTTCTTTCGTGTGGCAAATGGCAATGATGCATTCTCGGACTACTTTTTGCCTGAAGTGAATTATACAGGCTCAATTGTAAATTCACATAGTATTGAGTTGTTTATCCTGGGCAAAGATTCCAGACTGCTTGAAAAGTATGGAAAATTGCAATGGGATCCGGAAGCAATAGCCGAGATGCTGATTACTTTTTCAGCAAAACCAGCAAGTAGCATTGGTAAAAAGCTTCGAAATTCCGGGCATCAGGTGCTGAATGTATTAATCGGTTTAATTGCATTCCTATTTCCCAAATGCCCTATGTGCTGGGCTGCTTACATGAGCATTTTTAGCGCCTGGGGAATTCAGGGAATACCATACATTCCGCAGCTTATTTATGTATTTCCAGTAATTATGATCATCAATTTATATCTGCAGTTTACATACGGAAAACGTCTCAACAGGATGCTTCCCTTCTTTTTAAACATAGCAGGAATCGCTTTAATATGGGCAGGTTTTATGTTGAATTATCAATTAGCCAACTATGTCGGCTTGTTTTTGGTTCTAACGGCTTCGCTAAATACCTTGTCCGTTTTTAATGTGTTTAAAATGAAGGGAAAGCTGTCATTGCAGCTGTGAATCTGTTCTTAAATATGGTCTTCGTTTTGCTTTTTAATACTTTGATTGTCAGGTTATTGAAGGTGGTACTTTGCACCTTGGCGAGAAGAAGATATACGAAATGCAGTGAAACCTGTGAAAATGAAAAAAATGTTTTAAAGTTTTTGAAACATTGTACTATCTTTAAAATACATTTCAACCTAAAAGCTCTCTACTATGGAAATAAATTTACTTGTAATCTCCTCAATTGGCTTATTAAGCCTTAATCTGTACCTCACATTTCGCTATGCGCTGATGGCACTTGAAAAATTCAGCCGGGAGTACGCACTCTCATACGTTTTGTTAGTGTTTTTTGTTCCAGTAGTTGGCTACTTTATCGCCACAAAAAATTCCAGCGAAAAATCATTATAAAACCTGAGTTTCATATGCAGTTTGCAAGTTCTCTCCCTTTAGTCGAGGAGACGGGAAAGCAAAATGCTTTTGAATTCAAGTGGTTCTAAGGTAAAGCCAACGCTAAATCTCTTTTCTTAAAACGCAGACCTCTGAGTAATAGCTTAGACTTTAAGCTATTACTTCTTTTCTACAAATCCCCCTGCCACGTAATTGTAACGCAAGTACAACAACGATGCCGAGCATAAAAGCCCTACGCTTAGTCCGTACCATATTCCTTTAGCGCCGGCACCAAGCACAATTCCCCAGTAGTATGCAAAGGGTAAACCAATTATCCAGTAAGCCAGAAAGGTAAATATGGTTGGGATATTGACATCACCAAGCCCTCTTAATATACCAAGCCCTACCACTTGTGCGCCATCAAAAATCTGGAACAAGGCAGCAATAATCAACAGTTGAGATGCAATAGCTATTACTTTATCATCCGAAGTATAAATCCATGGTAAATAGGTGTTTAAGGCTGTAAATATAAAAGCCGTTATGCACATAAAGCCCAGGACAATGTGATAGCTCGAATTCGCCGAGAGCCTTAATTCGTTAAAATCCCTCCGCCCGAAGTTGTTTCCGGTTTTTATAGTGGCAGCAGCTGAGATTCCACTAGCCATCATATACGTCATCGAAGCCAGATTGATCGCTATCTGGTGCGCTGCCTGTTGAGCAACGCCTATAGAACCCATCATTATAGCCGCACCGCTAAAAGCGCTAACTTCAAAAGCATATTGCATAGCAACAGGGGCGCCAACCTTCAGTAACCTGCTAACTCGTTTTAAGCTTATTCGCCTCAGGCTGAAATTGGGTAGGTATGCTTTAAAAGCAGGTGAACGGAAAATGTACAAGCCCATTACAACAGCCATTAAGCTTCTGTCTATTAATGTGCTAAGCCCAACACCCTGAAGTCCCATGGGAGGAACACCGAACAATCCTTTTACAAATGTAATCCCCAAAAAAACGTTTAATATATTGCCGCCTATTGATATGTACATTGCCTGTTTAGTAAATCCAAGCCCCTCGGCAAATTGCTTGAAGGTGAGGAAAATCATTAGAGGAACAATAGAAACACCCAATAAGCCGAGATAAGGCTTAGCCTGCTCAACTACCCTGGGATCCTGCTTTAAAAAGCCGATAACACTTAGCAGTCCCCAATAAATCGTCACAAACAGGATAATGCCGGTAAAAGCATTGATAAATACACTACTGGATAAAAGCTTTCCGCATTCGCGATAGTTTTTACGCCCGTTCTCCTGTGCTATCAAGGGCGTTAATCCGTAAGAAATACCAATACCGATAACCATTATGATGGTAAAAATGCTATTAACAAGCGATACCGCTGCCAAAGGAATTACTCCAGCAAAATGCCCCACAATCATACTATCTGCCATATGCACAAGTGTATGCCCCAGTTGGGAAATTACCACTGGAATTGCAAGACTGAGGTTGGAGGTATAATGAGGTTTATATATCGAAAACAGTTTTTTCAAAATATGCCGATGATTAATTAAGTGTGCAGGATGTAAAGATAGGAGGCAATTTTTATTAAACGTTAACATAATAGCTTTCCAAGAAGGCGCCGAGTCCTTTTCAAGTTTCAAGAAGCTCGGCTAGGAACTCAATGTCATTAGTTAAGTGGTTTGTGAGGACACAAACCACGGAATCCCGGCCGTGGCTGGTGTCCCCACCAGCCATTTAATGCCTTAACTTAACGGCATTTTTTTCTAGTAGAGTCTCTCGTAGATTTAAGTTTATTTTCCTAGCTGAGTCTCTCGTAGATCAAAGAGGACTCGGCGATCTCAGCTCTGGCAAGACATTTTTTCGATGATTAATTATTGTGTAGGATGTAAAGATAGGCAGGCAATTTTTATTAAGTGTTAACATAATAGAGCTTTGCGTGTTTACTTTCTGAGCGGCCGGTGCTGCTCAACTGGAGAAGGAGGCTGACATGGAAAATAACTATTTGCGGACAACTCAAACAGATTTTTGCTGCAAAGTATGTAATAAAAAGATGGTTTATGTACAGTTAATTGATAACACAATGAGCATGCACATAGATTATTTTCAGTGCGAGAACTGTGGAAACAGGATAGAAACTCTCGAATTTTCTGAAGATGAGATTCCTGCCTTCTATGATTGAAAAGCAGGAACCGGCAATCTTCTCTATTTTAATATTACTTCAGTGGCGCCATAGCCATACTTATCCTTATAGGCATCCATAAAGGTTTTAACCTGCTGGTGTTTGCTGATAACTTTATGTATTTCATGCCTTAAGGTTCCATTGCCTACACCATGGATAAAGATAATTGAAGGCTGTTTATGTACAATGGCTGCATCCAGGGCTTTTCTGAAGTGGTCCATTTGTATTTGAATAATTTCTGCGTTGCTTAAAAACTGGTAATCATCCCTAAGCTTTTCTATATGCAGGTCAACCTCGCGTTGTGGCTTCGAAATTTCTTTTTTCTCTTCTGTAGGCTTAAAAAAGCTTTCCTTAAGCTTTGCAGCATCAATCACCAGTTCGTCTTCGTCAAGCCTGAACAACCATGCCTGTTGCTTTAAAAGTGGGGCTTGTTTTTTATTGCCCGAAAAATCTTTCGCTTTAAATTTTTCTTTTACCAGCAGTGCCTTTGGCAGTTCAATTTCCTGGGTACTGTAATACATCACCTGAAATTCAAAAGCCGGCCAGTTACTAAGCTCAGTTAGTGATGCTGTATATATTTTAACAGTAGAATGTGGCGCTAAAATTCCGGCGTAAAAGCCTTTTTGTTTCCCTTGCTTTTCATTGCTAAAAGAAAGAAGCAACTGAAATGATGTTTCATTTACTACATAAAAATGGACAACCGAGCCCTTATTTGCATCGGATATTACAGCCAGGCTGATCCCCTTGGTTTTAAAATCTTCAATAGCAATTTTCTTTTCTTCTACAGCTTGGCTTTCAACACCTTCTTCCATGCGTCCGTAAACCCTGGTAACTTTACTTGCCAATACCGGGATTTCAAAATCGTCATCGCCGGTTACTCCAATCATTTGGTCGTCTATAATTCGGGTAATATAACCCTCTCTTTTTTCGTCAACAAAACGGACAAATTCTCCCAGCCTGAAATCCATAAATAAAGCTATTAATATTATATAAAACAGCACGAAGTTAGGCTTTTTGATGGAGAGTGGATGTGGGCGCTGCTGGCAATTTCTCATTTCAATTGTTGCTTGACATAATAAATCACACATTTGCGCTTCTAATCAATTTTGACTGGATGAACAATCAGGTTTTTGACTACTATAGGGAACAGGCGGATAAGGCTAAAGCAGCGCATAAGAAATTCGACAGGCGGGTAAATGCGTATTCTTTATTGCGCCTGGTGCTGCTACTGGCAGGCGGCTACCTAATTTACCAAAGTATAAGCATTGAAAGCATATGGCTTACCGAAGTTGTATTCATTCTGATTATTGTGGCTTTTGCCTGGCTGGTAAGCAAACAAGCACAATTTGAAAAGGAAAAACAGTTTTACCAGGCGCTCAGCCAGGTGGTGACGAATGAAATTAACTGTATTGAACGGCACGAAAATATCTATAGTGATGAGGCTGCTTACGTGCATGATGAACATATCTACACCTCAGACCTCGATATTTTCGGCCCTGCTTCATTGTATAATTTGATAAATCGCTGCGCAAGTCCGCAGGGAAATGCGAAACTAGCCTCCTGGCTTAGAAAGAAGGCTAGTACGGAAGCAATTCAGCAAAGACAGGAGGCTGCTAAAGAATTAGCGCTTCAGGTAGACTGGATGCAGCATTTTAAAGCATCCCTGCTTTTTGCTAAAGACACTGGAGCCAATGAAGTGCAGCAACTGTTTAAGTATTTGCGCATTCCCTTCGAAGAGTTCCGTCCAGCTTTAAAAACATATATAAAGTATTCGCCCTGGTTATTCTTTATCTCCTTAGCTCTGTCTTTTTTCTTTCCTGCTTTCACGGCTATTACGTTCACCACTGGGCTTATTAATGCTTCAATAGTATTTAAAAATTCAGTAAAAGTTAATCGTGCAGAGCAAGTACTCGGCAAAGCCGGAAAGATACTTTCGAGCTATTCATCATCTTTTAAGTTAGTTGAAGAGAATGGATTTAAATCTCATTTAAACAGCGATTTACAAAACCGCTTTAAAGGGCAGGAGGGACAGCCTTTTCACAAAACCATCAAACATTTATCCGTATTAATTAATCGCCTGGAATACCGCCTTAATATCTTCGTAGGGCCGGTTTTAAATTTCAGCATGGCATGGGACCTGCGCCAACTGATAGATATTGATAGCTGGAAACAGGAAAATCAACATCAAATAGAAGTCGCTTTTGATTGCCTGGCAGAGTATGAAGCCTTAATCAGCCTTGCCAGTTTGCACTATAATTACCCAACCTGGGCTTTTCCAGATATCAGTGATGAAGCGGCTTACACATTTATTGCGGAAGGCTTGGCTCATCCTTTAATCCGGAAAGACAAGTGTGTGAAGAATGATTTTAGCCTGGATAATTCCTATAAGGTGGATATTATCACCGGTTCTAACATGGCAGGAAAGAGTACCTTTTTGCGTAGTATCGGGATTAACACAGTATTAGCGCTTTCCGGTGCGCCCGTTTGTGCTTCTTATTTGAAATTGAGCAATATGCATGTGTTTACTTACATGCGTATCAAAGACTCGCTGAATGAAAATACCTCTACGTTTAAAGCAGAATTGAACCGCCTTAAGTTGTTATTGGATACCATTCAAAATGAAGAAAAGGTTTATTTTCTGATCGATGAAATGTTACGAGGCACTAATTCGGTTGATAAATACCTCGGATCAAAGGCAGTTATTGAGAAACTGGTCGCCCAAAAGGCTGTGGGGATAGTCGCCACCCACGATTTACAGATAGCACGACTTGAAGATAAGTACCCGGATTACATACGTAATTACTACTTTGATATTCAGCTTAACGGCCAGGAAATGCTTTTCGACTACAAAATTAAACACGGGGAGTGCAAGACGTTTAATGCTTCGGTGCTGTTGAGGGAATTGGGAATTGAGGTGGGGGATGGCGGTTAGCTGATAGCTGTTAGCGGTTAGCAAATTAGCTGTTAGCTGATAGCTCATAGCTGTTAGCTAATAGCTCATACCTCACAGCTGATACCTCATAGCTCATACCTCACAGCTAATCGCTATCTTCACAGCATGAATTCTTCTGCGCTTTTGGAGCTTACTACTATGCGAATGCCTTATGGAAAATACAAGGGCGTTGTTCTTTGTAATCTACCTGAAAATTATCTGGTATGGTATCATTCTAAGGGGTTCCCGGAGGGAAAGCTAGGGATGCTTTTGCATACCATGTATGAGATTAAACTGAATGGGCTGGAGTATTTGTTGACGCCATTGAAGAAAAAGTAATAGGATCTCGGTGGTTCCTTAAATATATCGGTTTCTGCTTCACTTAATTTATATGCAGCTTAAAAAAAACAATTAGCAAATATCGGCTTAGTGTACACCATGGATAGCTTAAAAATAATCAGAGGCAGTTCAGATAATAAAGACTTTTCTCTACTTGTCAAGTTGTTGGATCAAGACCTTTTAACCAGATACGGAGAACAGCAAACTTTCTTTGATCAGTTTAACAAGCTTGACAAAATAAAACATGTTGTTGTTGCTTATATTAATGATATTCCAGTTGGTTGCGGGGCGATCAAAAAGTATAGGGATGATTGCATTGAGATAAAAAGGATGTTTGTAAAAGAGGAGCATCGTGGGAAAGGTATAGCAAAAAGACTGTTAAGGGAATTAGAATTCTGGGCAACTGAATTAGATTTTAATATAGGTGTATTAGAAACTGGAAAAAGCCAGCCGGAAGCGATTTCTCTTTATAAGAATTGTGGATATTCAATTATAGATAACTATGGACAATATATAGGAGTTGAGAATAGTGTTTGCATGAGCAAAGAATTCTAAAACCTTAGTTTTTTCAATTTTAAAGTACACCTAATCCCCTCAAAAAGTAAATATGCCAATCCTGACAAAAGCCCTAATTGCTTTAATCGCCTTTGAACATTTTTTAATCTTGTACATAGAAATGTTTGCCTGGGAGTCATTAGGGAAGAAGGTATTTAAAACGGTTCCGGAGAATTTATTTGGGCCTACAAAGGGAATGATGGCTAACCAGGGCCTTTATAATGGATTTCTAGCTGCCGGACTTATTTGGCCGTTTTTTATCGCTAATCAGGAATGGGCGAACAGTATCACAACGTTCTTCCTGATATGTGTAGTTATTGCCGGAACATTTGGGGCAGTGACTTCGTCCAGGAAGATATTTTTTATCCAGGCATTACCTGCAATCGTTGCTTTAGTAATGATTAATTGGATTGGGTAGCACTTCACAATCAAACGAAATAATGAACGATAACGAAATTCAATTACCAGACACTTACGAATCGATACAGAGCGCTTCGAATGATATTAATTTCCCAATGCCTTCCGACTTGCAAACAGGATGCCTCTTGCGAACCTTGGTGGCAAGCAAACCAAAGGGGCAGTTTTTGGAACTCGGCACCGGAACCGGGCTTTCCCTTTCCTGGATTGTTGAGGCGATGGACGGTGCGTCGCATGTTGTTTCTATCGACAATAGTGAGCTTTATTTATCCATCGCAAAAAAGCACTTTGCGGGCTACAGCAGGGTAAGTATCATAAATCAGGACGCAAATGATTGGATAAAAAATAATCAGGATAAGAGGTTTGATTTGATCTTTGCCGATGCTTGGCCCGGGAAATATGAAAGCTTAAACGAGGCTTTAAACTTGTTAAAAGTTGGAGGGCTTTATGTTATTGATGATATGCTCCCTCAGCCTAACTGGCCTGATGGACATCAAGACAACGTTAATAAGCTTGTAAGTTATTTAGATACAAGAACAGATTTGCGACTGACCAGAATGAATTGGTCTACAGGGCTAATTGTTGCTGCAAAAGTGGGTTAGGGATTAAACGTTCATTCAAATCGGCGGTCCAAAATCTAGATTCTTAGACACCACTTTTATGAAAAGACTTATCCCTATCATGATGGCCTTTTGCTTTGCTACTGCAGCACAGGCGCAATCTATTACAAAGGCACGCTTCATCCTTTCACGCGACTATAATAGCTTTCGCGCTATTGAGCTGGAACTGAACAACCAATATCTTGTAGGCATTAGTAGCGATGGAGATCTGGAGTATTTTGAAACGTTAACCGGTGACGAGTTATTTGAAGGGGACTGCGAGCGGCAGGGCATTCCAATTAAATACTATACTACGTTTGATATCCACGACATTCCCGGTAGATTAAAATCAATAGGCAATATTAAGATTTCTTATAACAACACCTTCGATATTCATGATGTTAAAGGAACCCTGAAGTCGATCGGTAATATCCCTATAAAATATTACAACACATTCGATATCCATGACCCTAAAGGGAAGGTTAAGTCCGTGGGAAATGTGAGTATTAAATATTTCAACACTTTTGATATCAATAGGAAATTTGGCGAAATAAAATCTATCGCCGGGAATAGTAGCCGGGTATCAGTGATAAGGGGTAGGAGATATAATAATTGGGATTAGGGGGGATATATCTCCTTAGAGCCCGGGACTATCCTCCGTATTCCGTTGGTTAAAACCAACGGCAATAGTAGCTCCGTGATGAAGTACAGTGTAGGGACTGGGCACTGTTGTTTTTATTAGGTGCTTTGTCAGGCTGAGGCCCTCGAAGCCTTAAGCTACCAGCCCTGAAATTTCGTTTTCCCATGCGCTAGCCTTCGGAGCTCAGGCTGACACCAGGCGCTCCGAGTACTGTCATTTCTCCTTTCGGTGTTTTGAAAAAAATGGGAGACTGCCCATGACATAAAAGCCTCACCCCCAACCCCTCTCCAAAAAGAGAGGGGAGCTAAATCAGTGATAATTCTGGAACCTCGCTCTTTAATGTCATTTTTACTTTCTGTGTTTGAAAAAAATCCCCCACTACCTATGACATAAAATTAAAATCATGTAAAGGCGCCCTCACTTTCGCAATGTTGCAAGGCATTGCGGCCTTTGCGAGCTCTTTGCGGCTTTGCGCGAAAACCAGCGTTTGCTATGTCATTTCCGCTTTCTGTGTTTGAAAAAAATGGAAAACTACCCATGACATAAATTTATGTAGAGGAGCTTTACAAACCCACCTCGTCATGCTGAATTCATTTCAGCACCCCATCATACATTCGCATAATGCAAGTGGGGTCCCGAAACAAACTTACGATGACAAATCGCGTTATTTACTTTGATGTCATTAACGCTTTCGGTGTTTTGAAAAAAAATGGAAAACTGCCCATGACATAAAAGCCTCACCCCCCAACCCCTCTCCAAAAAGAGAGGGGAGCTAAATCAGTGGTAGTTCTGGAACCTCGTTCTTTAATTATCTCCGCTTTCGGTGCTTTGAAAAAATGGAGGCTGCCCATGACATAAATTATGCAAGCAAGATCGAACCGTTCTTATTAATAGGAGGCAATTCATGAATTGCCCCTACGCATGTATTTCCCAGCTATTACCCCAAATGTTCCTTTTATTGAATGGAGCACGTGTAGGGGCGATTCATGAATCGCCCATGGATATTAGCTGTTTTTTTGTGATTCTTTTAAACGCTATTACCCGAATCGTCCTGCTGAATATGAAACTTTATCATCTCGACGAAAGAGCTTTTTTGCAAAAAACAATATATAGAGATGACATCTGCGCAATACCGGCTAGTCCGCTTTGTCATTTCGACGTGAGGAGAAATCCTAAGGCGCTTACATTTTACCCATGCATATTGCTTTCTTCAAGATACTTATTAGCTTTGATCCAGCCTTTTCACAACAAACCTTCTTTAGCTGAAGTCCTGGCTTTGCCAGCCTATCCGAAAAGGTTGGAGTTTAGAAATTCTAAAATGTATTAAAATGAAGTGGGAACCATTGCCGGAAGAGGAGATTATCCTCAGGGAATCAGACGACAAGTTTATTGTTAGCAATTTAAGGGTGTCAATTAAGGAAAGTTACTCCTTTAAGTCCATTCCATTGCAGGATATTAACTCCATGAAAATCCTCCGGAAGAAAAGTAAGGGGATATTGATTGCTGGCATTATCTGGGCCTGTTTAACTTGCTATTTACTATTCTTCGGCAACCCTTCGAACAGGCAATCAACCGCCATTGGTTTCGTTTTTTCCTTACTGGCTATTTTGCGTTACTATAGCTTTTCTAAAAGGACATTAGAGTTCAACTTAACGGAAGGGAGCTACATTTATAAGGCTGATAATATTTTATATGGGGAGCTTATTTCTTTTGTAAGAGCGATTGAGAAGGCTATTGGCAAGGAGAATAGCACAGAGGTGGTTGACTAACTATAAGCGTTTTTTTTAGCTTACGGGTTCGGATTAATCCGCTATGTATTTTAAATACAGCGCAGAGTCCATAATGAGACTCTGCTGGGAAAGAAATGTATACAACGGGTATGATAGTAAGGTTCGAACCCCCTCTAGAAAACCAAGGGTAATAAAAACGGCTATTTTATCAATTTGATTCGCTTTAAAATTTCACCTGTTTCCGAATATAGCACTAAAATATAAGAAGCATTGCTGCTAAGCTGTGGTAGGTTAATTGTTGTTTTATCAGGCTTCAGTTGCCAAGTATTTATGGTCTTACCATCGGTACTAAGTAATCTGGCTGTTGAAATTCTACATCCATTAGATTCAATAACCACATATTCTTGAAGTGGAACAGGATAAACCAATATTTCAGAAGGTTCATCCAAAGTGAAATTAGTAAAAGTAATTTCGCTATACTTGTATAAACCATCCTTATCGACCATTTTTAGCCGATAATAATTGTCGCCAAAAAACGGATCATTGTCATAAAAAGCATAACTGTGCTTAGAATTACTTTCTCCCGCAGCCTTTACTTCAGCTATTTTATCCCAGTTTCCAGAGCTCTTACGTTCTACCTCAAAAATACTTGTATTAATTTCATTTGTCGTCTCCCAGGTAAGCCTGATAGTATTGGCAGAGACCCTGGATGTAAAATATTTTAAAGACAGTGGCAAGGTGCCCGAACCCGCATGAATAAAACCAGACTTGCTAGCTGTGCCAGCTGATGTAGTAACCGCTAGTTCGCCCGATGCACCGTCGCCAACCACAGCAGTCAGCGCAAGGGGTGATATTATATTGAAGGAGGTAGCTTTTACGTTCCCAAATCTAACTTCGGTTGCGTTACTAAAATTGCTTCCTGTAACTGTGATTATAGATCCTTTAGCCGCGCTTTGAGGATAAAAGGAATCAATTACGGGTGGAGCTGAGGGCCTTGAATTACTTAAAATGGTAAGGTATCTAGGATTATAGTTAGCAACTATAAGCTCGACAATTCCGTCGCCATCTAAATCGCCGGTAGCGATGCCATTGGGATTTGGGGTAGCTATTTCAATGTACGGCCCAAAACTTAAAGCGCCCGGTGTGCTTCTGTTTTTTAATATATGTACTGCAGCATTGGTTAAATTGCCACTAGCAATATCAACTAAGCCATCTCCGTCCATATCTCCAATAGACAAATAGTAGGGACTGTTTCCAGTAGGCAGTTCCAATCTTTCCGAAAATGAAATTGCGCCATTTACACTTGTATTCTTTAAAATTAAAATACTATTGGTACTGTTGTTCGTTAAAACGATATCCGTTTTATCATCACCATCAATATCAGCTGTTTTAAGATCGAATGGAGAACTTAAAGCGTCAAAGTCTGTTTTGCTACTAAAGCTTATGCTACCAGGAGTGCAGTTATTTTTAAAAACCGAAACGGTTTTAGAAACTCTGTTTGCTACCAATAGCTCAGGCCTCCCATCTCCATCTAAGTCGGCCACAGAAATACAGCCAGGGCCGGTACCCGTTGCGAAATCAATCTTTGGTGCAAAGGAAAGCACTCCTGCTATAGTTGTGTTTTTTAAAACAGATATAGTATTTGAATTTAGATTTGCGCTTATGATCTCTGCTTTCCCATCTCCATCAAGGTCCCTGATAAACACATAGGGAGTACTGGCAACAGTAAGGTCTAATTTATTGGCAAAAGAAATACTTTGCCCGGTAGATGTGTTTCTAAAAACAGATACAGTGGAACTATTTCCATTAGACACCAGCAAATCTAGTTTGCCATCACCATTAAGATCACCGTAGGAAGTATTTAAAGGATTACTATCATTGCCATAAAGATTTGAATAGTACCCAGGGGAAAACCAGTTAGCTCCGCCGCCGGTGGTGTTTTGAAATATCTGTATTTGGCCACCCGTGCAAGTTATAATTAACTCCGATTTTCCATCATTATTGAAATCGGCAATATTTACCGATAAAGGCAATTTGTTGTCCGTATACAAATAATTAGATTTCCTGGTATAGAGGGTAGGTGATAAGCTTTCTGAAGGAAATGTGAGTATAAAAGGTTTGCTTGAAAACGCAGTTAAGGTATTACAAATAACAGATATTGGTTGGTAAGTTGCACCAGTTGGAACTATTACTTTAATGGTTGTTGTACTGGCATAAGTAATTGTTGCTTTTACTGCACCGAAATACACACTGTTACCCTCTGCAGTATCATTAAAATTTGTCCCTGTAATAGTTATAATGCTACCGGCTGAGGCTGATACGGGGCTGAAAGACGTTATTGTCGGAATTGGGATATTATTAAAGCCTGTAAGGGTGGCCGATCCATAAGGGGTGGTAACGCTAATGGAGCCTTCAGTATTTTTGGGTGCAATTGCCAGGATGGCATTTGCTGAAATGATGCTGAACGACTGAGCCGGTTTCCCTCCAAAAGTTAAAGAACTGGCCTTTAATAAATTGGTGCCGTTTATTAAAACATCATAGCCGCCAGGTTCGGCTACTTGTTTAAACGATTTAAGGGTTGGTTCGATTACCTGATTTTTTAAAAGTGAAATACTCCCGCTTTTCGTACCACCATTATTGGCAACTGCTATATCTGGTTTCCCGTCATTATCGTAGTCGGCCATGGCTAATCCGTAAGGGGATGAACCCGTAAGGTAAGTCACAGGCGGAGCAAAGCCGATCGAGCTCTGGGAGCTTAGATTTCTGTAAACCGATAAACTGTCGCTATTTGAATTCGCAATTACGACATCAGGCTTTCCGTCTCCTTCAAGATCTGTAAGGGAAATTGCTGTAGAAGACGTGTTTTTTCCGATCAGGTAAGTTTGCGGCGGGGAAAAAGAAACACTTCCCGGGGTGCTGGTATTTCGAATAACAGAAAATATATTCGATCCTGTTATAGCTGCAACATCCGGTTTTTGGTCTCCATCCAAATCACCAATGGTTATTCCGTTATGGCCGGTAGTGGTTAATTTAAATTCATTAACCATGAAATTGATTCCCCCATTAGTACTTATATTCCTTAACACGGTAACCATACCTGATCCTTGAGGTGAGATCGTCAGGTCCTGCCAGCCATCGGCATCAATATCTCCCATTGTTATATCATTCCCAGCATAACCAAAGTCCAGCCTGCCGGCAAAGTCAATGTTTCCGTTCTCACTAATATTTCTTAAAATAGAAACATTGTAGGTGAATCTGCTTAAAACAGCCAAATCTGGCCGTCCATCATTGTCCAGGTCGCCGGAACAGATCTTAAAGGGTTCATAACCTGTTTTAAACTCAAGCAGAGTGGCAAAAGAAATAGTGCCATTAGTGCTTGTGTTTTTAAAGATAAAAGCCCGGTCTGAGTTTTCGCTAACTACTGCAATATCAGGTTTACCATCATTATTAAAATCTGCAACGCTAAGTCCGTAAGTTGCATCCCCGGCAGGAAGAACTAAATTTGCATTACTCGAAAATGGGGCGGCCTTACTTCCTGTATTTTTAAATATTAAGACAGCATCCTTATAGTGGTCTGTAGCCACGAGGTCTGGTTTACCATCACCATCCAGGTCAGCACTAGCTATGGCATTGATGTCGTTTCCGTTATTACCAGTAAGCTCGGTTTTGGGAGCGAAAGACGTGGTTGAGAATACGGCATTTCCATCCGGGAATGTAATGTTAAATGATAGCGTTGATGAGGCGTTAAGGTTATTACTGATTACTGTAACAGGCTGATAGGAAATACCTGGAGGTACAGCCACCTTCAATGAAGTTTTTTCTGCTGCTATAATATTCGCCTTAACTGCTCCAAAAAAAACCTTGTTCGAAGAAATATTCGTGCTGAAATTATCTCCGGTAATAGTTACTTCGGTACCAACTGGCCCTAACAAAGGAGAAAAGCCATTAACAACAGGCGAGGTGATATTACTAAAGCCTTTCAATATTCCTGTACCAATGGGCGTAGTAACGGCTATATCTCCTGCCAGATTATCATTAACGGCGGCTTTTATACTTGTTTCAGAGATAAGGGTAAAAGATTTTACCTCAGATCCAGCTATGGTTACAGAACTTGTCCCCGTAAAATTCGTTCCGGTGATGAGAATATTTTCAGCATCGCTGCCATTAACCTTTTTGTAAGAATACACAAAGGGCTTAGTTACCTGACTTGTTAACACAGAAATAATTCCTTCCTGGTATCCCAGCACGGCAATATCTGGTAAATTATCACTATTAAAATCTCCTGTTGCAACACTTCTTGGGTCATAAGTTGTTTCATAATAGGCAGCCTGGCTGAAAGAAACGGATCCGCCTATAGATGTGTTCTTCAGAACACTAACCAAGCTCCAGCCTTTATTTCCAAGTGCTAAATCAGGTTTCCCGTCTCCATCCAGATCCTCTAAGGTAAGGCCGTATGGATTCAGATCAGAATAGGAAAGAGGATTGGCAGCTTCGTAAGGATATTTTCTTACCGGAACTGAAATAGTGTTGAAAGAAATGACTCCAGATGCGCTTGTATTTTTTAGGACGGTAACCGATGTCCCAGTAGAGCTAGTAAAAGCAAGCTCGTTCCTTCCATCACCATCCAAGTCTGCGGAAACTAACTTTTGGACACCAGTTGCGGCGAACAACTTTGCTGCTGCGAATGAAATAGCAGAGCCTGAACTGGTGTTTTTAAGCACTGAAAAATAGGTAGTTCCAGCGTGCCCCACAATAAGTTCAGGTTTTTGATCACTATCAAGATCGGACATAAGAATACTTCCTGGTTGATATAAGGTGTAATCTGATTTTTCAAAGGAAATACTACCTGCATTACTGGTGTTTTTGAATACAGACGTTGTGCCAGCCGATAAACAAGCTATTGCCAGATCTAATTTCCCATCTCCGTTAAGGTCACCGACTGTCAGCCCCTGGGGAGAAGATGCGGTTGCAAAATTAACTGCTGGATTAAATGAAATAGTTCCAGAGGTGCTATTATTGATATATACCGAAAAATTGTTGCTTACACTGTTGAGCGTTATCAAGTCGGTTAACCCATCTCCATTAATATCTGCATTTACAGTAGCAATAGGAGAGGTACCGGTAGTTAATTTTATCGTCGGACTCGCAGAAAACAGAACCGCTTGCCCCGAGTTTTTAAAAATAGCCAGGTTATTGTTAACAGAATTTGTGGCCACCAAATCAAGCAGTCCGTCGCCATCAAGATCTCCGGATAAAATATCGGCCCCACCGTACATGCTTGTTGTACCTATTGTAAGGTCCATTCTGTTGCCGAACGATGTTTTGGAAAATACTGCGTTTGCTCCAGAAAAGGTGGGGTTAAATGATTTAGAAGAGTATGCTATTAAACCATTACTAGTAACTGTAACCGGTTTATATGAAGCCCCAACCGGAACCTTTACAATTAACGATGTAATATCTGAACTTATAATTTCAGCTTTAACGCCACCAAAATATACCGAGTTTAACGTGTTGCTTGTTCCGAAATTATTTCCTGTGATAGTAACGTTGCTGCCTACCTGGCCTTGCTCTGGACTAAAGGAAGTGATGCTTGGCACCTGACTGTAGGTATTATTGACAAAAAAAAGTATAAGGCTGCACAGAATGAAAAATACCTTACCAGTTGCAGGTATTACAAGTCTTTTGATGGTCATGGAATAGGTTTAGTATAACAAAAAAATAATTACGATAAGAACGTATATACGAAAGTTTGTCTTTCTCCGTTGTAAAAATAAGTACTTTTTGGTTAAAATTTGACTGCAATATCTACTTCGATGATGTCAGTTTAAACAGAGGGCTGTTAATGAGAATCTGCAGCGCTTAACCGAAGGAGTTACATTTATAAGGCTGATAATATTTTATATGGGAGCTTAATTCTTTTGTAAGAGCGATTGAGAAGACTATTGGCAAGGAGAATAGCACAGAGGTGGTTGACTAACTATAAGCTTTTTTTTAGCTTACAGGTTCTGATTAATCCGCTATGTATCACAAATGCAGCGCAGAGTCCATGAATGAGACTCTGCTGGGAAAGAAACTTATAATCAACCTCATTGGTGAAAATCTTATCCACTATTATTGCGGCCTAAAAACGAAGGGATTTGGAGATAATCAATAACTACTAATCAAATTTTTATTCTTTCTTGAGGATCAATTTTTTGTTTGAACTTTCAGAATTATCTGTAAGTATTGGGATGAAAGTAATACTATTATCATTGAAAGCTTTTACTTTGTAATGCAGATAAAAAGATTTAAATGTGTTCTCCAGAAACTCATTGGGAGTTTTTTCAACAAACTTGTACAAACCTTCCGAAAGCAAGTATTTGACTTTTAATAATTGTTCCGATTCATCAAACTCCCATGTTCGGGTTGGGTTAGTGGTTTCATAGCCCAGGCTACCTGGCATTTTTTGCGTTTTTACAAGTGGAATATATAGGCGGCCTGTTCCGGCCCTTCGGAGAAGGTGGTTAACTTGCACAGTGGGGATGCTTATACGGAGTCAAGCCTTTCAGGCTCAATAACAACGAGTTACACCCGGTGGTTCCTCAGAGTCAAGCCTTTCAGGCTTTCCCGGTAGTAGCAGAACATGCTTTGCGAATCCACCGATATGGCGCTTAAACAACGGCACAGAAAATCGTTCGCAATAAATTTTCTTTCGAACATCGGGACACCTACGGCGCACCTTGAATTCATTAAGTTAATGACATTGCCCAGAGCCGTTCTCCAAAGGAGTCCTTCTGACAGAGTACGTTTCCTGAACATTGTTTGTGAAAAGAATCCGATGCCAGCAATAAATTCTTTTAAGCTTCGCAACTGCTTGGTAGCTTTGATCATCTACAAATCTTTATCACCGCCCATTCTTAGGGTTCCATAGCCGCATTCTCGTAATTATAATTGACTATTTATAGCTATTGTAGCGCATTTGCAAAAAGCCTAAATTCATTCATTGGGCCATCTACCCCAGACTGTATAACCATAAATCAGCCCCTATGGACACCGATCTACTCCAACAGCCAATAGATAAGGCGAAAGAAGAAAATAATCAGCTGGTATTTTCTTACTTAACACTAAGAAACTTAATTGGATTTGGCGGAATGCTGCTACCTATTCTTTTAGCACTTTTACCGTCCAGGCCCTCAGATTATTATTACAATTTAGAACCCTCTATAAGCGATTATTTCTACACCAATAGGGGAGATATCCTGGTAGTGATGCTTTGTATCATTGGAACTTTCATGATAACATATACCGGGTATTCTTGGAAGGAACGGCTACTGAGTTCTGTTGCCGGTATTTGCGCAATGGGTGTAGCTTTTGTGCCTACAGAAAAGAATTGTTTAGAATGTGCTCAAAGTGTACATACAGATAGTGGTGGTGTTTTTCCAACCCTTTCCGGAACGGGATGGCACTTTCTCTTCGCAGCTATATTTCTCTCATGCACGGCTATAATGTCCCTGGTTTACTTTACCAAAGGAGGACATACACGCGACGGCGAAGGAACATTAACTAAGAAGGGAAAAAGAAATGTTATCTTCAAGGTTTGTGGATGGATTATAATAGTATCGTTAGCTATTTTGGGCATATACATTCTGTCAGACCGGCATTTTAAACCATTCCCAATGATTTACACCTTTGAAACTATTGCAGTAGAAGCGTTCGGCTTTTCCTGGCTGGTTAAAGGCCAAACCTTATTGCCTGATGGCGAGCACTACTTGAGCTATGGTTTCAGACAATTTATCCGCCTATTTAAATAGGTTAATTAGAAATTCAAGATTTCATGACAATGATGTAAAGAAAATATCCAACATCATTGTCATGTTCTAGCCCAGAGAATCTTGTCCTGCAACCGGTTGCTTTAAAATATTCAATGTTATAGCGCCCGAGTTATTCCAATAAAATCCAGGAGTATCAT
>Ga0307408_100001197_pt1 | contig 19594 bp, 18 predicted proteins | sample 322Cmetagenome_FD_202116 | JGI IMG/M metagenome (GOLD analysis project Ga0307408, IMG submission 202116) | Maize rhizosphere microbial communities from greenhouse at UC Davis, California, United States - 322HYB-C-3 | ecosystem: Host-associated > Plants > Roots > Rhizosphere > Soil | place... | reverse complement strand
TTGTTGTTGTATCGTTGTTCACAGGAGGTAATTCAGTTGTAGCACTAAAGCTTTTCACTGTATAGGTTTCATTATTAATACGATCATAAACCGACTTTGGTATCGCTACATCTACACTCGGTATTTTTTGTTCAGGTTTAATCCATTCCAAATCGCCCCGCTTCCAAACATACACCAGTCCAAGAATCAATATTCCCACAAAAACGAACATCTCAAATAAAGTAAGCCATCCCCAGTTGGGTTCAGCCGCTAAAAGCATTTTTTGTCCGAAAACGGTCGCCCATGGAAAAATGAAGACCATTTCCACATCAAACAAAAGGAAAATAAGGGCAATTACGTAAAAGCGGGTGTTAAATTGTATCCATGAATTGCCAGTAGGCTCTTCTCCACATTCGTAAGATGTTAGCTTTAAGGGAGTTGGTTTTTTAGGTGCCAGAAGTTTCGATAAGAAAAGTGTTGCTGAAACCAGAAGCACTCCAATTATAAGAAAGAGAAATATTTTGCCAAACTCCGTAAGCTGGGACGGTTGATCCATGCCGCAAAATTAGCAAAATTAGCGGCAAGAGACAAGAACGAAGCGTCAGTGTAACGCAATTAGGAGAGGAAATTATGAAGTTAAAAAGGCCGAAGTGTGGGGATATGTGCTGCATGAAATAATTCATCGCCGATGTGTAGCTCCCGGACAGTTCTTACAAAAGGCGTCCGATGGTTCATTGGATCAGATTATCCTTGTTTCTTAAATTTTAACAGCATTTTCCGTTCGTCTCAGAGTTACACTGTGTGCTTTGCGGTGCCTTCGCCTACTTTGTGTTTAACCAGTTTTGCAGCTCTTTTCCCAATCGTAAATTCATCTATCTTTGCCGCTATGAAAAAAACGATAGCGCTAGTTACCGGCGGCTTTACAGGAGAACGCGTAGTATCTTTAAAAAGTGCAGCGGTTATTGATTCGAACTTAGACAGAGATAGATTTAACGTATATAAAATTATTATTGATGCCGATGGCTGGTTCTACGAAGCTGCCGATGGTTCTAAAACGGCGGTTGATAAAAACGATTTTTCGTTGACTGTTAACGGTGAAAAAATCCTTTTCGATGGTGTTTTTATTGGCCTTCATGGCTCTCCGGGTGAAGATGGGAAATTACAGGGCTATTTTGAGTTATTGAACATCCCATACAATACATGCGATGCCTTAACTTCAGCTATCACTATGAATAAAGGCTACACCAAAGCGGTTGTGGATGGAGTGCCCGAGTTGAATATAGCCAGATCAGTTCAATTGTTTTCTAATGGCACTGCCGCTGTTGAGGAAGTGGTTAATAGCCTGCGATTTCCACTTTTTGTAAAACCCAATAATGGAGGAAGCAGCATTGGAATGAGCAAGGTTAAGGCAGCCGAAGAATTACCGGAAGCGCTTAATAAGGCTTTTGCAGAAGGTGATCAGGTTTTGGTTGAAGAATTTATTAAAGGTCGTGAATTTACGATTGGCATATATAAAGGTAAGGACGGAATAAAAGTGCTGCCGGCTACTGAAATTATTCCTTCAGAACAATATGAGTATTTTGATTTTGAAGCGAAATATACCACCGGTGCAACTAATGAAATTACTCCGGGTCGTATGACTGAGGATGAAAAAGCAAGGGTAGAACGAGTTGTTGAAAAGGCTTACAAGAAGCTGAATTGCCGAGGTGTGGTTCGCATAGATTACATTTTGCAGGAAGGAACCGATGATTTTTATTTTATTGAAGTAAATACCGTTCCCGGACAAACCGAGAATAGCATTATTCCTCAGCAGGTTAGGGCAATTGGACGTACAATAAAAGATTTTTATACCGAACTATTAGAGGTAAGCTTGTAGGTTGATTTCCATTTGTTGCGGTTAACTATCAGCTTTTTATAAGTTAACCGTGGGGTGATCGACTTGATTATAAGTCGTTTGTGTTTTTTTAAATTTTGACTTTTTAAATTCAACAAATTACTAATTTATAGTAAGGCGGTCAGTCGTTTTAAAGCTGTCCGCCTTTTTATTGAAATATATCGTAACAATTGTTGTTACCATTCGTAATTCATCATGTTTCATACCCTGCGGAATTGAAATTTATGTTAAGTATGGGAATCTATGAGAGAGGTTTTACGGGTAAATTGGGATTTTATCCTCTATGAAGAAAAAGGATATCTGATTTTATTTGTTGTAAATGGACATAGCGGTCTTGATTGCGTTACTTACAGCTTAACCAAGAAAGAGGCCGCCGCATTTAAACGTAAGGGGAGTAGTGTATTGATGGAAAAGGTAGAAATAATCAGACAGGGCTTGAAGACAATTCCCCAACTAGACTTTTTGCCTTAAAATGTTATTCGATCCTCCAGCTTTCACATTGCGTTAAAAAGTCTTCGTTGGCATCTGCTCCGATACCTGGGGCACTGGTATCAATTTTAAGGTTGTATTTTTCGTAAGCTACGCCTCCCACGCAAGGATCTGTCAAATGGCCTAAGAGACAGGTGTCTAAATCAAAATACTTTATTTGTGGACATGCATAAGCGAAATGTAGTTTGGCGCTTAGTGCAATTCTGGATTCGAGCATCCCGCCAATCATACATGGAACGTTTGTTTCGGATGCTGTTTTGTAAATCTTCAAAGCTTCGGCAATTCCACCCGATTTGGAAAACTTAATATTGATGGAGTTACATGCCTTCTGCTGAATTAACTTCCTGGCATCATGATGGTTATAGCAACTTTCATCGGCCATAATCGGGATAGGTGAGGCGTTGACTAATTCTGGTAAATAATCGTCAAACCACGTGCGCATGGGTTGTTCGCAAAATTCAATATCATATTCTGCCAGAGCGTTTAAAACGTATCTGGCATCTTCGTAAGTCCAGCCCTGGTTGGCATCAATCCTGATTATAATGCTTTTACCAACCAACTCTCTTATTTTTCTGATTCGTTCTATATCCTCAGAGGGATCTTTTCCAAGTTTTACTTTAAGTATACTGGCGCCAGATTGCACAAATTCGCTAGCTTGTTTGGCTGCCTCAGCGGGTGTATGAATGCCGATTGTAATATCCGTTACAGCATTTCTTTCTGCACCTCCTAGAAATTTAAATAAAGGCAATCCGGCATTTTTTGCTGAAAGATCATACAGCGCCATGTCGAAAGCACTTTTAATCGTGGTATTACGGGCTGTAAAAAGATCAAGTTCACGCAGGCGCTCGTTTAGATGCAACGCATTTTTGCCAATCCAAAGCTGGGCAAAATCTTTCGCCATGGCCAGACAAGTCTCCTGGGTTTCACCCACAATTACTGGGAAAGCTGAGCATTCACCTACGCCGTAAATGCCTGCATTAGTATGCACCCGGATGAAAACATTCTGTGCATAGTCCATGGTTCCGGTTGCTATAGAAAACGGAACCATGGGGATGCTAAAGCGATAAATATCTACGGTGCATATCAGCATATCACTTTAATAAAACTTCTGTAGCTCCATAACCAAATTTCTCTTTGTAGGCATCTTTGTAAGTTTTTACTTGTTGATGCTTACTCACAATCTTCTGAATTTCATGTCTGAGAGTACCATTGCCAACTCCGTGGATAAAAATTATCGAAGTCAGTTTATGAACAATGGCAGCATCAAGGGCTTTTTTGAAATGCTCCAGCTGTATGTTGATGATCTCTGCACTGTTTAGAAACTGATAGTCGTCCCGTAACTTCTCAATATGAAGATCTATTTCTCTGGCAGGCTTTTCTATTTCCTTCTTTTCTTCACTAGGTTTAAAAAAGCTCTCCTTAATTTTTTCAGCATCAATAACCAGCTCGTCTTCATCCAAACGGAAAAGCCATCCTTGCTGCTTCATCAACGGCACATTCTTTTTCGCACCAGAAAAATCTTTAGCTCTAAATTTCTCTTTAATAATTAGCGGCTCCGGAAGCTTTGTTTCCATCGTGCTATGGTAGGCAATATGAAATTCAAAGCCATGCCAGTTGCTCAGTTCGGTTAAGCTGGCTGTATATACTTTGACGGTCGAGTTGCCGGCCAGCAAACCAGCATAAAAGCCTTTATGTTTTTCATTGTGTTCCGTATTTAACGACAGCAAGAGCTGGAACGAGGTTTCGTTGATAATATGAAAATGAACCACAGATCCCTTGTTGGCATCGCTAATCACCGCTAAATGGACGCCTTTGAGTTTAAATTCTTCAGGTTTTATCGGTTTTTCTACCACAGCCTGACTTTCAACACCTTCCTCCATACGGCCAAAAACACGAGTTACTTTACTTGCCAGCACCGGAATTTCGAAATCATCTTCGCCAGTAACCCCAATCATCTGCTCGTCAATAATGCGGGTAATATAGCCTTCCATCTTTTCGTCCACAAACCGAACGAATTCACCTATTTTATAATCCATAATTTATTGTGCCTTGTAGATATTACCTAAATCTGGTAATGAGATATTGTTTTCCGCTAAGTTAAGTATCCTAAATTATCAATTGCCTTTTTCTAAATAAATAAGACATTTGCGCATCATATATTCATCCAAAATGTCTCAGCAAGCAATTATAAAATGGTATGAAGAACAAGCCCGGGCTGCGGGAAAAAGTTCAGATTACTTTAAGAAACGTATAAATCAATATTCTTTTCTCAGGCTTGCTGTGCTGGCGCTTATAATTTTTGCAGTATATAAAAGTGTTGAGGCAGAACAGGTTTTTCTAACAGAACTGGCTGTTTTGGGTGGGATGCTCGCTTTTGCATGGCTGGTTAGTAAGCAGGGGAAATTTGAAAAGGAAATGGCTTTTTACAAGGCGTTGGCCGATGTTAATAAAAATGAGCTGGAGTGTATTTTAAACCAAAGGAATAAGTACCCGGATGGAACTTCTTTTGTGGATGAATCACATTTTTACACCTCAGATCTCGACATTTTTGGACGAGGATCTTTATTCGCACTTTTAAACAGATGCGCAACCGCGGCCGGAAATAATAAGCTATCGGGCTGGTTAAAAGCTGCTGCAAAAACAGAAGAAATAGAAGCAAGACAAAACGCTGTTATAGAGCTAGCCCATAAGCCCGAATGGTTGCAGCACTTTAAAGCTTCGCTATGGTTTTCTCTGCTAGATGCTGACAGTGACGTACCTAAGATTTTACTCTATTTAAAGGAACCATTTTCTAATTTATCTCCTTTGATTGTGAAGTATATCAGCCTGGCTCCGTGGCTGGTGTTGTCCTGTGCGGTTGCGGGAATCTTTTTTCCCTATTTTTTTATACCAGCTGCTGTTGCTGGTATAGTAAACGTTGCTATTGTTTTTTCTCATTCGATGAACGTGAACAAGGCCGATTATTATTTGGGAAAAGCTGGTAAAACTCTTTACAACTATTCGGAAGCCTTCAAGCTGATCGAAAAAGAGGAGTGGACTTCGCCTTATTTGAAGAGCTTAAGTGTTAAGAACATTGCCGGAAAAGGGAGCTTGTTTCATGAGAGTTTGAAGAAGTTGTCCTCGCTTTCAAGTAAGCTGGAGTATCGGTTAAATATATTTGTAGGTCCGGTATTGAACTTTGTTTTTGCATGGGATGTTCGTCAGCTTATCGCGATAGAGCGGTGGAAGCAGGAAAATGCTCTTTCCGTTGAACTTGCTTTTAACGATTTATCTACCCTTGAGGCATTAGTGAGTTTAGTAAGTGTACATGTTAATTATCCCGAATGGTGTTTCCCTCAAATTTCGGATGCGGATGGCTATTCATATTCGGCCGATCAATTGGGGCATCCGCTAATAACGAAGGGCCGGGTGCTGAATGATTTTCAGCTTGATAACACGTTTAAAGTAGATATTATAACCGGATCTAACATGGCCGGAAAAAGCACCTTTCTGCGCACCTTGGGTATAAACGCGGTTTTGGCTTTGGCAGGAGCTCCTGTTTGTGCCAAAAAGTTGGTAATCAGTAATGTGTTGATATTTACTTACATGCGAATTAAGGATTCGTTAAATGAAAGTACCTCCACATTTAAGGCTGAATTAAACCGGCTAAAGTTTCTGCTCGATACTTTATCTGGCAATGAAAAGGTTTATTTTATGATAGATGAAATGCTTCGGGGTACCAATTCGGTAGATAAGTATCTGGGTTCTAAAGCTATAATTGAAAAGTTGATAGCTTTGAATGCTGTCGGGCTGGTTGCCACTCACGATCTGCAAATTGCCAAGCTTGAAGATAAGTATCCACATTATGTAAGAAATTTTTACTTCGACATCCGGATAGAGCATCACGAAATGCTCTTTGACTATAAATTAAAGCATGGAGCCTGCCAAACATTCAACGCAGCGATATTACTCAAAGGCTTGGGATTAGATATTTCACATAATTAGAATGCGCCTTATACTCTGAGAGTATATTTTAAGGCAGAGCTTTAAACCTCTGAACGAACGCTCTTCTTCTTTGGTGATATATCTGCTACCGCTTCGTTTAAACATCGAAACGAGCTTTATTTTTTTGCGCCCGAAGTCGAAAACTTCTTTAAAACGCTAATATGCGGGTCTGGATATGATTTTGGTTGGTTCCTCATTCCATATTCAACAAGTACATATCGCTTTGTGGAGCAATGTGCACAAAAGAAAACACGAAGAGGAATAAAACTTAAATACCTTCTAACCCAATTCCATCTATGAATTTGATAGTGGTAAACTGTATTGCATTTTCTGCACCTTAAGTCCTCTAAATACATTTATTAAGTAACGCTATAACTGGTTTAATCAAGAATAACACTCTTTTAAGAGTAAGTAAGTTAGTTGCCCATACGCAATTTAAAAAAATGTTTTTAAAACATAATAGTAGATCGAAGAATTTTCGTTTTAAATCGATAAAAATTAAGTTGATACTCTTTCGCGGCCGGGAAAATCTAAAATTAATCCAATGATGTCTGTGTAAATTCATTACTCCCCTGATTTCAGGATGTTTCGCGTTTTTTAATTTTGACTTTTAATTTTATCACAAGGAGGATCGCCTGCCTTGCAAAATGCGATAAAATGATCTGCTTCGTATTTCTTCTAGTGTTAAACCGGTCGCCATGGCTTCTTCCTCTGTAATGGCACCGCAGTTCATTGCTTTTAAAAAGAAATTTAGCAGCCCTTGTCCCGTAGCCGCATCATCAAAAATATCCCCGGTAAGGGTAGAAATTGCAGCACGTTCAACAAATGTTCTCAAACGAAATACAGCATCTTCGTAACTGCTTAAAAAGAAATTATAGGTGGCCGCATAGCGCATAGGTAATTGTGCCGGATTCAAATCCCAGCCTTGATACATGCCATTAATTAATGAATGCATGGTATGATTGTAGCCAACCTTCCAGCCATGATGTACGGCTTCTCGGTTTTCTGCTAATTGTTCAAATGTTAAATGATCGCCACGATGCGGGCCGATTGGCATAACATTGGTCGCTCCGTCAGATAAAAAGATTCCTGTACTGCCCAATGCAACTTTAGTCATGTGGTGCGCAAAATCGCATACCGAATGTGCCATTGTTTGATATTTGGCAGTTATTCCACAAGATGCAGTGTAATCGTATGTACCGAAATGGGCTGCAATGCAACGTCCTTCGCTGGCTTTTATAATGCGAAACAAAGGATTGCGACCTTCATCATCCATTATAATTTGAGTAGCCTCAACCATCGTTTCCATCTTTAGTGATCCAGGATTAAGATTATGCGCTTTCTCGATAAGCTCAAAAAGACGGACTAATGTAATTACTTGCTCAGGTATGGTTACTTTGGGAAGCATCACCACAAAGTTTTCAGGTAAAACGCCTCCGGTTGTTTCAAGTAAAGTGCTTAGAAAAATATCCAGCGTTCTAACTGCTCTTGCTTTCAGATCCTCGGTAAAGGGTTTGATGCGGATGCCGATAAAGGGGGATATGGTTCTGTTTTGCATTCCCTTGGCAAGCTCAATAGCGGCCTGTACAGCGGTTGCATCTTCCTCATCATTAGGCCTGTTTCCAAATCCGTCTTCAAAATCAATTCGAAAGTCTTCAACGGCCTCTGTTTCGAGTTTTTTAATGATTTTGTTGTATACAGAATATGCCAACCAATGGCTTTCGTCTTTACGTTCAGCTTCGGTCATCTTATCCAGTTTGCGACTTAGTTTTTCAATGTCCTTTTCGTGACAAGGCAGTGTTTCATAGCCTTTTAATTGAAGCACATTTGCCAGAACTACGAAATTGGGCGCATAGGTTTTAAAGCCTTTAAGTGCAATCTCAGCCATTTTAACCGTGGTGTCCGATTTAAATAAATTAGCTCCGCCATAAACCGTATGCACTGGTTGACGATCAGGTTTATCTCCCGGATATTTTTTTTGAAATTCTCTGTTAAAATTACCGAGCGTACTTAGTAAGGCATCCTTTTCATTATCGTTTATACTGAGTTTCATTACGGTTTACTTTAATTGTTGATGGCTAATTAGTTAAAGGAAATTTCTCGTATTTCTTTACGATCCGCGGTAAGTTGAATATCCAAATGGATTTAATAACAAGGGAACGTGATAATGCTCCGCAGTTGCTATTTCAAAAGTAATTTCAATAAAAGGATAAAATGTTTTAAGCTCCAAATTATCAAAGTACATTTTTGTTTCAAACTTCAGTTTATACAAACCTGAGGGCAAAATAACATCCTTGTCAAGCAGATCTGTAATCCGGCCATCCTTGTTTGTATAGCCCCAGGCTAGTAACTTCCATGTTTCAGCTTCCAGTTGTTTCAAACTAATTTTTACTCCCTCGGCGGGTTTTCCACTCGTAGTATCTAGAATATGAGTAGTGATTTGGCTCATTCAAATAATTTTTTCAATCGTAATAAAGTGATCTTAATCTGTTCTGCTGCCGCGATTTTCAACTCTTTATTTAAGTCGTTGGACAATCTGCTTTGAAGGATAGTAAGCATTTCTTCGGCTGATTTTCCGCTTGCACAAACAATAAAAATAAACCCAAATTTCTCTTCGTAAGCTATATTTTCTTTGGCCAGGGCTTGCAGAGTGTCCTCTGATGCTTCATTTACTCCCGATTGTTCTACCGAAGCAAGGTTGGCCGTAGCAACGAACTTTTCCTTCAGGATTTTAATGTCCCCAATTTTTGGATGATGTGAGAAAGCTTGCAGATAGTCTTTTTCGCCGCACTGCTGCCATTTCAATATAGCTTGCTGTTGTAAGTCTTCTAGATGTCTTACCGGAAATATTTCAAGCATTTTGCTAACCCAATTGTCAGAGCCGCAACACGTAAAAAGCAACGCTTCTTGTTGATTTTTTTGCAGCTTATTGAATTCTCCGATAGTCATATAATCTTGATAGTTTAAAATTTTGGTAACCGCCTTTTGCTGAACAAACTTCGCAAGCATTTGTAAATGCCTATTCAACCGTCGGAAAGCGATTAATGTTCTTATAATAGATGTACACAGCTGGTTCCTTGCCCATTGCTGTAAACCATTGCTGGCAGTAGGGGGCCATCCAAATTGAGTCGCCCTTTTTTACGGGATACCAATTTTTTTCGAGCATATAAACACCCTGTCCCTGCAAATACATTAGTCCGTGTTCCATGATATGCGTTTCCACCATCGGTAAATGGCCGCCCGAATCGTAGGTGAAAATGTTTACAGCCATATCAAAAGATAGATTATCCGGAAGCAAAACCTGTAACCTCAAAGCCGGATCACCTAAATACTCGGGACCGGGCACTGATGCTGCGTCCCCAAATAAGGTAGCTGGCGTATCGTAGCCCTCAAGAGGTTCGTATACTTTATGAAAAGTAAGAATTTCAGTGCCTTCTTCAATGTCTTTGAAGGAGTAATCTTTGTCGATAGGTACATAAACAAACTGGCCTGTTTTTAGGGTTTTTGTTTCGCCACTGATATCGGCACGGGCGCTGCCTTTTATGATATAGAAAAATATTTGCGACTTAATCGTTTTTCCACTAAGCTGGCAGCCCGAAAATGCTGTTATTAAGGTTTGGCATAAACGTGCTCCCATTTGTTCGTTAATAATCACATTTACCCGGCAGTTCTTCCATCCGGGAACGTTGCTGTTTATGTAACCATCCGGACTTATAATCGCATGGCTGCTTTTTACCACAGACCGGGTTAATGCTGAAATTTCCATTCTGTTTTTGGGTTTAAAGTGATTAGTGTATTAATAAAATCCTCCGATACTTCAAGGGCGGCAGCAATGTCGTCCTCATTGGTATTCTCTAAAGGATTATGACTTATTCCTTTGTCGCATCTAACAAAAAGCATACAAACCGGTGAAACGTTAGCAACCTGAACGGCATCATGTCCGGCTCCGCTAGTGAGTTCAACTAAAGGATAATTTGGTTTTTCTATTGATCTGATTAGTAGTTGTTTGAGGTTTTTATCACAGCTTATAGGTTGCGTATTCTGTATCAATTTCCAATAAGCACGAATGTTGCGTTTTGCCGCGATGAGATGCAATGTTTCTTCAACGTGTTTTGCAGCTGCCGTCAGAAATTCCGAATCAGAGCTTCGCAAATCAACACTGCAGGTAACTTTGCCGGGAATTACATTGCTGGCAGAATCAAAAACATCAAGCTTTCCTACCGTGGCAACAAATCTGTCTTTATGAGCAAGAGCGTAAGTCTCAATGGCTAAAATAAATTCGGCTGCACAGCATAAGGCATCTTGTCGCATGTTCATAGGAACGGTTCCGGCATGTCCGGCAAAGCCTTCAAATTCAACGGTAATGCGTTTCTGTCCAGCAATGCCGTTAACCACACCAATAGGGATGTTCCGGTCATCCAAAACTGGCCCTTGCTCAATATGGATCTCAAAATATCCAAGCCAGTCTTGTGCAGGGATAGCATCTTTTTTTATTTGGCTAAGAGAAGAGGAACCAATCGTATTAAGCACCTCTTTTAACCGGATGCCATCCTTGTCTATACAATCGAAAAGCGAGGGTTCAAAAGAACCGGTAACCACTTTGCTGCCAAGATAAGTAGTATGGAATCGAACTCCCTCTTCGTCAGAAAATGCAATCAATTCTATATGGAACGGAATTTCTTTTCCTGAATTTATCAGCGCTTCCAGTAAGTTTAAACCAGCCAGCACACCTAAAGGACCATCGAATTTTCCCGCATTTACCACGGTATCAATGTGTGATGCAATTACGAAAGTTTTAGCTTCTGAATTGTTACTGAGTAGCTTACCACGCACATTTCCAATGCTATCAATGTGCGTGTTTAAGCCAGCTTCCAGCATCCACATAGCAACTTTACGACTTGCCTCAACAAAAGCTTCGCTGCCAAACGTCCTTGTTAATGCAGTATCGTCTTCGCTAATAGCTGCAAGGGCGTTTATTCTTTTTAATACCTGTCGGGCTCGTTTCTTGTAATCACTCATTCCCTAAAATCATTTTTCCTTCGTTTAGGCTCGTAAAAACGCCGCTATCGTAAGTTTTTCTTCCTCCAATATAAGTTTGTTCAACTACTCCGCACAATTCTTTTAAAAAGTAGGGAGTGGTTTTATGCTTATGCTGAATCATTGATTCTCGAACCCTGAATAATTTCTTTTCATCCCATACAATCAGATCAGCATCGTATCCAGGTAAAATTTTTCCTTTTTTGTGTTCTTTTCCTATCAATTTGGCTGGATTTTCACAAAGCCATTTTGTAATATCCAAAACCGATCGTGATCGTTTTTTTGCGCCTGTCCACAGTGCCGGAAGTGCAAACTGAAGAGAGGCAATTCCTCCCCATGCTTTAATAAAGTCACCGCTCTGCAGTTTCTTGAAATCTGGGGGAGCAGGAGAATGATCGGTTGCAACCAGGTCAATAATTCCCGCCTCAAGTGCTTCCCAAAGTCTGTCATTATTTTCTTTTTCACGGATAGGAGGGGCACATTTAAATTGCGTCTGTCCGTCTTTAATATCCTCAGCATTAAAGAAAAGAAAGTGTTGAGCTGTTTCAACAGTTAAAGGAATGCCACGTTGCTTTGCTTCGGCAATTTGCTGAATGGAATCCGAAGAGGATAAGTGAACGATGTGAGTTCTGCAGTTAAATTCTTCACATAGCTTAATCATCAAAGCTATCGCATCATCTTCCCATTTTCTTGGCCGCGATGCTAAATAATCTGGATATGATCGGGGCTGTTGTTTCCTGAATTTGCTTGTTTCGTCAGATAACTCGCAGTGAACCAGTAAGGGTAAATTATGCCTGGCGATTAAAGGCATCGCTTTGCGCAGATCTCTTTCTGTTACATTAGGAAACTCATCTATCCCCGAATGGGTTAAAAAAGCTTTAAAACCCAATACCCCTTTTTCAATTAATGGCTCAATTTCATTGATTGTGCCTGGTATAATGCCACCCCAAAAACCGCAGTTAGCATGCAGTTGTTGCTTGGCCCGAATATATTTTTTATCGAAAGCCCGCACCGTTGTAGTTACTGGAGACGAGTTTAAAGGCATATCTACCAATGAAGTTACGCCGCCGGCAATAGCAGCCTTAGTTGCAGTATTGAAGCCTTCCCAGCTTGTACGGCCTGGTTCATTGATGTGCACATGAGGATCTATAACTCCTGGCATAACCAATCGGTCGTCCACATCATTTACCGGACAATCAACAACGGCGTTGTAAGGTAGGATTTGCTGTATGGTAGCTCCGTGTATAAAAATTATAGCTTCTTTAATGCCTTCGGGGGTAATTACCCGTTTACTTTTTACTGCTAGATGCGCCATTTATGATAAAATGTTTAAATATTCCAGAATGGATTGCTGAAATAACTATAGGAATTTCTAAATTGAAAAAAAACCGGAATAAATCAAATGATAGTCTTAATTTTTTTTACGAAAAAATAATATTTTTCTATCTTTTCGCTTGTAAATCTGTCGAAATGTTAATAGTTGCTTGGTTTTAATATATTTCTTTGATTTAATTGTTGTTAGGTTGATGATGTTTCTAATTCTGATCGCTATTGCTTTAATTGTATTGTGTTTGCTAATTGGTGTTTCGTATTCCTATCATTCAATTGAAAAAGGGAAAGCTACAACCTTAAGAACCCCTGGTGCACACGAGCTTTTGAAAGCTACCATTGCCGAATCAAAAAGCTGGTTGTATGCTGCTTTGACTGGTATAACAATTATTTTGCTGTTTCTGCTTTATTTATTTGTTGAAGGCACACCCTGGGAGGCTCATTTGATGGAATGGCTTAATATCGTTATCCGGGTTTTGCACGTCACTTTTGGTATAGCCTGGATTGGAGCCTCTTTTTACTTTGTTTTTTTGGAAAATGCCCTTAATCGCACAGAAAATTTAAGAGATGAATTGGCAGGTAATCTTTGGGCGGTACATGGTGGAGGTTTTTATTACCTGGAAAAGTATAAAATAGCTCCCAAGGAAATACCCAAAGAGCTGCACTGGTTTAAATACGAAGCCTATTTTACCTGGTTGTCCGGATTTAGTCTTTTATCGGTAGTGTATTATTTTAATGCAAAGTCGATGCTTATTGATCCTGCAGTCTTCGACATGTCCCCGGTTATGGCGGTTGCAATTGGAATTGGTTCATTTGCTGCAGGATGGCTAATTTATAATGCACTTTGTAAAACCTCCTTGGTTAAAAATAATATTCGTTTTGCGGTTGTTGGATTCCTGATTTCAGTTGCTTTTGCATGGTTTTATACTGAGGTGTTTAATAGCAGGGCAGCTTATATTCATTTCGGGGCAATGCTGGCTACAATAATGGCGGCCAATGTTTTTTTTGTGATTATTCCTGCCCAAAAGGCAATGGTGAAGGCTGCCAAAGATGGATTGCCCTTAAATCCTGAACTGGGGAAGCATGCAGGCTTGCGTTCTCTTCATTATAATTATTTCACTATGCCTGTGCTTTTTGTGATGGTGAGTAATCACTTTCCAAGCACATTTGGTAATAAATATTCCTGGCTTGTTTTAGCTGCAATTGTTCTGGCAACAGCAGGGATAAAGCATTGGCTCAATTTGCGGGAGAAGGGGCAGTTAAACGTTTGGATATTTCCGGTGTCGGCCCTAATTTTATTAGCTGTAGCTTTCGTTACTGCTCCACCTAAAAGCGCAAATAATTGTCAGCCGGTAGCTAATGACGAAGCCTTGGCTATTGTTAAAAAGCGCTGTACATCCTGCCATTCATCTCACCCAACAGATGATGTTTTCAAAGTAGCCCCCAACGGAATTATTTTTGATGATCTTCAAAAAATAAGCACTTTTAAGGATAAGATAATGCAGCGGGCAGTAATCACCAAAACGATGCCTCTCAATAATAAAACCCACATGACGGATGCAGAAAGGAATTTGATCAAGTGTTGGATCGACGGAATTGATTGAATAAAGAGAATTTCTAACTTCATCTTTGCCTCTTTTAACTTTCCAACGTATCATTGTAGCTTCTCAGGAACTTCCGGTTTTTGCCTCTTTTTTACCTTTCTTACTTCTTTACAACCCTTTAGAAAAACTTTTCAAATTTTGCTTTTGATTTTTCAATCCAATCACTATATTTGCGCCTCTGAAAAAGGATTGAAACAATGAAAGCTGATTTGCACCCAAAAAGTTATAGATTAGTTGTTTTTAAAGATATGTCTAATGACTATGCTTTCTTAACACAATCATGCATCGACACTAAAGAAAGTATTAAATGGGAAGACGGTAATGAGTACCCATTAATTAAATTAGAGATTTCTCATACTTCACACCCGTTCTATACTGGTAAGATGAAGTTAGTTGATACTGCTGGACGTATCGATAAGTTCCGTAGCCGTTACGCTAAGAAATAATCTTTATTATTTAAAATATATTAAAGTCCCGGTTAAACAGCTGGGACTTTTTTTATTTTTGCCGCTGATATGAATATCGTTCTCTTTGATGATGTAGCAAGGGAAAGTCTTTTACCCTTAACATTTACCCGACCGGTAGCTTCCTTACGAGTAGGAATATTAACTATAGCCGAAAAATGGGAAAAGCATCTGAAAGCCGAAGCTTCCTTTGTAACAGCAGAGTATCTTTCTGCAAGGTTTGCTTACACGCAATCCGATGATAGTATCTTTATTAACGGCTCTGTATGTCCAAATTCAGGTTTACTGGAAGCAATAAACTCTTTGGCTAAGGGGCAGGCTTTAGTACAGAATGACGTTCTTATTGCAGCAAAGGGAATTGGTGCCGAAAGTCTAGCTAACAGAACGCATGTCGAAGAAATTCCATACACTAGCGATTTCACAAGGATTGTTTATCCCGAAAATATTTTTTCTTTTAATGGTGCTGAAATACAGAACGATTATGAGCTGCTTACGAAGGGCCGAACATCTGCCACACTTAGTAGTACAAATACTATTTTAGGCGATAATATTTTCGTTGAAGAGGGCGTAAATGCAGAATGTGCCATACTAAATGCAACAACCGGCCCTATCTATTTAGGTAAAAACTCAACCATTCTGGAAGGCGCCGTAATTCGTGGTCCATTTGCCTTATGTGAGCATGGCTTGGTAAAGATTTCTGCAAAAATATACGGAAATACTACAATTGGTCCTCATTCAAAAGTGGGTGGAGAGGTGAATAATGCTGTGCTTTATGCTAATTCCAATAAAGGGCACGATGGCTTTTTAGGTAATTCGGTATTAGGTGAATGGTGTAATTTGGGTGCCGATACTAATAACTCCAACCTGAAAAATAACTATGCTGAAGTAAAGCTTTGGGATTATAACAGAGGCCGTTTCCGGAAAACCGGATTGCAATTCTGCGGCCTTATTATGGGCGATCATTCCAAATGCGGAATCAATACCATGTTTAATACAGGAACAGTAGTAGGGGTAAGCGCCAATATTTTTGGAGCTGGTTTTCCAAGAAATTTTGTTCCCGATTTTTCCTGGGGAGGTGCACAGGGCTATGAAGTTTACGCTTTAAATAAAGTGTTCGAAACGGCAGAAAAAGTATACGAACGTCGCAATTCAACTTTCGACGATACAGATAAAAGCATTCTTGAGAATGTATTTGAATTAACTAAACAACATAGAAATTTTTAAAATCTTAATAACGTCATGAGAAAAAAGATTGTTGCAGGTAACTGGAAAATGAATCTTGATTTAACTTCAGGTCAGAGTTTAATTTCTGAAGTAGTAAATATGGTTAATGATGAGGTTAGAGGCGATCAGGAAGTGATTGTTTGTCCTCCTTCAGTTCTTGTTTACAGTATTGCACAACTTGCTAAATCAAATCCAAAAGTTAGTGTTGGTGCACAAAATAGCCACGAGGCGGAATCAGGTGCTTACACAGGCGAAACATCAGTTGCTCAAATTAAATCTGTAGGTGCCGAATACGTAATTCTTGGCCACTCTGAGCGCCGCCAGTACTTCGGTGAAACCAATGCTTTGTTAGCTAAAAAAACAGATGCAGTATTGAAGCACGGTCTTAAACCAATTTTCTGTATTGGCGAAACGTTAGAAGAACGTAATCAAAATATTCATTTTCAATTAATTAAAGATCAGTTGGCTGAAGGAGTATTCCATCTATCAGTTGAGGAATTTGCTAACGTTGTACTTGCTTACGAGCCTGTTTGGGCAATCGGAACAGGTGTAACTGCAAGTCCGGAGCAAGCGCAGGAAGTTCACGAATTTATCCGTAAAGAAATTGCTGCCAAATATGGCGAAGAAGCTGCGGAAAGCACAAGTATTCTTTACGGAGGAAGCTGTAATCCTAAAAATGCGGCAGATCTTTTTGCTCAAAAAGATATTGATGGTGGTTTAATTGGTGGTGCATCTCTTAAGTCAAGAGACTTTGTAGACATCATCAAAACTTTTAATAAATAACATTGAACTATTACGAGTTTGTTTTTTCTGTAAACACAGAAGAAGATTTCTATCGGGACCTGCTTATCAACGCTTTGTCGGAGGCAGGTTTCGATACTTTTGAGGAAACTCCTGCAGGTTTTAATGCTTATGTTCCGGCAGATCAGTTTAGCCAGGAAACACTTGATGAAGCACTTTTACCTTACGAGGAAATGTTCGTTTTCTCTTATGAAAAAGAACTGATACCTCAAAAGAACTGGAATGAGGTTTGGGAAAGTAATTTCGAACCTTTAATTATAAGCAATCAGTGCTATGTGCGGGCAACTTTCCATAAGCCATGCCCAGAGTATCCCTACGAAATTATAGTGGATCCTAAGATGGCTTTCGGTACAGGTCATCATCAAACAACTACTATGATGATGCAATATATTCTTGAAGACGATTTCGAGGGGAAGGTAGTTTTGGATATGGGATGCGGTACCGGAATTTTGGCTATTTTAGCCGAGAAACGTGGGGCAGCAGATTTGTTGGCCATTGATTATGATCATGTGTGTTTTGAAAGTACAAAAGAAAACACTCAGTTAAATAATTGTAAGAGAATTGAAGCCCTTTGCGGATCAAAAGAAGTTATTCCAGATAAGTCATTTGATGTGATCCTTGCAAATATTAACAGAAACATTCTCCTTGATCAGATTCAGCGTTATTCAGAAGTGTTAAAGGATGAAGGTATTTTATTGATGAGTGGCTTCTATCAGGAAGATATTCCATTAATTGAGGCAGAATCAAAACTGTACAATTTGACGTTTTCAGATTTTAAGTCCCTGAATAACTGGGTGTCGGTAAAGTTTGTGAAACAAAAATTAAACTAAGCTCTTTGTATTTGTTAACTCCGAAGAATTAAGTCTTAAATGCGTATACATTTAATAGCGGTAGGTGGAAGTGCTATGCATAATCTGGCTATAGCTTTATCAAAAAAAGGCCACCAGATTACAGGATCAGACGATGCGATATATGAACCATCACGCTCTCGTCTAGCGAAACATCAAATACTGCCAGATGAAATGGGCTGGTATCCTGAAAAGATTACCGAAGACATTGATGCAGTTATTTTGGGAATGCACGCCAGGGAAGATAATCCTGAATTGCAAAAAGCCCGGCAATTGGGTTTAAGTGTATATTCATATCCCGAGTATGTATACGAACAGTCGAAAGACAAATTAAGAGTTGTAGTAGGAGGTAGCCATGGAAAAACGACTATTACTTCCATGATCCTGCATGTGCTTAATACATGCGGAAAGCAATTTGACTATCTGGTTGGAGCGCAGCTAGATGGTTTTGATACCATGGTACAGCTGAGTGATGCTCCGGTGATTGTGATTGAAGGAGACGAGTATCTTTCATCCCCAATAGACAGACGCCCCAAATTTCACCTTTACAAGGCCAATATTGGTGTTATAAGTGGTATAGCCTGGGATCACATTAATGTTTTTCCCACATTCGAAAATTATGTAGATCAGTTTAAGATCTTTCTTGATACCATTGTTGAAGGTGGTTCTATAATATATAATGCTGAAGATGAGGTTGTAAGAGAGCTGGTTGATAAATATGAAGGAAGTTTAGATAAAGTGCCTTATCGCACTGTGGAAAATTTTACCAAGAATGGGGTAACTTATTTAAATGTCTCAGGTAAAACTTTCCCATTGGAAGTATTTGGTCGCCATAACTTACAAAATATCGAGGCTGCACATCATGCCTGTACTAAAATTGGGATAGCTGATGATGAATTTTATTCAGCAATTAGTACATTTAAAGGCGCGGCGAAGCGATTGGAGCTTTTGGGTAAAAATATTTCTACAGCAATTTATAAAGATTTCGCGCACTCTCCCTCTAAGTTAAAAGCGACTATTGACGCTGTAAAAGAACAGTTTCCCGAGAGAGAATTAGTTGCGGTGATTGAGTTACATACGTTCAGTAGCCTGAATAGGGACTTTTTGAACGAATATAAGGGTAGTATGGATAAGGCAGACGTTCCTGTTGTTTTCATTAGCAAACAAACTTTTGAACAGAAAAAGATGGAACCTTATGGCGAAAGTTTAGTAAAACAAGCATTTGGTAACGGAAAGTTAATTTTTTTCAATGACCATGAAATATTGGTCGAATTTTTGAGTTATATTAATTATAAGAGTAAAAACTTGCTTCTCATGAGTTCGGGTAACTTTGGGGGGATAAACCTAAACCTTCTGGCAGACAAGGCTTTAATGAGCAAGAATATATATTAAATTGTAAAGGAAAATGAAAACATTAGGTAAAAAGATAAGGCTATTGAGGCACCAGAAAGGGTGGAGCCAGGAAGATGTTGCGAAGCGTTTGGATATTTCAATTCCTGCATTTTCAAAAATAGAAACGGGTATAACTGATATTAATCTTTCGCGTCTTGAGCAAATTGCCAAGTTGTTTGAAATGACTGTAGTTCAGCTATTAACATTTAATGATAGTGAGCAGCAAGAAAAGTATGTTTCAGAATTGGAAACGATCACGAAGCGTTTGCAGGAGAGAGAAACAGAAGTGATCGATCTGCAAAAAAAGATTATTGAGTTGTTTGAGGAGATTAGACGTAATAAAATTTTAGCTTAAACGCACATTTCCAGATTTATTAGGCTTTTTAGCCTATAAAGACACTTTAACAAATAAAAATGCCCCGGTACGGGGCATTTTTATTTTAAAATATCTTACGCATAGTAAGATGTTTCTTTCCAAACTTGGCGCCTGTCGCTTCATGTATGGCCAGCATTTTATCGTTAAAATCTCCAACCCATGAAAGTTCCAGT
>Ga0307408_100001196_pt1 | contig 19596 bp, 16 predicted proteins | sample 322Cmetagenome_FD_202116 | JGI IMG/M metagenome (GOLD analysis project Ga0307408, IMG submission 202116) | Maize rhizosphere microbial communities from greenhouse at UC Davis, California, United States - 322HYB-C-3 | ecosystem: Host-associated > Plants > Roots > Rhizosphere > Soil | place... | reverse complement strand
GGCGGTCGCCGCGCACAAGGGGCTGAAACACGATACGGCCGGCATGACCGACGCGGAATTGATGGCGCTGGTGTCGCCCGATTACAAGGCGCCCGAAGGCCTGTTTTTCCCGGATACTTACCTGTTTGCCAAGGGTTCCAGCGAATTGCAGATTTTCCGGCAGGCGCACGCCATGCTGCTGGCGAAATTGCAGGAGGCGTGGGACAAGCGCGCGGACAGCCTGCCGTACAAGAACCCGTATGAAGCGCTGACCATGGCGTCCATCGTGGAAAAAGAAACCGGCCAGAAATCGGAACGGACCATGATTGCCGGCGTGTTCGTCAACCGGCTGAAAATCGGCATGCTGCTGCAGACCGACCCGACGGTGATCTATGGCATGGGCAGCCGCTACGACGGCAAGATCCGGAAAAAAGACCTGGAAACCGACACCCCGTACAATACGTATACGCGGGCCGGCTTGCCGCCGACGCCGATTTCCCTGCCAGGCTTGCAATCGCTGGTGGCGGCGATGTCCCCGGCCAAGACCGGGGCGCTGTATTTCGTCGCGCGCGGCAATGGCACCAGCCAGTTTTCAGACAATCTCACCGACCACAACCGGGCGGTGAACCAGTACCAACGGTAGTATTCAACGATAGTAGGCAATGACTTTAAAAGCGGGCAAATTCATCACGTTTGAAGGCATCGACGGCGCCGGCAAATCCACCCATATCCAGTTCGTCTCCGAATGCCTGCGCGCGCGCGGCATCGACCTGGTCAGTTCGCGCGAACCGGGCGGCACCCCGCTGGGCGAAAAGCTGCGCGAGCTCGTGCTGCATGAATCCATGCACCTGGAAACCGAGGCGCTGCTGATGTTTGCCAGCCGCCGCGAACATATTGCGCAAGTGATCGCCCCGGCGCTGGCGCGCGGCGCCTGGGTGGTGTCCGACCGCTTTACCGATGCCAGCTTTGCTTACCAGGGCGGCGGCCGCGGCCTCGCGCGCGCCAAGCTGGAGGCGCTGGAACAGTGGGTGCATCCGGACCTGCAGCCGGATCTGACGTTCCTGTTCGATGTCCCGCTCGCGGTGGCGCGGGCGCGCCTCGACGCCACCCGCGACCTCGACAAGTTCGAACAGGAACAGGCCGACTTTTTCAATGCCACGCGCAATGAATACCTGCGCCGCGCCGGGCAATTCCCGCAGCGCTTCCGCGTCATCGATTCGTCGCGCACCATCCCCGAGATCCGGCAACAATTGCAAGCCATCGTGGAAGGCCTGTCCGCATGAGCGCCGCCATCTTCCCTTGGCAGCAGGCGGCCTGGGACCAGCTGCAAGTGATGCGCGCCCGGTTGCCGCACGCGCTGCTGTTCCATGGCGCGGCCGGCATCGGCAAGGCGCGATTCATTGAACACTTCGCCAAGTCGCTGTTGTGCGAAAACGCGGCGGCCGGCGGCCATGCGTGCGGCGCCTGCGTGTCGTGCGGCTGGTTCGAACAGCAAAACCATCCGGATTACCGCCGCGTGCGGCCGGAAGCGATGGAAGCCGAGCCGCCCGCCGACGGCGAAGAGGGCGGTGAAGAGGGCAAAAAGGCGGCCAAGTCCAAGACCCCGTCGAAAGACATCAAGATCGAGCAAATCCGCAACCTGGCCGACTTCATGAACATTTCCACCCACCGGCAAGGACTGCGGGTGGTGGTGCTGTATCCGGCGGAAAACCTGAATATGCCGGCCTCGAACGCGCTGTTGAAAACACTGGAGGAACCGCCGCCCGGCACCGTGTTCCTGGTGGCGTCGAACAGCCTCGACCGGTTGTTGCCGACGATTTTGTCGCGCTGCCGCAAATTCGCGCTGCCGCTGCCGCCGTTCGGCGAAGCGCTGGCATGGCTGAAAGCGCAGGGCGTCGCGGATGCGGAAAGCTGGCTGCGCGAGCAGGGCGGCGCGCCGCTGGCGGCGCAGGCGCAGGCGGAAACCGGGTCGCGCGAGGAAATGGATGCGTTTTTACAACTGTTGGCCCATCCCGGCGTCGAAGCGGCGCTGCGCTGCGCCGACAAATTGCAGAAAGTACCGCTGGCATCGCTTGTTTCGTGGCAGCAGCGCTGGCTTTATGACATGTTTTCCTACAAACTGTCGGGAACCATCCGCTACTTCCCGCGCTACCGCAAGGAACTGGCGGCGCTGGCCGACAAGGTGCACGTCAGCAAACTGATGGCCGTCATCAAGGGCGCCAATGAACGGCGCGCGACGGCGGACCACCCGCTGTCGCCCAAACTGTTCATTGAAGACATGCTGCTGGAGTATTCGAAAGCCCTATGAGCGCCAGTCCCTCCGATCCCAACGCGGCGCCGGCCGCCAGGCCGACCGTCCTGTCGCTGGCCATCAAGGAAAAAGCCGCGCTGTATGCCGCATACATGCCGTTCCTGAAAAACGGCGGCATGTTCGTCCCGACGCAAAAGCCGTACAAGATCGGCGACGAGATTTATCTGATCCTGGCGCTGATGGACGATCCGAATAAATACCCGATCGCCGGCAAAGTCGTCTGGCTCACCCCGCCCGGCGCCAACAACAACAAGACGCAGGGCATCGGCGTACATTTCCCCGACGATGAAACCGGGCAGCGCACCCGCTTGCGCATCGAAGAAATCCTGGGCGCCGCGCTGCGCTCCTCGCGCGCCACCCACACCCTGTAACGATCTTCCCATTCCCTGCCCATGTCATTCCGCCACCGTCCCGCCACCCTCAACGATTTGCCCGCCATCGTCGCGATCTACAACAGCACGGTGGCCTCGCGTGAAGTCACCGCCGACACCGAACCCGTGACCGTGGCGTCGCGCCTGGCCTGGTTCCATGAGCACACGCCGGAACGCCGTCCGCTGTGGGTGATCGAACTCGACGATGACGTGTCGGATCCAGCGTCCGAAGCGCCCATCGTGGGCTGGATTTCGTACTCGAACTTCTATGGCCGCCCGGCTTATGCCGGCACGGCGGAAGTGTCGATCTATATCGAGGAAAGCTGGCGCGGCAAGGGCGTGGGCCGCTACGCGCTGGCCGAAGCCATCGCCTTTGCGCCATCGATCAGGGTGCACACCTTGCTGGGCTTTATTTTTGGCCACAACCTGCCCAGCCTGGCGCTGTTCGGCAAGTTCGGCTTTGGCACGTGGGCGAACTTGCCGCGCGTGGCCAATCTCGATGGCGTGGAGCGCGACTTGATCATCCTCGGCAAGCGCGTGGGGTAAACACAACAAACCCCAACAAACAAATGTCCGCATCGACGGACATTTGATGTGTATTTACAACGGTTTTTATTCCTTCACGACGTTCAACTGCTTGATGGTGGCGGCTTTGCCATAGGTCACCGTCACCAGCATCCTCACCGGGCACAGCGCCCGGTACAGATAGGTGCGTTCCTCGCCTTTCACCGTGCGCAGCAGCAGTTCCAGCGGGACGGCGGACGGGCAGCCCCGCAGCAGCGGGGCGGTTTCCGACCGCGGGTCGCCCGCGATGCGGCCCAGCGCCGCGGCCACTTCGCCGGTCACGGCGGGTTCCACATCGTCGATGGCTTTCATGGGGCGGGCTTGCTGGCCAGACCAGGCGCAGCCCGATACCAGCAAGCCGGACAAAAACAGCGTGGACGTGATACGCATGGCGCTTCCTCCGGACAAAACTTTCATCATAACGCCGCCGCGTTGGCGTGCAAATGTCTCATTTTGAACAGAACAGCGGGCTTTGTCTAAAAACGCCCAGTTCCCCACTTCTGAAAAAACGCTCCCTATACTCGGTTCCGGTCCCAAGAGGATTCATCCAACAAAACGAAAACCACCGATAGACAGGAGAGATTGCAGCATGCGTCAATTTTCACGTCCTATTTTGGCATCCCTGATTTCCATCGCTTTCGCCGGCGCCGCCCATGCGGGTGTCAAGTCGGTTGATAACCTGCACCTGTACACCGGCACCGCCGTCAAATCGGCGGAAGAGGCGCTGCGCGCCAATGCCGACCGCTTCGGCCTGCCGGCGTCGCTGAACAACCTGAGCCTGGTGAAAGTGCAGGAATCGCTGACCGGTACCCACTACCACTACCAGCAAATGCTGCGCGGCATTCCTGTCGACCGCGCCGTGATCGTGGTGTCCATCAGCAAAAATGGCCAGCTGCAAAAAATCTTCAACGATACCCGCCACATCTCCGACAAAGTCGAGGCGAACGCGGTGAACCAGCTGTTCAACAAGGCGCAAATCACGGAAGACCAGGCGCTGGACAAAGGCTGGAACAACATGAAAGTGCAGCACCCGCTGATCGATCCGCCGCGCACCGAACTGGTGTGGGTGGCGACCAAGGACGGCGTGCAACTGGCCCGCAAGGTCGCGATCGAAGCGCAAATGCCGACCGGTGGCTTCGTGCAATTCCTGAACGCGCATGACGGTTCCGTGATCGACTCGTACTCGACCTCGGTGCCCCGCAAGGGCGAGCGTTCGCTGGCCGAACGCGCCAAAGTCAACGGCCCGGTACTGGACCGCAAAGCCGCCACCAAGGCCGCCGCCGACAAGCAGGCCGAGCGCACCAGCGTGGCCCCCACCGCGACCGTGGCGGCCGTGGCTTCCGGCATCAACGGTTCCGGCTATGCCTTCGATCCCGACCCGCGCACCGCCGCCAACAACGACGCGCTGACCGACACCTCGTCCGCCGCCTCGTTCGACCCGTCATATTCGACCAAGACCCTGCGCGACCTGACTGTCACCAGCGGCGTGTACAAGCTGACCGGCCCGTACATCAACATCAAGAACATCGAATCTCCGAACACCGCGCCATCGACCACCACCAACGGCGTCTGGACCGCGAAACGCGGCAACAACGCCTTTGACGACACCAACGTCTACTACCACATCGACACCAACCAGCGCTACATCCAGTCGCTGGGCTTCACCGGCACCAAGTCGATCATCAACCGTCCGCTGGACGTCGATACCGATGGCGTGAACGGCGACGACAACTCGCACTACAGCTATGGCGGCAGCACCGACTACCTGGCGTTCGGTCACGGCTGCGTCAACGACAGCGAAGACGCGGACGTGGTCCTGCACGAATACGGCCACGCGCTGCACCGCAACATCAACGCCAACTGGTCCGGCGGCGACACCGGCGCCATGGGCGAAGGTTTCGGCGACTACTGGGCCGCGTCGTACTCGTACAGCACCCCGAACGGCAAGATCTACCATCCCGAGTGGGCCTTCAGCTGGGACGGCCATGGCGCATGCTGGGGCGGCCGCATGATGAACCGCTACGATGCCAAGTACAACAGCAGCAAGACGTACTCGGCACACCAGTCGGTGACGGAAAACGGCGTGACGTTCCAGTCCGATGAACTGTGGTCGGCCCCGCTGTACCGTTCGATGGTGTCGCTGATCGCCGCCGGCAAAACCCGTGCCGACATCGACAAGATCATCCTGGAAGCGCACTTCGGCCTCGGCTCGAACGTGAAAATGCCGGTGATGGCAACCGCGATCGTGAACGCCGCGAAGACCCTGTTCCCGTCGGACCTGACCTTCGCCAACACCTTCCAGGCCAACTTCGAGGCGCAAAACATCCTGTCGGCCGTGGTGCCGCCAGGCCCGACCATCAACGAGACCGAAAGCAACAACACCACGGGCACCGCCAACACCATCACCACCACGGGCACCACGGTGAATGGCACGATGAGCGCGTCGTCGGATGTGGATTACTTCAAGGTCACCATCCCGGCCGGCAAGACGCTGACCGTGACGATGACCCCGAACGCCACCTCCGACTATGACCTGGAACTGTACAACGCCGCCGGCACCAAGATCGGTTCCAGCGTCAAGGGTACCGGCCAGGCCGACACCGTGACCCGCGCCAGCGCCGCAGGCGAAGTGGTGTACGCCAAGGTGTTCTACTACAGCGGCGGCACCGGCGCCACCAGCGGCAAGTACACCTTGACCGCCGCCTGGTAATCCGCCACGCCGGATCGCTGTGAATGACAATGCCAGCCCGGAAGGGCTGGCATTTTTTATGGGTGCAAGCTGTAGGGCGGCATTTACAATGCCGCCATGCCCGCACAACGGTACTGCCCGCGCTGGCGGCAGCGCATGCATGGCGGCCTCGTAGAGTCCGCCACGACTCCCGGTGTCCTAGCCTTTTCTATTGGCGGTACCGGGATCACGACCGCGGCATCGCCGCAGCAACTGTTGCGCGCCAACTTCCATCCCTGGCTGCTCACTTGGCCTTGGCCGCGCCCCCCAGCCGCGCATAGGGTTGCGTGGAGCGCTCCAGCGCCAGCCCCAGCCGTTCCACCATTTCACTGGCTGGCGTGCCTTCGAGGAAGCCCTTGACGGCAAAGGTGTTGCGCAAGGTGCGCCCGCCGCTGCGCGGCACGGCGATGCCGGCCCGTTCAAAGGTCGCCTTGACCTGGCGGTAGACCGTGGCCTTGTCCAGCGGCTCGCCCCGCAAATTGGCGGGAAACAGCAGCGGGCCCGGGAGTTTCATGGCTTGCCGCTCGTCGCGCCAGCGGAACACCTCCACAGCGGCAAACGCGGGCAACAGGGTTTCGTGCTTGTAGCTGGTGTCGTGCTTGTCGGCCGGCGTCAGCTTGATGCGGTGCGCGCCATCGAGTTCCGGCGTCGCATCGATTTCATCACTATGCAGGCCGATCACTTCCGCGACCTTCAGGCCGCCGCACATCATGACCAGTTGCATGGCGCGATCGCGCCGCCGCTTCCAGCCATTCCAGGCGCCGCCACGCCGCACCGACGGCGGCACATCGGGCAGGGCGGCGACAAAGCTTTCCGCCTGGGCCGCCGTCAACACCACCATGGCCGCGTCCTCGGTCAGGCCGCGCGTTTGCTCTTCCCGGATCAACGCCAGCTGGGCCGGGTTGGGCGAGACGTCGAGATAGATATAGCAGCGCTCGAGCAGGCGGATATAGCGGCGGGCGATCGCGCTGTTCAATTCTCGCTTGCCGTGTTCGCCGGCGGAAATGAAGTCATGGATATCGCCCGGCGTGAGGGCGGAGAAGCGGCGCCCGTGGTCTGCCATCCAGCGCGCGAACTTGCCGAACATCGTCACATAGACATGCACGGAATCCGGTGACAGGGGGCGCGGCGGGGAGGCCGCGCCGGCGCGGCGGCTGATCTGGGCGAATTCATGGGTGCGGACAAACTGGCCGAATTGCTGGGTCGGCTGGGTATCCCACAGGGCAAGCGAAGGATGCATGGACGGCTCCCGGACTGGTGGCTGGCGCGGTCCATTGTAAAACAGTTTGCAATTAACCGTCACACATTGTGACCCAGTATCCTACCCGTAAGAACCAGTAAATGCAATTAACGAACATGAGAAGTACCAACACCCGGCCAGGGCCGCGCCGGCGCTCTTTTGCCACCGCCGCGGAAGCGCAAACCAGCCGCCAGCAGCGATGGCCAACGGTCGCCGTGGCGGCTTCGGGCAGGGCGGGGAATCGGGTACAATCGCGCCATGTTTATCGATTCCCACTGCCATATCAATTTCCCCGAGCTGGCCACTCGCATGCCCGAACTGCTTGCCAAAATGGAGCAGAACAAGGTCACCCACGCGCTGTGCGTGTCGGTGGATTTGCCTGATTTCCCCCAGGTGCTGGCGCTGGCCGAGCAGTATCCGCACATTTACGCCTCGGTTGGCGTCCATCCGGATTACGAAGACACGCCGGAACCGACCGTGGAGCAACTGGTGGCGCTGGCCAACAACCCGCGCATCATCGCAATTGGTGAAACCGGCCTCGATTACTACCGCCTCGAAGGCGACCTGGAGTGGCAGCGCGAACGCTTCCGCACCCACATCAAGGCGTCGCGCATCACGGGCAAACCGCTGATCATCCACACCCGTTCCGCCAGCGCCGACACCATCCGCATCATGGCCGAAGAGGGCGCCGGCACCGACCAGGGCGGCGCGGCCGGCGTGATGCACTGTTTCACCGAATCGCTGGAAGTCGCACAGGCGGCCATGGCAATGGGCTTTTATATTTCGTTCTCCGGCATCGTCACGTTCAAGAGCGCGAAGGAATTGCAGGCCGTGGCGCTGGAAGTGCCGCTCGAGCGCATGCTGATTGAAACCGATTCGCCTTACCTCGCGCCGATGCCGCACCGGGGCAAGATGAATGAACCGGGTTTTGTCTGCCACGTGGCGGAATACATCGCCAGGCTCAAAGGCGTGCCGCTGGAACAGGTCGCGCGGCAAACCTCGGACAACTTCTTCAAGCTGTTTCATACCGCCCGCTGAAAGGACGCCGATGAAGCGCCGCCCGCTGTTGTCCGTGCTGTTGTCCGCCTCGCTGCTGCCGGCGGCTTGGCCGGCGCTGGCGCAGGAAAGCGCCGACCAGGTGGCCTATTTCCGCGCCGCGCAATTGGATAACGACCGCACGGTGCGCGAAGTGCTGGCGCGCGGCCTGAATCCCAATGTGCATGAACCGGAACGGGGCGAAACCGGGCTGATCGTGGCGATGCGCTACGACGCCAACAAGGTGCTGGCCGAACTGCTCAGGCATCCCCAGGTCAACCTGGAAGAGGCGTCCGCCAACGGCACCACGGCGCTGATGATGGCGTCCTTCAAGCAAAACAAGGTGGCGGTGCAGGCGCTGATCGCCAAAGGCGCGCAGGTCAACCGCAAAGGCTGGACCCCGCTGCATTTCGCCGCCGCCGCCGGCGACCTCGACATCATGGCGATCTTGCTGGAACGCCATGCCTATATCGACGCCGCCTCGCCGACCGGCTTTACGCCGCTGATGCTGGCCGCCCGCGAAGGCAAGGAAGAGGCGGTGCAATTGTTGCTGCGCGAAGGCGCCGACGCCTCCATCAAGGACCAGGCCTTCCACATCGACGCGGCGGAATTCGCGCGCCGTGCCGACAAGCCGTGGATAGCCAGGGCCATCGAATCCCACCAGGCCGCCGCCGCGGCCATGGGCGGCAAATAAACGCCGCATCCCACGGCCAAGCGCCGAATTGGCAGGATTTTCCCTATGTACTTCCCGGATTGCCGTGGCGATCGGACATGCACAATGGCAACATTGCGCTGAAAGGGAAATCCATGCTGAACGAACGTGAAATCGAGAGCTGCTACCTGGGGCAGTTTATTCCTGTCCACTACCATCACAACATGCTGATGGACCAGAACCGCATGCACAGCTTCAAGTCCGCCATTGATTACGCGGTCAAGCCGGGCATGAAAGTACTGGAGCTTGGTGGCGGCACGGGGGTCATGTCCTGCTTTGCCGCCGCCAAGGCGGACAAGGTGTATTGTGTCGAATTCAACCCGGACATGGTCAAGGAAGCGCGCAAATTCCTCGCCCTGAATCCGCACGGCGAAAAAGTCGACATCATCCATGCCGATGCGTTTGAATACCTGCCGCCGGAACCGGTCGACGTCGTCATTTGCGAAATGATCCACGTCGGCATGCTGCGCGAAAAACAGGTGGAAGTCATCGAATCGTTCAAGCGCCGCTACCTGGCGCGCTTCGGCGGCCCGCTGCCGGTGTTCTTGCCGGAAGCTGCCATCATGGCGGCGCAGCCGATTTCACAGGAATATGACTTCGAAGGGTTTTATGCCCCCATCGTGCAATTCCATGAAACCCAGGCGATTTATCCGGGCACCGTGGAAATGGCCCAGCCGGCCGTGTACGCCGTGGTCGACTTTACCCAACCCAACGATACGCTGTACCGCTGGGAAGGCAAGTTCGTGGCCACCCGCGCCGGATGCGTCAATGCCATGCGTTTCGTGACCAAGAACATCCTGGCCGTGGTCAGCGAGCGCAACACCACCATCGACTGGCTGAACCACTACATGAATTTGCCGCTGGACCGCCCGATCCAGGTGGAAGAGGGCGATGTCATGCAGGTGAGCTTCCAGTACCGCGCCGGCGGTTCGCTGCCGTCGCTGCAGGCGACGCTGGAATGCCGTTTGCTGTACGAAGCGGCGCTGCAACCGGCACACCATATTCCGGCGTTCGCATAAAGCCGCACCCGTTGCGGTGACCCGCTAGGGGGGTATTGCCGATTTTGAGCCGGTCTTAACCTAATAAACGCTGCCGCGCGGCCTGGTATTCCGCCTTCAGCCGCGCCGCCACCTCCGCCACCGATGGCGCGTCGTGCATCAGGCCCACACCCTGTCCGGCGCCCCAGATATCGCGCCAGGCCTTGGCCTTGCCGGCGCCGCCGAAGTCCATCTTGGTCTTGTCGGCCACCGGCAAATTCTCCGGATCCAGTCCCGCCGCCTCGATCGACTTTTTCAGGTAATTGCCGTGCACCCCGGTAAACAAGTTGGTGTACACCACGTCCGCCGCAGACGAATCCAGGATGGCCTGGCGGTAGGCTTCATCGACATTGGCTTCCTCGGTCGCCAGCCAGCGAGAACCGATGTAGGCGAAATCGGCGCCCATGGCCTGCGCCGCCAGGATCGCATCGCCGGTGGCTATCGATCCCGACAGGGCGATCGGTCCATTGAAGAAACGCCGCACTTCCCCCACCAGCGCAAACGGCGATAAGGTGCCGGCATGCCCGCCGGCGCCGCTGGCGACCAGGATCAGGCCGTCGACCCCGGCTTCCAGCGCTTTTTGCGCGTGGCGGATATTGATCACGTCGTGCAGCACAATGCCGCCATAGCCGTGGATGGCGTCCAGCATTTCCGGTGGCGGCGCCCGCAGCGACGAAATCACGATCGGTACCTTGTGCCGGACGCACACGTCGACGTCATGTTCGAGGCGGGTATTCGAATGGTGGACAATCTGGTTGACGGCAATCGGACCGACCACCGCCTCCGGGTTGGCGGCCTGGTACGCCGCCAGTTCGGCCTGCAACTCTGTCAGCCATGTGTCCAGCAACTCGGCGGGACGGGCATTGAGGGCGGGAAACGAGCCGACTATGCCGGCTTTGCACTGGGCGGCCACCAGTTTCGGGCCGCTGGCAATGAACATCGGCGATGCGATGACCGGCATCGATAAGTTGCGTAGAACTTCAGGAATGTGATGCATGGGCGATCTCCACGAACGATTGTGCTTTTTGTTGACGATCTTATCAGAACGCAAGAAAGTGTCACACCGTTCAGCCCCTTGTTTGCGCAATTTATCGCTGCCGGTGACAGTTGATCGCATAAGGATTGTCCGAACGCGATCGGAAAACTACATTGTCCTTATTGTGACCTTGGTAAATCCACTGCCCCGGAGCGTCTTATGCTGAGTTTTGTGTTGTGGCTGGTGTTGCTGTTCCTGTGCTGGCCGCTGGCGTTGCTGGCGCTGGTGCTGTATCCGCTGGTCTGGCTGATCCTGCTGCCGTTCCGCCTGGTCGGCATCGGCGTGGAAGCGGTGTTTGAATTGCTGCGCGCGATCGTGCTGTTGCCGGCGCGCGTGCTGCGCGGCACGCCCGGCCGGTAAGCCGGCCGCCAAGCAAGCCGCCCGCACCGCCGTTCGCATGACTCAGGTGAGGGCCGGGCGCCTGTCGCCGCCGAGTTGGGTGCCGGTGCCGCCGGGACGTCCCGAGACCCGCTCCGCCGCGCCATCCAGGTTAAAGATCCCGACCAGATGCAGCAGGCTTTCCGCCTGCTCACGCAAGCTTTGCGCCGCGGCGGCGGCTTGCTCCACCAGCGCGGCATTTTGCTGGGTGACGTCGTCCATGTCGGTGATGGCCTTGTTGACTTGTTCGATCCCTTCGCTCTGTTGGCTGCTGGCCGCGCTGATCTCGCCGATGATGGCGGCCACCTGGCCGACGCTGGCCACCACGTCATCCATGGTGCTGCCGGCACTGGACACCAGCAGCGCGCCGGCGCCGACCTGTTCCACCGATCCACCGATGAGCGCCTTGATTTCCTTCGCCGCCGCCGCCGAACGGTGCGCCAGGCTGCGCACCTCGCTGGCGACCACGGCGAATCCGCGCCCCTGTTCGCCGGCGCGGGCCGCTTCCACGGCGGCGTTCAGCGCCAGGATATTGGTCTGGAACGCGATGCCATCGATGACGGAAATGATGTCGACAATCTTGTTGGACGATTCATTGATGGCGTTCATGGTGTCCACCACTTGCGCCACCACGGTTTTGCCGCGCGCCGCCACGTCCGATGCCGAGCGCGCCAGCTGATTGCCTTCGCGCGCGCTGCCGGCGTTGCGTTGCACGGTGCCGGTCAATTCTTCCATCGACGAGGCGGTTTGTTCCAGCGCGCTGGCCTGGCGCTCGGTGCGCCCGGACAGGTCCAGGTTCCCGGTGGCGATTTCCGTGGACGCCGCCACCATGGTTTCCGCACCATGGCGCACCTGGCTGACGATCCGCACCAGGCTGTCGTTCATGTCTTTCAGCGCGCCCAGCAACTGGCCGGTTTCATTGGTGCCGGTGGCGTCGATCCGCAGGCTGAGGTCGCCATCGGCGACGCGCCGCGCCATGCCGACCGCGTCGTTGAGCGGCCGCGTGATGGCCATGGTGGCGCGCCAGGCAATGACGATGGTCAGCACCACGGCCAACACCGCCACACCCAGCATCAACTGCTTGCCGTTGGCGAAGCCTTCTTTGGCGAGTTTGGTTTCCGACATCATGCCGTCTTCCTGTACCGCGGTGAATTCGTCCAGCAATTTCACATACTGCTGCTGGGCTTGTGCCACTTCGCCGTTCAATAGCGTCCGGGCATCGTGATCCCGGCCGCCGGCCAGCAATTTCAGCAAGGTTTGCTGTTGTTCCAGGTCCCTGGCGCGGGCCGCCGTGATCGCGGTGAAGATCTCACGCGCCCGGGCGGTGTTGGTCACCGCGTCGAGCTTGCCCAGTTTGTCCTTGTTTTGCGCCCGCAGCGCATTCATGCTCTCCGCCGCGCGCCGTACGGTTTGCGGTTCATCGGCCAGGACCGCGTCGCGCATCAGTTGATGGATGACGGCGACGTTGTAGCGAACATCGTTCGCGAGATCGATCTTGTAGTATCGGTCTTGCATCATGTTGTCCATGCGGGCTTCCGCATCATTCATCCTGACGAAGGACACCGCCACGTTCAATGCCAGCAGCCCGACCACCAGGGCAAATGCCCAACCCAGCCGTGCACCGATCTTCAAGTTCGCAAAGTTCATTTCCGGTCCCCGTGTGAAATGCTGCTGAGAAGTAAGACATGTTCCAGATTAGAGCAGTCGATTGCAGGAAGCAATTAGTCGGGCTTGAAAAGCAACACCCGCAGCCAAACATGCACTACCCGTAACTGATAGAATCGACAGCGCATAAGCTGTGTCGTGACTTTCGCCAAGGAGAATGTGATGACCCGCAAAACCCCCATCGAGCGTTACCGCAACATCGGCATCAGTGCGCATATCGATGCCGGCAAAACCACCACCACGGAACGCATCCTGTTCTACACCGGTGTCAATCACAAGATCGGCGAAGTGCACAACGGCGCCGCCACCATGGACTGGATGGAGCAGGAACAGGAGCGTGGCATCACGATCACGTCGGCCGCCACCACCGCGTTCTGGAAAGGCATGGCCGGCAATTTCCCCGAACACCGCATCAACATCATCGATACCCCGGGCCACGTGGATTTCACGATTGAAGTCGAACGCTCGATGCGCGTGCTCGATGGCGCCGTCATGGTGTATGACTCGGTGGGCGGGGTGCAGCCGCAGTCGGAAACCGTGTGGCGCCAGGCGAACAAATACCATGTGCCACGGATCGCGTTCGTCAACAAGATGGACCGCGTCGGCGCCGACTTTTTCCGCGTCCAGCAGCAAATCCGCGACCGCCTGAAGGGAACGGCGGTGCCGATCCAGATTCCCACCGGCGCCGAGGAAAACTTCCACGGCGTGGTGGACCTGGTCAAAATGCGCGCGATTAACTGGGACGACGCCAGCCTGGGCGTCAAGTTCACCTATGAAGACATTCCGGCGCACCTGGTGGAACTGGCGCGCAAGTGGCGCGACCACATGGTGGAGGCGGCCGCCGAAGGCTCGCCCGAACTGCTGGAAAAATACTTGAATGGCGAGGCCCTGAGCGAAGACGAGATCAAGGCGGGGCTGCGTGCGCGCACCATCCGCAATGAAATCGTGCCGATGCTGGCCGGCAGCGCGTTTAAAAACCGGGGCGTGCAGGCCATGCTGGACGCCGTGATCGAATACCTGCCGTCGCCGCTCGACGTGCCCGCCATTGCCGGCCACGATGAAGACGACAATCCGATCGAACGCCATCCGTCCGATGCCGACCCGTTCTCGGCGCTGGCCTTCAAGATCATGACGGACCCGTTTGTCGGCCAGCTGGCGTTTTTCCGTGTGTATTCCGGCGTGGTCAATTCCGGCGACACGGTCTATAACCCGACCAAGCGCCAGAAGGAGCGGCTCGGGCGCATCCTGCAAATGCATGCCAACGAGCGCAAGGAAATCAAGGAAGTGTATGCGGGCGATATCGCGGCCGCGGTCGGCCTGAAAGCCGTCACCACGGGCGACACGCTGTCGTCGCCGGAGCACGTGATTGTCCTGGAAAAGATGATTTTCCCGGAACCCGTGATTTCACAGGCGGTCGAGCCGAAGACCAAGGCCGACCAGGAAAAAATGGGCATCGCCCTGAACCGGCTGGCCCAGGAAGATCCGTCGTTCCGCGTCCATACGGATGAGGAGTCCGGCCAGACCATCATGTCCGGCATGGGGGAACTGCACCTGGAAATCCTGGTCGACCGGATGAAGCGCGAATTCGGCGTCGACGCCACGGTCGGCAAGCCGCAAGTGGCGTACCGCGAAACCGTGACGCGCAAGGCGGCCGATGTCGAAGGCAAGTTCGTCAAGCAATCGGGCGGACGCGGCCAGTATGGCCATGCGGTGATCACCCTGGAACCGTCCGGCCCCGGCAAGGGTTATGAGTTCGTCGACGCCATCAAGGGCGGCACCATCCCGCGCGAATTCATTCCCGCGGTGGACAAGGGCATCCAGGAAACGCTGCAGTCCGGCGTGCTGGCCGGCTATCCCGTGGTCGACGTCAAGGTCACGCTGACCTTTGGTTCCTACCACGACGTGGATTCGAATGAAAACGCGTACCGGATGGCCGGTTCGATGGCGTTCAAGGACGCCATGCGCAAGGCCGGGCCCGTGCTGCTGGAACCCATGATGGATGTGGAAGTGGAAACGCCGGAGGAATTCATGGGCAATGCCATGGGCGACCTGACGCAGCGGCGCGGCATGGTGCAGGGCATGGATGAAATCCCCGGCGGTGGCGGCAAGCTGATCCGCGCACTGGTGCCGCTGGCGGAAATGTTTGGTTATTCCACCACCCTGCGCTCACTGACACAGGGCAGGGCCACCTACACCATGGAATTCAAGCATTACGCGGAAGTGCCGAAACATATCCTGGACCAGATTGCCGTGACAGGCAAGGGCAGGGGGCATTGACGCCAGCGGGACGGGGCGGACCTACTTGTATAGCACAATGCGCCGCCCCCATTTCTCTCCAACTGTCACAGTGTTGCGCCGCCGAGGCATAAATTGCGCTGTCTCAATAATATTCCATCAGGCACTTTTCTGAGTGCTATATTGCATTACGAAGACTGCCGCACCGCCGCGTAGTCCCCCCTCTCGCTTAGACCCTGACTGAATACGGAATGTTCCGGTGACCCCGTGCCACCGGTAGCCCCTGCTTTGCCCAGCTTCAGAACCGACGGAGGTTGCCATGATGCGTTTCCTGAACCAGCTGCTCCTGTGGCGCAAGTTCGCCATCCTTGCCATGATGGGGTTCATCCTCGTCAGCGTGCCCAGTTTTCTGTACATACGGGATTCCTATGAAACCCTGGACGCGGCGCGTACGGAAACCCTGGGCACGGTGCCGGCCAAGGCCATGCTGCGCACCTTGCAACTGACGCAGCAAAGCCGGGGATTATCGGCGCTGGTGCTGGGCGGCAAGAAGGAAAAAGCGTCGGAACTCAAAGCCAAGCAAATCGAGGCGGAGCGGTCCTATGCGAACGTGCAGCGCATGCTGGCCGAACGGGTCAAGGACCAGGCCATCCTCTCTGCCTGGAATGAGGCGCAAATGCAATGGAAGGCGCTGGCGGGCGATGTGGCGAACGCGCGCATCAGCGGCAAGACCAGTACCGAAACGCATACGGCGCTGGTGGCGAAACTCATGTCCGTGCTGGACATGGTGTGCGACCACTTCCTGCTGACGCTCGATCCGGATGTCGACAGCTATTACCTGATCTTCGGCTCCCTGTACCACTTGCCGGCCTTGACCGAAGACCTGGGACGCCTGCGCGCACGGGGCACCAACTTACTGACCCAGCCCAAAGTCACGGTGGAAGAGCGCACCGCGCTGACCTCGCTGCTGGAAAAGGCTGGCGACCACCATAACGCCATGAGCACCGCGTTCACCAAGGCGGGCGCCGCCAATCCGGCCTTGCGCGAAAAGCTCAGCCGCATCATGGAAGACAGCCTGGGCGAAGCGCAGCAGGCAATGCAACTGGCCGAAACCCATTTGATCAACGCCGAAAAAATCAGTTTCCCGCCCACGGAATATGTGGGGCAATTCACCAAGGCGATCGATAACCAGTTCAAGCTGCTGGACCTGGCCATGGGCGAACTGGACCAGTTGCTGCAAGCGCGCGCCGATCGCCTGACACGGGCGGTCTACACCTTGCTGGCGTCGGTGACCGGTATTTCACTGCTGGCAGGCTGGCTGGGCTACCTGATCACGATTTCCATCACGCGGCCGCTGCGCGAGACCGTGCGCATCTCCAATGCGATTGCCGTGGGGGACCTGGGCCATCGCATCGTGTGCGACCGGTCCGATGAAATCGGCCAGGTGCAGCAAGCCATCGGCAATATGGCCGATAAATTGCGCGGCACCCTCGACGACGTGGGCCGGGTCATGGGCGCCATGGCAAGCGGCGACCTGAGCCAGAAAATCGAACACCCCTATGAGGGGGCGTTTGCCACGCTGAAGAACCATACCAACAGCACGGTCGCCAAACTCAGTTCGGTGGTGGCCGACGTCAACGTGGCGGCGCAGTCCATCGCCGCCGCGTCCGGGCAGGTGAGCCAGACCGCCATGGCGCTGTCGCAGGCGGCAACGGAGCAGGCCGCCAGCGTGGAGGAAACCAGCGCTTCGCTGGAACAAATGACGGCGTCGATCGTACAAAACACGGAAAACGCGAAACTCACCGATGGCATGGCCAGCGGCGCCTCGTCGGAGGCGGCGGAGGGCGGCGAAGCCGTGCAAGCCACGGTGAAAGCCATGAATGAAATCGCCAGCCAGGTCAGCATCATCGATGACATCGCCTATCAAACCAACTTGCTGGCGCTGAACGCCGCCATCGAGGCGGCCCGCGCCGGCGAACAGGGCAAGGGCTTTGCCGTGGTGGCGACCCAGGTGCGCAAGCTGGCAGAACGCAGCCAGGACGCCGCCAAGGAAATCGGCGTGGTGGCCCGCTCCAGCGTGGTGCTGGCGGAAAAAGCCGGCAAACTGCTGGATCAGATGGTTCCCAAGAGCAAGAAAACCTCGGACCTGGTGCAGGAAATCGCCGCCGCCTCCGAGGAACAGTCGCTGGGCGTGGGCCAGATCAACAGCGCGGTCAGTCAGTTGAACGTAACGACCCAGCAAAACGCGGCCAGTTCGGAAGAACTGGCGGCCACGGCGCAGGAAATGAATGCGCAGGCCGAAGTGTTGCGCAAGGTAATGGGCTTCTTCAACGGCGGCCACGCACCGGTCGCCGTGCCGGCGCCGCCCCCCGTGGTCAAGCACGCGGCCGACGTCCATCCGATCAAGCTGGTGCAACTGAACCGCTTGACGGAAGCATTGCCGGAAAACGTGCCGGAGGCGAACTTTGTCGCGTATTGAGGGCGGCCCGTGCTGCCGGCGCCGGCCGGGCGCGGCGCTGGTGGCGCGGCGGATCCGGCGCACCCGCCCGCCGCAAATCTGGTGGCGCCGGATGCCAGGCGGCGGGCATTGAGACGCCGGGCCGCGATTGGCAAATTGTACAATTTACCGAATAACGTATACGATTTCACCGTGAAAGGCAGGCGAAATTCAGTGGCGTGAATGTTAAGATTCCAGGCACCTCAACAGCCACTTCGCCCGCCGCCATGGATGCCGCCATCGATACCCCGGAAGTCCTCAAAGCCTGGTTCCACCGCAGCGGGGTGCACGATCCGCTGCGGACCTGCATCGGCCCGCTGCCGAACTCGCGGGCCTCGATCGTGCGCTGGACCAGCGATCATCCGGACACGCTGATCCAGACCGTCAGCCCGCACCTGAATGATTACCGCATTGCCATCATGCTCGAGCCGGTCGATGCCCGTATCTGGCAACAGGGGCGGCCGGTGTGGGGCGGCGTGATCGCGGCGGAGCGGTTCCGGATCTGCCCGCCGGGCACGGGCAACCAGTGGAGCCGTCTCAGCAGCTGCGACATCGTCAACCTGTTCGTGCCGCGGTCGCTGGTCGACAGCCTGGGCGCCCTGCGCGACACCGCCGCGCCACTGGCCCTCGGCGCCAGCCACTTCATGTCGGACCGCTATGTGATGGAAACCGTGCGGCACCTGCTCAATGCCGAGACCATGGCGGGGCCGTTGCAGGCGCAATACTGCGATGGCCTGGTGACCGCGCTGCTCAGTTATTTACTGGAACATTACAGCCAGCCGTCGACGCCGCCGCAAGCGAGCACCTTGGGCGGCGCCCGCTTGCGGCGCGTGCTGGCCTACATGGAGCAGCACCTGGCCGACGGCGTCACCAACGGCCAGCTGGCCGACCTGTGCGGCATGAGTTCCGCGCATTTCTCGCGCGAATTCCACGCGGCGCTGGGCTTGCCGCCGCATCGCTACCTGATGAAGTTGCGGCTGGAAAAAGCCCGCGCCATGCTGACCGTGGGCCGCCATGCCGTGGCCGATATCGCCGAAGCGTGCGGCTTCCACGACGCCAGCCATTTGTCCCGCACGTTTTCCCGCCATTTCGGCGCGCCGCCGGCGCGCTTCCATCGCCAGCGTGGCTTTTAACCTACAACGCACGCGCTGCCGGTGCAATGCCGGCAGTTTTGTACAAGAACAGCATTCCCGTCAGTGACCTGATTCCCTGCAGCAACCACACTCCGGACAGTGATGTCACTCACCTGTCATGAAACTGTCATAAACAACGGAGATCCCCCATGTTGACCATTCGTCCCATCGTCCATGCCGTGGCGCTGCTGTGCGCCGGCGCGGCGCCCGTCGCAGTACTGGCCCAGGAATCCAGCAACGCCCCGGCCCGGGTGGAAATCACCGGTTCCCGCATCAAGCGGGTCGCCGCCGAGACCGCCTCGGCGGTGCAAGTCATCAGTGCGGAGGAAATCGCCCGTTCCGGCGCCAACACCGTGACCGATATCCTGCGCAACCTGCCGGCGGGCAATACCGGCGGCTACACCACCGAAGGCACGCCGTCGCAAGCGTTCGGTTCGGCCGGCGTGTCGCTGCGCGGCCTCGGCGCGGGCGCGACCCTGACCCTGATTAATGGCCGCCGCGTGGCGCCGTTCGGCTTTGGCTCGGCGTCGTTTGTCGATACCAATGCGATTCCCGTGGAAGCCATCGAACGGATCGAAGTGCTGCTCGACGGCGCCTCGGCCGTCTATGGCGCCGACGCCATCGGCGGCGTGATCAACATTTTCCTGCGCAAGAATTACACGGGCCTGGCGGCCA
>Ga0307408_100001195_pt1 | contig 19610 bp, 15 predicted proteins | sample 322Cmetagenome_FD_202116 | JGI IMG/M metagenome (GOLD analysis project Ga0307408, IMG submission 202116) | Maize rhizosphere microbial communities from greenhouse at UC Davis, California, United States - 322HYB-C-3 | ecosystem: Host-associated > Plants > Roots > Rhizosphere > Soil | place... | reverse complement strand
CCGTTTCCAACTGCACTCTCATAAGGGCGTCCACAACGCTTTGTGCGACAAATTCGTGGCGATAAATACCTCCGTCCACCACCAGGGCAGAGGTTGCGACACCGTCGTATCGCCCCGACGCTGCGACCCGTCGAACAAGTAGCGGAATTTCAAAGGCCCCAGGCACTTGATAGACATCTACGTTGACGATGCCGAGTTCCTTGAGTCGCGTCTGGAAGCCGTCGACCGCACGATCAACGATGTCGGCATGCCACCGGGCACTAACGATCGCTACCCGGAAGGAGGAAGTGGCAAGAGGTGGCAAGGCAAGTTCCTTTCTTTCATTGTGGATACTGGCGACCCGAGCGCCCCACCACATGACCGCAGCCTGCGGCGTATATCTTTCCCTTGCAGGAGTTGCCCGACAACTTCGCCGGTGGTCGTGTAGGTCGCGCGATCTTTCCGATGCGGCGTTCGTTGTTGATGAAGGGTTCCTGCAGGATCAGGGCTGTTGCTTCTTCTATGCGTGTTGGCGCCCGCCGCCGATGGCCACGAACTTGCCGTCATTGTGCTGCCGGGCCAGTACGGTGCTGGAGTGGTTGGGGGAGGTTGCCTCACGAAAAGCCCGGAGATTTTACACGGACGCAGGACTCACCAGATGACGAAGCCGCCATCAACGAGCAGGTCGACTCCGGTGACAAAGGATGCCGCATCGCTGAGGAGGAAGGCGACAGGTCCTGCGATGTCTTCGGGTTCGGCATTTCTGCCCAAAGGGGTGTCTTGTGCGTAGCCGGCCATGGCGCTGGCCTGTTCCGGACGTTTGGTCATGGGCGTGTTGGTGTATCCCGGGCTGACGCTGTTGACCCGGATACCCCTGGATGCCCACTCCCAGGCAAGGCTCTTACCCAGGTGGACGACGCCGGCCTTGGCGGTGTTGTAGTGGGCCTGGACCAGTCCCCTGTTCGCTATGGTGGCCGACATCGAAGCGATGTTCACGATGGATCCGCCGCCATTGCGCAGCATGGCGTTACCTTCGGCCTGGCAGGACAGGAAGACGCCGGTCAGGTCGACATCCAGAACCTTCTGCCACTGTGCAAGCGGCATGTCTTCTGCAGGGGCTGCGTTGGCGATGCCTGCGGCGTTAACTGCCAGCGAGATTGCGCCCAGTTCCTGTTCAACGCTGGCGACGGCATTGATCATGTCCTGGGGCTGGGTGACATCGGCCGCGAAGTACGCGGCGCGCCCTCCGGAGTTCTTGATCTCGGCGGTGACGCCTTCCAGGTCGCTGCCGGGCAGGTCGACGCAGCCAACTGCGGCTCCCAGTTCAGCGATGGCCACGGCGACGGCCCGGCCGATGCCGCTGCTTGCTCCGGTGACGACGGCGGTCTTGTTTTCAAGCGTGAACTTTGGGGCACTCACTGTGATTCTCCTCGTTGAAGGGGTCGGGTGTGTCCCGATGGGACGGTGTTTGCGACGGACTAATGCCCGTGGAGTAGAGACTGGTGGCTGGCAGCAGGTCGAAGACGTGTCGGTGCTGGTCAGGTTTGGTGGCGGCGGACGATTGCTTGGAGGTCCTGGAAGTTGCCCTGCACGTTTGCGTAGATGTTTTTGTACAGCTGGAAGTACTCCATGTACATGTCGTGGTTCTGCTGGTCGGGCTCAAGGTGCTCCCGGTAGGTGCACCATTCCTTGGCTACGCTGAAGTCGTCGAAGACGCCTACGCCGACGCCGGCCAGTATGGCGTCTCCCAGTGGGGCGCCGGTGCGGCCCTTGAGCATGGCCGTCGGGATGCCGAACACGTCGGTGATGATCCGGCGCCAGACGTCGCTTTTCGCTCCGCCCTCGTTGAAGATGAGGGGGTGGTTGATCGTCAGTCCCGTTTTTTGGAGCACGGAGAAGGAGTCAAAGAGCGCATAGGCGACACCTTCCATGAAGGCCCGGAAGACGTGGCCCCGGTGGTGGTGCAGTGAGAGTCCGAACATGACGGCGCGGGCTGATGTGTCCCAGATCGGGGAGCGTTCACCCATGAGGTAGGGAAGGACCAGGAGCCCTTCGCTGCCCGGGGGGACGTCGCGAGCCTGGAGTGTGATCAGGTCGTAGGAACTGACCTTCAGCAGACGCTCGACGTCTGCCTCTCCCTCGCCGAAGGTGTCGCGCAGGTACCGCAGGGCCTGGCCGCCGGTGGTAGTGACCGCCACCGCGGAGAAAGTGTCCCGCGGTGAGGTGGTGTACGGGATGTTGACCATGCGCAGACCATCCGGGGAGCTGAGGTAGTCCATGTTCTGGTGCACGACCCCGAGGACGCCGCTTGTCCCGAGGTTCAGCTGCATGTCACCTGGTTCAACCGCTCCGCCGGCGATCCAGCCGGCATTGCAGTCGACCTGTCCCCCCGCGACCCGGGTTCCGGCATGAAGGCCGGTGGCCCCGGCCGCCTCGGCCGTGATGCTTCCCACGATGTCGGTGCTGTCGCAGAGGCGGGGCAGGATTTCCGGGTCGATGTGAAGTTTTTCCAGGATCTCGTCGTGGAAAACGCCCTTGCGGATGTCGAAGGCCACCCCATAGAAAACGGCGGAGCTGGTGTTGAGCGTGAACTCACCGGTGAGCCGGGACACGATGAAGCCGTCGATAGTGAGTGCCTTATACACCTGGTCATAGATCAGGGGTTTATTCTGCTTGTACCAGAACAGGTTGACCAGGTTGGGGTGGTCTTCGATGCGGTTGGCCGTCACGTCCTCGATTACGGATTCCCCGACCACGTTCCGGATGACGTTGACTTCTTCCAGCGCCCGCCGGTCCATGAGGTTCATGGCGGGGGCAACGGGGCGGCCCTGGGTATCGACCAGCACCATGGAGGGCAACGCGCTGGACACGGCTATTCCCGCGATCTCCTGCGGAAGACACTGGGTATCCCGCAGGACCTGTTGGATCATTTCGCAGGTCACGCGCCAGTAGGTTTCCGGGTCGTGCTCTGACCAGCCCGGACGCGGGTGGAAGATGGGGTATTCACGGAACGCGTATGCCAGCACTTCGCCCTGATCATCGATGATGCAGGCCTTGGCGCCGCCGGTGCCGAAATCTATCCCAAGTAGCCGAGTGGCCATCTAATTTTCTCCTAGTTGCGGTAATGCCTGAATGTGCATTGTGCCCGTCGCTGTAGTGTAATCCGGTCTCCGGGGGCGCTATTTGACTACTGCCACGCCGCGGCGGTCGAAGGTCAGCAGCACCGCGAGGATAACCACGAGTCCCTGAACGATCTGCTGGGCTGCCGGCGGGAGGCCGATGATCAGCATGCCGTTGGTGAGCTCCACCAGGATCAGGGTGCCGATGAGACCTCGGGCTGCACCGCCCTGTCCGCCGGAGAGCGGCGTGCCGCCCATGACGATGGCTGCGATGGAGGGCAGGAGGAAGGAGTTGCCGATATCGGGGGTGGCAGCGGTTGTGGAGAAGAGCACGAGCACTCCGGCCAGGGCACAGCACAGCCCGGACGCGCCGAAGGCCAGCGCCTTCACCCAGCGGACGTTGACGCCGCAGACCTTTGCGGCGCGTTCATTGCCGCCGATGGCGTAGATGAATCGGCCGGTGGCGGTACGCCTGAGGAAGACGATCAAAAGCAGCCAGAGGATAACGGCGTAAACCAGGGGAAGGGGGAAGATGCCGAAGAGGCTGCGCTGGAAGGCTGCGTTAAGGGGGCCGCTGATCAGCTGGACGGGGAAGCCGCCGGACAGCAGAAGGGCGATGCCGCCAAAGGCGAAGGACGTTCCCAAGGTGACCAGGAATGAGGGGAGTTTGATGTAGGAGACGATGACGCCATTGAAGAGTCCGATGAGCAGGCCAAGGGGCAGCACGAGGAAGACAGCTGCCTGCCCCATGGATTGGGCCAGCAGTGCCGCCGAGACGGCGCAGAGCGACACAATTGCGCCCACCGACAGGTCGATGGAGCCGAGAAGGATTGGAGCGGTTCCCGCTGCGACGACCAGGAGCAGCACGGAACTCTGGCGCATCATGCTGTCGAGGTTTCCCGGCGAGAGATACTGGGGGTTCATGGAGGCAAAGACGATCGGCAGGATGACCAGGGCCGCGAACAGGAGCAGCGTCTGAAGCCGGTCGCGGTTCATGAAGCCCGTCATGGCCTTCTGGCCTGTTGGTCCGGATGTTGGCCCTTTTCGCGGGCTGCCGGTGCTGATGGGCAGCTTCGGGGCTGCCAGTGGTTCGGAACTCATGGTGGTTCTCCCTTGAAACTATGAGGTTGCTGCTGCAAGTTCGGTCAGCGTGGGTTCCGCCCCGGACCGGCAATTGAATTCTGCGCTGACCTTCCCGTTGCGGAAAGCGATAAGCCGGTCGCAGATCGGCATCAGTTCTTCCGGTTCGTCGCTGGCGACGAGGACCGAAACTCCGCGGTCCGACGCTTCCAGGATCAGGCGGAAAATTTCGGATTTTGCGTGGACATCGATACCGCGGGTGGGTTTGTCCAGGACGATCACCCGGGCGGCGTCCGACAGGGCGCGGGCGACGAGGAGCTTTTGCTGGTTGCCTCCGGACAAGGAACCGGAAGCCTGCTCCAGGCTGGCAATTTTCACCCCGTATGTGGATACGAGATCCTGGGCGAAGGCCTTTTCCGCCTTTGGTTTGCGGGCCAGGTTCTGGCGGCCTTCGGCGGCCATTGCGCCGAGTGCGAGGTTGTCCTGCACGGAGTGCAGGAGTGAAAGGCCTTCGCCTCCCCGGTCTGCGGGGACGAAACGCACTCCTGATTCCAGGGATCCTTTGACCGTTGCAGGGACCCGCGTCCCGTTGATGCGGACCTCCCCGGAGGACGGCTTGACGAGCCCGGATATGCACCGGGCAATCTGTGTCTTTTCTTCGGATTCCCCAATGAGCGCGACGACCTCGCCGGGTCGCAGGACCAGGTTGACCGGTTCCGCCAGGCTGGGCACGACAAGGTCCCTCAGCTCCAGCCTGCGTTCTGTCTGTTCGGACCGGGTTTCCCTGCGGGCGTGCCGGGTGACATGGGCTTCACCCACCATCAGCTGACCGAGTTCCTCGGCCGATGTCGTGCGCGGGTCGGGTTCGCCGACCGCTCGTCCATCGCGCAGAACCACCACCCTGTCACTCCACTCCAGCAGCTCACTGCCCCGGTGGGTTGTGAGGATGATGCCCATCTGGCTGCGGAGGTTGTTGATGTGGCCCTCGAGGAAGTCGACCTGGGTCTGTGTGAGGCCGCTGGTCGGTTCGTCCAGGAGCAGGACTGGCTTTTCGATCCTGGCCAGACGGGCCATGTAGAGGGCCTTGGCGATTTCGACGAGCTGCCGTTCTGCCATCGTGAGCTGCTCGACGCGTTTCTTCGCGTCGAGGTCGCCGAGTCCGACGTCGTCCAGGAAGTCAGCGGCCGTCGCGGTCGTGCGCTTGGGCGTGAGCAGGCCGAATTTGCGGATGTACTTTTCGGTGCCGAGCGTGAGGTTCTCCGCCACGGTCAGGTTGTCAATGACAGAGAGTTCCTGGTAGATGCGGAAGACGCCGGCTTCGGTGGCCCCGGAGTACGACGTTGGACGGTACTTTTTCCCTGCAAGGGACATGGAACCGGAATCCGCGGTGAAGACACCGGACAGTATGTTCAGCAGTGTGGACTTGCCGGCGCCGTTATGGCCGGCAAGACCGACGACTTCGCCGAGCCGCAGGTCGAAGGACACCGAATCCAGCGCCTTGACCCCCTTGAAGGCCTTGGTGAGGTCCCTGATCTCCAGCAGGGAGTTGTTCGTCGCCATCATTAGAACTTCGTTCCGAAGACGGTGGCCCCCGTGGTCGTGAGCCGGACGGCTGCGGCATAGGGGTTGTTCTTGGTGTGCTGGGCATACATGTCGGTGAACTTTTTCACTCCCCCGGTATCCAGTGAGGCTTTCAGTTCATCGGGGAACTTGAACGACGCGGGCTGCGGGGTCGCCAGGTCTTCGGTGAAGAACTTCACCGGATCGACCGGTGCCAGGGCTACCTGCGTGTCCCAGTCATCGGGGTTCAGGTGGCGGGACATCTTTTTCCAGTCGAAGCCCGTGGTGGGGGAGGTGGCAATCTTCTTGTATTCCTGCGCGGCTTCCTTGGTGTCGATGATCAGGGAGTCCTGGAAGATCATGCGTTCGACCGGATCCATCTTGACGCCGTTGGCAAGGTCGTAGTTGCGGACGATCATGTAGCCGCCCAGCCAGGTTCCAAAAATGGACTGTACCGCCACGACGTTCGGGCCCTGGATCAGTTTGTCGAGAATGGCGATCTGCTCGTCGGTTCCGCCGACCTTGATGTGGTCGTTCCCTTTTTCCTCGAGGACGGACACCGCGCCCAGGGCTTCGGAGGAGTTGTGGCAAATGATGGCGTCGATGTTGTTGAAGCGGGAGAGCATGGTTTGGACGACAGGGCGGGTGTCCTGGCCGTTTTCCTTGCCGTCCTGCTTGGCCAGGACGTTGATTCCGGGGAAGTTGGCGACGGCCATGTCGAAGCCCTTCTCCCGGGCATTGGACGTCCGGTTCGTCGGAGCGCCTTGGATGTACACAACGTTTCCCTTGCCGCCAATGGCTTTGAAGACGGCCTCACTTAGGGCCTTCTGCCCCAGCACCTCGCGGGGGGTGAACAGTGTGGCGTACAGGTCCTTGTATCCGGGCTCGGAGGGGACCATCCAGGGCGTGGCGGCGAACGACGTCGCCAACGGGATGTTCTGCCCAGCCAGGATTTCCCCCATCTGGCGCACGGCGTCGTTGTTGATGGGAAAGGTTACAACCTGGCTTGCCCCGGCAGCCTTGGCCGAGCGCAGCTGGTCGATCTGGGCCGAAGCCGATCCTTCGTAGCTTTGCATCCGGTACGTCAGGCCCAGGGCCTGGGCCGCTTCAGTGCCGCCGGTTTTCCACATGGTGAAGTACTCATTGGTCAGCGTGGGAACGGATGCCAAGGCCACTCCCCCGGCCCCTCCCGCAGCCGTGGTGCCGCCGCCGGACCCCGACCCGAGAGGCTCACTGCAGCCAGCCAGGGCGCCGCCGACACCCAGCGCCAAGGCGCCGGCGCCGAGGCCCTTCAGGAGCTGGCGGCGGCCTACGGAGCTTTCGTTCAGGCGGGCGAGCAGGCGCGCCTTGGGACCGTCTTCAAAGTTCTGTGGATTCGTCATTGGATACTCACGTTTCAGAAGAAGTTGTCGGGGATCGTAGTTGCCTGGAAACGCGGCCCCTCCATGGGCTGGAGTTTCATCTCGGCTAAAACGAAATCACATTTGTGAGTGAAATCACGTATGTGAGATCTAGGCTAGTGTTTTGAGTCACAGATGTCAACGAGGCCGGGTAACGTCGCACGTCAGGTCTTGATGGACGACGGATGCCCCCGGACAGTTGCCGAGGAAGCCCCGGGACGCTTTCGATGGCATGCCTGCTATACAGGACGGCTCAGGGCGGGAGACGGCCGCCTGGTCCCTGATGGAAGCTTCAGGAAGCCAGGATCCGCCGCCATCCCCGGCCTTCGAAGGCACGCAGATGGGGCATGCAGAGTGCACCAGAGAAAGTGCAGGGCCGCGACGCTGCGCCCTGGTTTGGGCGGGGGCGCGGTGAAGGGTTTGTGGCGGGGGCCTAGACGGCTTCCAGGGACTGTCCGAGCGAGCTGTCGACGATGAGTACGTTGATCAGCCCGCCGCGGATGGCTGCGGCAACCGCCCCGGCCTTGTTGCTCCCGCTGGCGACGGCCACCACGGTCTCAATCTCCCGGAGGTCGTCAAGGTCTACTGAGATGATCCGCCGGTTGATGGCGAGATCAAGCTGCTTGCCTTCCCGGTCGTAAAAGCGTCCGGAGATCTGCCCTACAGCCCCGAGTTCGACTGCTTCCCGTATTTCGTCGTCCGACGCACCGGCGCGCTGAAGAAACAGGTTTGAGCTGTCCATGCCGTACTGGCCCACACCGAGAACCGCCACATCAGAGGTTCTTCCGAGTGCTAGGGCGTTCGCGACCTGTTCTGTCTTCATGAGCGCTGCCGCTGTGGCTTCGTCCTGGGTGGTTGCCGGGGCGTTGAAGTAGCGGTACCGGCCGCCGAGTTTTTCTGCGAGGTTCCGCACCAGATCATGTCCGGAGAATCGTGAATCGATGCTCAGTTCACCGGCGAGCTGGACGACTTCGACATCCACCCGGCGGTTGAAGTGGGCACTGTCGACCATCGCTTCGACGGTACTGCCCCAGCACAAACCCAGCGTCTGCCCGTCGCGGAGGTTTTTATCAAGCCAGCCGCATCCGGCCTGGCCTACGGCGAGCAATCCGTGGCTTGCCGTGCCTACGCCAGTCTCCCGGCCGGGCACGACGACGACCTCGGTAATTCCCTCGCGGGAGAACTTTGCCAGCAGGCGCTGTTCCATGGCGGGGTCCCGGTCCAGGGGGTAAGCGATTTCAAACTTGACGATGTATTGCTCTCTGGCGGCGGTGAGCATGCGGGATACATTCGAGCGAGTGACGCCCAGCTGCTTGGCTACTTCCATTTGGGATAATCCCTGGACGTAGTACAGGAACGCGGCGTGCGCGAGTCTTTCAGCGCTTAGCCTGACCATGCTGCTCCCTACCGGCACGTGAGGTGCCACGAATAAACCGTTACCAATTGTATCCGTCCGCGCTTCCAGCGGCCGGGCACGCTAGTAAAGGTTGCGGATAATGAGCTCCTTCCAGTGGCGAAAGCCGTCCAGGGCGTACGACTGCTGCTCCGAGGGGTGGAAGTAGTCGGGCTGGCCCACCGCTGCGGTGCCGGCCGGAAGGTCCTTCCCAAGAGTTCTGAGCGCAACACAGGCGGCCCCCAGGGCCGTCAGCTCCCGGCTGGGCGGCCGGACGATGGTTTTTTGTGCAAGATCGGCCAGCAGCTGGCACAGGTAGTTGTTTCCGGCTCCGCCGCCATCGACAGAGAGCGCTGCGGTGCTGGCCAGGTCCGGCATCGCCTGGACGAGGTCGTAGGCTTCGAAGGCCATACTCTCGATTCCTGCCCGGATGATGTCCGGCGGCCCGGAATCCATCACGAGCCCGCTGAGGATCGCTCCGGAACCCTTGGGCCAGCCGGGCGCGCCCAGTTCGGTGAATGAGGGCACCAGATACACTCTTTGGTCGGCCGGGAGCTCGCTTCGTGCCGGCGGGGCCTCGGACTCGGCCGGTATGGAGAGCACCCGGGACAGCCACGACATCGTATATCCGCAGTGAAATGCCGATCCCTCCATCTCGTACACGGCCTCGGTCCCGGGCGCGGACCAGGCAACCGAGGTGACCAGTCCTTCAGCTGTTGACGGGGCTGCGCCGAGGTTTGTACTCACGACACAGGAGGTCCCGAATGTTGCCTTCGTTTCCCCGGTCCGCTCGCAACCGTGACCCAGCAGGGATGCCTGCTGGTCTCCGATCATGCCGGTGATTGGTATCCGGACCCCGGTGAGCCCTGCATCGGTGAAACCAAATTGTGCCGAGGTTCCCCGGATTTCAGGTAAGGCTGCATGCGGTATCCCAAGCGCCGTGGATAGATCCTCGTCCCAGTCAAGGGATTTCAGGTTCAGGAGCTGGTACCGCGACGCGTTTGAAACATCGGTTGCGTGGACGGCCCCGGCACTCAGGGAGTACAGGAGCCAGGAATCGATGGTTCCAACCGCGAGTTTCCCGGCGGCGGCCATGGCTGCCAGATCGGGCCGTTCATTGAGTAGCCAGGCGACTTTGGACCCGAAGAAGAAGGTGTGGTTCGTCAGTCCTGTTCTTTCACGGATCAGGGGCGCGAGTCCTTCATCGTCCCAGCGCGCAACGATGTTCTGGCTTTGCTGGGACATCCACATGATGCCGTCATGGACGGGCAGGCCGGTCTCCCGTGACCAGGCGACGGCTGACTCACGCATGTTGGTGATTCCGATGCACAGCGGAGGTTCCTCGCAGCGGGCTGCTGCCGCGCGCAGTACCCGGACCGTGGAGGCCACAAGTTCCAGGGGGTCGATCTCGATTTGCTGTGGACCCTTGACTTTCAGGGCCAGTTTTTCGGATGCCACAACTTCATGCGCGCCGGTCTCCGGGTCAATGAGGAGGCAGCGGACGGACTGGGTTCCGCAGTCGATGGCCAAGACTTTGGGGTGACCCACGGGGCTCCCTCCTGGTTGATGGTGGTTCGCATCCCTGCCGCCGGCAGGGATGCGAACCACGGTCCTGCATGGCTACTCGGTGGGGACGGATTCCCCGGGCTCACCGATATAGGCGATGACCGTTCCGGCGTTGACGGTGGTGTCCTCCGGGCAGACGATCTTCAGCAGAACACCGTCGGCTACGCATTCGACTTCCAGTTGGGCCTTGTCGGTTTCAACGCTCAGCAGGGGTTGGCCCATTTCGACCGTGTCCCCCTCCTTGACCAGCCATTCCTGGATGTAGGCCTCTTCACTTGTCTGCCCCAGGGCGGGCATGACGATAGCTTCCACGGTGTTACTCCTTTTCAGATCGCGCGTGTTCCGGAGACAGGACGTCCCGGACCGCTGCCTCAATGTGCTCCGCCAGCGGCAGCACTGCAGCTTCCAAAGGCGGCGAGAACGGCATCGGAATGTCCCTGCTGGCCACACGGCGGACGGGCGCCTTGAGATCCGCGAACAGCTCATCGGAGACCCTGGCGCTCACCTCGGCGCCCCAGCCGCCGGTCATGTGCGCTTCATGGGCAATGACGAGCCTGCCTGTCCGCTTGACGCTTTCCATGACAGTCGTCCAGTCGAACGGGGAGAGCCACACGGGGTCGATGACCTCGAGTTCGATGCCTTCCTTCGACAGCTTCTCCGCCAGTTCCAGGGCCTTATACAGTTCGGTGAAGGTCGCGACGATGGTTGCGTCCTTGCCCCGGCGGCGTACACGTGCCTGCCCGACAGGCAGGGCGAAGTTCTCTTCCGGAACGTGCGCCCGCGTGTTGATGGAACCGGCTTCCTGGCGTTTCTTCGCACCGTAGAGCAGCTTGTGCTCGAAGACCAGGACCGGGTCGTCGTCCCGGATGGCGGCCGTGAGGGCGCCCTTCGCGGTGTAGGGATCGGAGATGCAGAGCACTTTGATCCCGGGCACGTGCATGAAGAAGCTCTCCGGGCACTGTGCGTGCTGGGCGCCTCGCTGCGATGCGCCCACCGGGCAGCGCAGCACTGTCGGAATCGTCAGCTTTCCGTTGGACATGTAGCGCTGCTTGGCGGCCTCGTTGACGAGTTCGTCCATGGCTTCGAAGACAAAGTCCGCGTACTGAAGATCCGGGACAGTGCGCAGACCGCCAATGGCGGCACCGATCGCCGCGCCCATGATGGCCTTCTCGCTGATCGGGGTATCGATCACGCGGTGCCGGCCGTATTCCTCCGCCAGTCCCTGGTAGACGCCGAATGCGCCGCCGAATCCGCCGGGCACACCGACGTCCTCGCCCAACAGCACCAGGTTCGGGTCGGTGCCGAGTTCGTTGTGCAGCGTCTCCCGGATGGAGTCGGCGATGGAGATGTACCGTTCCTCGTCTGGACCTTCTTCAAGCGGTCCGGCGCCCTCGACTTCCTGGGGCGGGTTGCCGAAGATGATGTTCGGAGCAAGGGCGGTGACCGGGTCGGGCCACGGTGCCTGCTGGGCGTGCTTGAGCGCTTCTGCGATGCGCTTCTTGGCACGGGCTGTGGCTTCCTTGACCTGGTCCTCGGTGGCGGTGCCTTCCTCCACGAGTGCGGCACCGAAGGTTTTGATCGGGTCCTTCGCCGCCCAGATGGCTTCTTCGTCCTTGGTCCGGTAACCCCGGGCATCGCCGCGGCTGTGGCCCACGTACCGGTAGGTGAGGAACTCGAGCAGGACCGGGCCCTGGCCGCTGCGGGCGGTTTCCAGCGCACGCTGGGTGGCCTCCCTGACTGCCCTGACGTCCATTCCGTCGGCCTGTTCGGAAGGAATGCCGTAGGCCTCGCCCCTGGAGGCGACGTTGATGTTCCGGGTGGTTTCGTGGAACGGCGTGGACGCGCCGTACATGTTGTTTTCGCAAACGAAGATGACGGGGAGATTGAATGCGGCAGCGTAGTTCACGCCTTCATGGAAGGCTCCTTCGTTGACTGCTCCGTCACCGAAGAAACAGACAACGACGTTGTCCGTCTCCTTGTACTTCAGTGCGTGCGCCAGCCCCGGGGCGATGGTGATGCCGCCGCCGACGATGGCGATCGAGGGGAGAATGCCCAGGGCCGGGTCGCCAAGGTGCATGGATCCGCCGCGCCCGCCCAGGCAGCCGGTCTCCCGGCCGTAGATTTCTGCCATTCCGGCGGCCGGGTCCAGGCCCTTGGCCAGGGCGTGGCCGTGGGGCCGGTGTGTGGAGGTGATCCAGTCTTCGGTGCGCAGCAGCGAGCAGACGCCGACGGCGACGGCTTCCTGTCCCTGGGACTGGTGCAGGGTTCCGGGGATTTCTCCCTGGAGGTAGCGAAGGTATGCGGTTTGTTCGAACTGGCGGATGAGGACCATTTCCTCTAGGAGGTGGAGGCTCTCTTCCGTGCCCAGGGCTTCTTTTTGCAGGGTGTGTGTGGGCTGTGACATTAGCGGCCGGCCTGACCGGTGGAGCCGAAGACGTCCATCAGCCGCTGGATTTCCTTGCGGAGGGCCACGCCTGCGCGGGAGTTGGCGTCGCCTTCGAACCGTGAGCCGAAGACGAGGTTGGGGTCCTCAACCGGGCGGCCGAGTTCGGCGACCAGTGCCTGGCCGAAGACGTGCTTGAGCTTGGTGCCGACGTTGACCTTGGTGATGCCCGCTTCTACGGCCTGACGGGTCTGGTCGTCGGGGGTGCCGGAGCCGCCGTGCAGGACGAGGGGGACGTCGACCGTGTTGCCGATTTCCTTGATGAGGTCCACCTGGACCGTGGGCACGTGTCCGCCGGTGACGAAGTGAACGTTGCCCACGGCGACCGCGAGGCAGTCAACGTTGGTTTCCCGGACGAAGAGTTCGGCGGCTTCCGGCGTCGTGTAGGAGGCGCCGGCGGCATCCAGAACGCCGTCCTTGATTTCTGCCAGGGCGCCGATTTCGCCTTCGACGGCGACGTTGACGGCGTGGGCTGCTGCGACCAGTGCTGCGGTGTCGGCGATGAGCTTGTTCTGGTCCCAGCCCTGGGTGTGCATCATGACTGAGTTGAAGCCGGCTCCGAGCCCGCCTGCGGCTTCGGCGAAGCTGTCGGCTTCGTTGAACAAGGTGGCCACCGGAACCTTGGCCCGATCGGCCAGGGCGCGGCAGGCGGCACCGTAGAGCTCGATGCCGCCGGACTGCAGCCATTCATGGTTTGCGGAGAGACCGCCGATTCCGATGATTACGGGGGACTGGCTTGCCTCGGCCGCGGCGATTGTGGCTTCAAGGCTGTAAATGTCCCAGGACTCGAAGTATCCGACTGCGTAGCGGTTCTTTCCGGCGTGGTCCAGCAGTTCGGGAAGGGATACGAGTGACATGAGTTATTGCTCCGATTTCTTCGTTGATGTTGGGTATTTGGCTAGGTTGGACAGCATGATTGCGGTGTCTTCCAGGACACGCGGCCTGCGAAGGCGGATCCATTGGCGGTAGGCCTCGACCTCCTGGTGAACCCGCTGGTCATCCCACTGCAGTTCCCGGGCGGCGATCTCAGCAACGGCGTCAATCGCTTTAAGCCCGGCATCGTCACACCAGGACAAGAGCATCCGGCGGGCGACGATGTCGATCAGTGTGCGCGCGAATTCCTCGCGGACAGCGAGCACCACTTCAGCTCCGACAGCGTCCCGGTGGCTGGGCAGCGGTGCGGCGAGCGAAGGATCCGCGCAGATCAGACTTTCGATCCGGGCGGCGCGGACTCCGTAAAGTCCGAGCAGCCTGTGTGCGGTGGGAAGGGGCAGTCTGGTCCTGTTCAGAAAGTCCTTCTGAAACTGCCCCCAGTCGGCACAGCGCGCACCGGGCAACTTCAGGTGCCGTGTCCCGCCCTTTCCGGATCGGAAGATCCGGAAAGAGCCACGCGGCGCACGTGGCTTCGCGTGCTTTTCCACCACCTTCATTGCCAGCTCGCCCAGGGCCCTGTGGGTGGTCAGCTTTCCCCCGCTGATGCTGAACAGGTTCTTGATCGTCGGGTGGCTGCTGACGTGATGGTTCCTGCTCACCTGGCCCGCTGAGCGGGCATCAGGCGAGTACGGCAGTGGACGGACACCGGCGACCGTATGCAGGACAGACCTGGTATCGAGGCCGGCACCCGGTATCAGGGTGTTGACTTCCTCCAGCAGGTAGGCGATTTCCTCATCGGACATGACTGCGTCCGCCGGATCCCCTTCGAAGAAGATGTCCGTCGAGCCAATGAGGTAGTTGCCGTCCGGCAGCGGAAGGACCAGTATCGCCCGTCCGTCGCTGACGGCCTCGTAGTGCACACCTGTTTTTGGGGCTCCGGGAAAGGGGCCCACGGTCATGTGGGAGCCCTTCGTTCCGCCGATGAGCCGGGCCGCCTGCTCTGTTGAACCGGACAGCACCATGTCGACCCACGGTCCCGAAGCGTTGACCACAACGCGCGCCGGCTGCACCAGCTTGAGGTTTGTAAGGGTGTCGGTGAGTTGTACGCTCACTCCCCCCTCCTCCGACTTGGATAGTCCTGTGACTTTCAGGTGGTTGTGAATCCGCCCGCCGAAGCTGGCGACGTCGAGCGCCTGCTCAACGCAGAGCCTTTCTGCGTTGGCGACCTGGGCATCGTAGTAGAGGACCGCTCCGTAGAGATCCCCGGATTCCAGTCCGGGATACATGAGCTCGACCTCGACCTTGGATAGCGGTTTATGCAGCGGGGTGGACTTGTCAAAGGAGAGCACGTCGTAGAGGAACATGCCCAGGCGCATGATGAAGCCCGAACGCTGGTTGTGGCGGTAGAACGGAATCAGAAGGGGAAACGGTTTCACCAGGTGCGGAGCAGTCTGAAGCAACCGCTCCCGCTCACGCAGGGATTCCCGCACCAGATGAAACTCCAGGTTCTCCAGATACCGGATACCCCCGTGGATCAGCCTGCTGGATGTCCCGGACGTACCGGCGCCGAAGTCTTCGGCATCCACGACCGCTGCCTGCCACCCTCTGGACGCGGCCTCTCTGGCAACAGCTAAGCCGTTGACGCCACCGCCAATGACGAGAATGTCGACCGGCGCCAATGCCTCGGATCCTCCATTCTCACAATTGTGCACTTGCTCACATATGTGATTCATAGGTAGAGTATGACCCAGATCACGGAGGCCTGTCAACGCATGGCATGCCGGCTTCACCGACCTGGTCTTCACAAATGCCACCAATGAATTCGGAAGGGTGCCAATGATGGCGCTGAACCATAACGACTACCCCGACTTGGCCAACGACATTGACCTGCAACTGCAGAACTGGCCGGGTGACCCGTCCCTTGTGGCTGTCGGAGCACATGGCATCCTCGGCTGCCGCGATACCGGCCGCGTCTATCGGCTGGCTTCCGTCACGAAACTCCTGACAGCCCTCACTATCCTTTCCGCGGCCGATGAAGGAATCGTTTCTCTCGAAGACCAAGCCGGCCCGCCCGGGTCCTCGCTCCTTCATTTGCTCTCCCACGCCTCAGGCGTGGGCTTTGATGACGGGCAGGTACGGGCGCCGGCAGGAAGCCGGCGAATCTACTCGAACACCGGAATCGATCTTGCAGCCGCCCATCTTGCTCATCGGTCCGGAAAGTCCTTCAGCGATGAAATGCGGATCCGGGTACTGGATCCCCTCGGCATGTACCGCACGCAGCTGGTGGGTCCCCCGTCAAAGGGCGGAGAAGGAACAATCACAGATTTAGCCCTGTTGGCGCAGGAACTGCTGCATCCGGAAGTATTTCCGGCGGCGCGGATCAGCTCACTGTCCTCTCTGGCCTTCCCCGGGCTCGGTGGTTTCCTGCCCGGATTCGGATACCACACAGACAACGGTTGGGGGACGGGAGCGGAAATCCGCGGCCACAAGTCACCCCACTGGACCAGTCCCGAGAACTCTGCCGCCACCTTCGGCCACTTTGGCATGGCCGGCAGCTTCCTGTGGGTGGACCGGCAGGCAGGGCTGGCCTGTGCAGCCCTTTCGACAACGGATTTCGGTGAATGGGCGCCAGTGTCCTGGCCGGGCACGTCCACAGCGGTGCTCCACGCCTACGCAACTACCGCACGGCCTGCCACCTCCGGTTCGGGAGTGCAGAACGATGCCCGGCCCTGACCGGCGCACGCCGTCAAAGAAGGATTCAACTCAACATGCCAGGAGCGCAAACATGAGCATTGCACCGGAGGGCCGGCGCATGCTGCGGGTCGAAGCCCGCAACGCCGAAACCCCCATTGAACGCAAACCGGAATGGATCAGGAGCAAAGTAAAAACGGGCCCTGAATTCATCGGGCTGAAGAATCTTGTACACAAGGAAGGCCTCCACACAGTCTGCGAAGAAGCCGGCTGCCCCAACATCTACGAGTGCTGGGAAGACAAGGAAGCGACCTTCCTCATCGGCGGCGCGCAATGCACCAGGAGATGCGACTTCTGCCAGATCGACACGGGCAAGCCTGAAGCACTGGACCCGACGGAACCGATAAAGGTTGCCCAATCCGTCCGAACGATGGGACTGCGCTACGCCACGGTCACCGGAGTCGCCCGCGACGACCTCCTCGACGAAGGAGCCTGGCTCTACGCTGAAACCATCCGGCAGATCCATGCCCTTAATCCGGGAACCGGGGTCGAAATCCTGATCCCCGACTTCACCGGCCATCAGGAACTCATTCAGATGGTCATCGATGCCCGGCCCCAGGTGTTTGCCCACAACCTCGAAACGGTACCCAGGATATTCAAGGCCATCCGCCCGGCCTTCAGATATGAACGATCATTGGACGTCATCCGTCAAGGCAGCGAAAAGGGCATGGTGACAAAGTCAAACCTCATCCTGGGCATGGGTGAGACACGAGCGGAAGTGTCAGAGGCTCTCCACGACCTCCGGGACGCCGGATGCGACCTTGTCACCATCAATCAGTACCTTCGCCCAAGCCAGAGGCACCACCCCGTTTCCCAATGGATCAAGCCGCAGGAATTCGTTGACCTCCGGGAAGAAGCAGAAGAAATCGGCTTCCTGGGCGTGCTGAGCGGCCCGTTGGTGCGCTCCTCCTACCGGGCTGGCCGGCTATGGGCGGAGGCCATGGCGAAAAAAGGCCAGGAACTGCCCGGGGAACTTGCCCATATCGGAAGCCAAACCCCGGCCAACTAGCCGGAAGCAGGACCGCCCGCCGGAGCGCGAACAGGACCCGGTGCGCGACCGAAGCAGGACTTTATCCAGAATGCAAAGCAAAACAGAAGAGGTTTCGATGAATCCCCAGCATTTCGATGTACTTGTCGTTGGCGCCGGACCCGGCGGCTACACCGCAGCGATCCGGGCCGCCCAGTTGGGCAAAAGTGTCGCCGTCGTTGAAGAGCAGTACTGGGGCGGTGTGTGCCTGAACATCGGTTGTGTTCCGTCCAAGTCGCTGATCTACAGTGCGCAGCTTGTGCAGACCTTCAGAAATGATGCAAAGGAACATGGCATACAGGTAGAAGGGGAGGTTTCCTACGACTTCCAGGCAGCCTTCCAGCGCAGCAGGTCGGTCGCCGACGGCCGCGTCAAGGGCATCCACTACCTCATGAAAAAGAACGGCATCACAGAATTCAATGCCCGAGGAACATTCACGGGCCCGAACAGCATGGAGCTGGAACTCGCCGACGGTGAGCGGCAAAGCGCCACATTCGACCAAGCCATTATCGCCGTCGGCGCGGAAACCCGATTGCTGCCCGGGACCGCCCTCTCGGACAGGGTGGTGACGTACAAGGAACAGATCCTCTCATCCACCCTGCCGAAAAGCATCGTCATCGCCGGCGCCGGAGCCATTGGCGTTGAATTCGCCTACGTGATGAGCAGCTACGGGGTAAAGGTGACACTGGTCGAATTCGCCGAGAGAATCGTTCCGCTCGAAGACCCGGATGTGTCCAAAGAACTGACCAAGCGCTACCGGAAACTCGGCATAGACATACGTACCGCCACCGCGGTCACCGCCGTTGAAGAGCACGCCGACGAGGTCGCCGTAACGCTGACCAAGGGCGAGACGGCCGAGGTTGTCCGTGCCGAAAAACTCCTCCAGGCAACCGGATTCACACCACGAGTCACCGGCTACGGCCTGGAAAATACTGGCGTAGCCCTTACCGACCGCGGAGCCATCGCCGTGGACGACCAGATGCGAACCAGCGTCCCGCACATTTATGCCATCGGTGATGTGACCGCCAAGCTCATGCTCGCGCACGCCGCTGAAGCGATGGCTCTGGTTGCGGCAGAAGCCCTCGCCGACGAACCGACTCATCCTCTCGACTACCTCATGATGCCCCGGGCCACTTACACCAACCCACAAATCGCAAGCTTTGGATTCTCCGAAAACGGGACCTCTCCCGCGGGCAGCGAAGTCAAGAAAACAGTCTTCCCGTTCGTAGCAAATGCCAAGGCCCACGCCGTCGGCGAACCGGGCGGTTTCGTAAAACTACTCACCGACAGCCGCGATGGACAACTGCTGGGCGCCCACCTCATCGGGCCAGACGTGACCGAGCTGCTGCCAGAACTGACTCTCGCCCGCCAGGAAGGCCTGACCGTCACCCAAGTGGCCCGCAACGTGCACGCACACCCGACCCTGAGCGAAGCAGTCAAGGAAGCCCTCCATGGCGCGGCTGGCCAAAGCATCAACATCTAACCGACGTTCCGAACCACGAAAGATCAGCACATGACTACTAACGAAATCCAGACCCTTCAGGGAAACACCGTCCCTCTCAAGGGCATCCGGCGAGCGGCAGCGAAGCAAATGGTCGCAGCGTGGGAAGCACCTGCATTTCACCTCACCGTCGAAGTGGACATGACCAACGCACTTACGGTGAAGTCGGTCTCAGCCCAGTCAACCGTCACAGACCGGCTCATCTCCGCCGCAGCAACCGCCTTGCAAGAGAATCCAGGGCTAAACGCCCACTACTCCGAAGAAGGAGTCACCACCTTCGAGAACATCAACATCGGCATGGCAGTTGCAACAGATCACGGGCTGACCGTGCCCGTCATCCACGAGGTGACAAGCCTCAGCCTGCCCGACATCGCTCAAAGGCGACGTGAAGTCGTCGAAAAAGCCCGTGCCAGGAAGCTCGGGATGGCCGACATCTCCGCAGGGACCTTCACCATTTCAAACCTTGGCATGCTCGGTATCGACAGATTCGATGCCATCATCAATGTGCCCCAGGTAGCCATCCTGGCAGTCGCCTCCACACGCCAGCGATACGTCATGCGGGACGGCGAAGCCCAGTGGCGTCCCGTCGCCGAACTTACGCTGACTTGCGACCACCGCGCCGTCGACGGATATGCCGGAGCCGTCTTCCTTAAGCGGCTCAAAGAACTCGTCGAGCAACCCATTCCCGCCGCCTAAGGCAACCGGGGCGAGAATCATGACAACTGCAGCCATCACGAAGACCAGCTATAACTGGCGTGTGGCGGACATCGTGGTGGCGGCGCTCATCGCCGTTGCCGGCGGCGTGATCTTCTGGGCCTGGTCCCAGGGTGCCAACCTCATCTCCACCCCCATCAACGCCGTCTACCCGCCGCTGACCGGCCTGTACGCCGGCGGCTGGATGATTCCGGCGGTCCTGGG
>Ga0307408_100001194_pt1 | contig 19634 bp, 16 predicted proteins | sample 322Cmetagenome_FD_202116 | JGI IMG/M metagenome (GOLD analysis project Ga0307408, IMG submission 202116) | Maize rhizosphere microbial communities from greenhouse at UC Davis, California, United States - 322HYB-C-3 | ecosystem: Host-associated > Plants > Roots > Rhizosphere > Soil | place... | reverse complement strand
TAAAAAACAGCGATAACCAATATTGCCCCTAAATCATCTACAATTGCCAATGCTGTTAAAAATATTTTCAGTGAAGTTGGCACTTTATCTCCAAGCAGTGAAAGGATTGCAATGGCGAAGGCAATGTCTGTAGCCATAGGGATGCCCCAGCCATTTGCGGTAGGCGTGTTATTATTAAACAGAGTAAAAAGTAAAGCTGGTACAATCATCCCTCCAATTGCGGCAAAAACCGGCAGTGCAGCCTGTTTGGGTGAAGATAGCTCCCCTTCAACTAGTTCACGTTTAATCTCCAGGCCAACCAGTAGGAAGAAAATTGCCATCAACCCATCATTTATCCAATGGAGAATGGGATACTTTAAAGTAATACCTCCGAAATTTTGCCCTAGCTCGGTGTCTAAGAAGCTGGCGTATGTGCTTCCAAAAGATGAATTAGCAACGAGTAAACTTATTATTACACAGACTAGTAAAAGGATTCCGCCCGCTGATTTGGATGAAAAAAAATCCTTGAAGTAATCAATAGGTATTGAAGGCATTTTTGTTATCATTGGGGAATTTGAAAGATTGAATAATAAGTGTTTGTGACAGTTGTGCTATAAGTTGCTGATGAAACATATAAATTTCAACGCTCTAACCAAAAGAGTTAAAAACAGAAATTTGAAAGGCTTAGATACTTAAGCCATCGAAGCTAATGACTGGATGTAAATCAGATCAGAAATCGACAGTGGGATAAAAATAGAGGTATTTTAGGTACCGTAAACCAACAGCCTATGCCCATGTCGGCTACATTTACAGCGCTCATAAAAGCAGCTAAAACACAACAAAATGTTATTGTTGGTAGATCCCCTAAATGATAATCGATTGTGGCAGATAAACCATGGGAACTCGGCTGTATATAGGTACTATAATCATCAGCACGGACCTTTTCTAAATGTTCCTTTGATGCAAGGGACGAAAGCAATAGGCTGGCAGATGTGAAGAAAACTAATAATAAAAAATACAAATTATTCTTCATGCAGTAGGACAAAGCTAAAAATTCTCTTTAAAAAACATTTGAAAAGAAAGATGAATTAGAACTTTGAATAATTTTAAAATACAAAGGCATGAAAAATGCAGATGAGCGTATAGCCAAAATGACATTCGCCTCCGTATATCCCTCCTATGTGGCAAAAGTGGAGAGAAAAGGAAGAACGAAAGAAGAATTACATCATGTTATTGAGTGGCTAACCGGTTTTGACGAAAAAAAGCTACAAGGGCTAATTGAAGAAAAAGTAAGTTTTGAAGCGTTCTTTCAGTGTGCTACATTAAATTCTAATGCTCATCTTATTACTGGCATAATCTGTGGTTATCGAGTGGAAGAAATCGAAAACCCCTTAACGCAACAGGTAAGATATTTGGACAAGTTGGTGGATGAACTAGCGAAAGGCCGTAAAATGGAGAAGATCTTGCGGCTTTAAAATGCACTTAAGATTCGGAAGACGGCTATCTCGCCTACTTTTGAAGAGATGCTTATTGATAAACTTCGAACCTAAAGTACGCTCATGCCTGGACTTCAATATGTGTAAATACGGCAATGTAATGGGTTGATTTAGACAGCCGGAATGCTTAGTTTTGAATATGCGGTTAAGGTTTGCCAGCTTATAAACTTGATCTATGAAACACCTCACCATTGTAGTGCCAGATGCCCAAACTTCCTTCAATACATTTGCATGTATTGTTGGAGCCTATGATATATTTAAACGAGCTAATCACTTCTGGGAAGAGAATGCTAAGAAGCCATTGTTCCAAATCGAATTGGCCGGGGTATCAGAAAAAGCAGAGGTAAATAATGGATTATTAACCATCAGGCCCGAGGTAAATATCTCCAATGTTGGCCAAACTGACCTCATCATTATTCCGGCTATAAGTCATGACTTTGAGAGGGTTGAAAAAGGGAATATTCTATTAACCGACTGGATTGAAAAACAATATAAAAATGGGGCCGAAGTGGCCAGCATGTGTTCTGGCGCCTTGATTCTGGCTTCGACCGGGCTACTTGACGGGAAAAGCTGTTCTATACATTGGAACACTGCAAGCAAGTTGAAGCAATTATTTCCAAAAGTAATTGTCAAAACAGATCAGTTGATAACCGATGAACATGGTATTTACACCAATGGCGGCGGCTATTCGTTTCTAAATCTAATACTCTATCTTATAGAGAAATACTACGACAGGGAAACTGCAATTTATTGTTGCAAAATTTATCAGATAGAAATTGACAGGCAGAGGCAGTCTCTCTTTACTATCTTCAAGGGCCAGAAGTCTCATGGCGATGAGCTTGTTAAAAAAGCCCAGGCATTTATTGAAGATAATTTCCATGAAAAAATATCTGTTGAAGACCTTTCAGAAAAATTTGCCATAGGCCGCAGAAACTTTGACAGGCGATTTATTAAAGCCACTGGCAATACACCTCTTGAATATTTGCAAAGAGTAAAAGTTGAGTCGGCTAAAAAGGCATTCGAGGGCACACGGAAAACTATCAACGAAGTGATGTATGAAGTTGGTTACTCGGATGTAAAAGCATTTAGGGAGGTGTTCAGAAAGATCACTGGTACTTCACCGCTCGAATATAAGGCCAAGTATAATAAGGAAAAGTAGCCGGATATAGATTGATCCTAAGCAAGGCCTCCGATCTTCATCGAAGGCTTTGCATACTTCGTCCGTCTAAAAATCTCAGAAATTAGTCCTGAGGATCGTTCGTTGGCTGCATGTAATGGATAGACGTGTAGCCGTCCGTCATAGAATGCCCATTGGCGAAATATTGATTATTGGTATAAAAAGCAAAATTGAATTCTATATTCCTCTGCGTTTGGCCCAGATTGACTGTGCCAGAGTAACTTACCGTGGTTTCGTAGCTGGTGTCAAATTCTTCTACTGAAATATAGTCAGTGGAACTTAGATCGTCAAAAACGTTAAATGTATGGTATGTAATGACGTTTGAGTTTGTGGGAGTTGCGCTAAAGGAATAGGTTAATACATTGTTGCTAATGCTCCAGGATATTGTAAAAGCGGTACCATTGCCATCGCTGCCAGACCAGGTGCCGGAGTTTGATGTTGCAGTGTAAGAAACCGGATTTCCCGGAGCTCCGTTGCTTCCATACGGGAAGTAATAGGTGGTTCCATAACCATAATGCTCGTGCAAAGGCCTAACCTGTGCTACAGTTACAGAAGTAATGGCAAGAAATGCCAGAATTAGGAAATTTTTCATTAGGATTAAATTGGTAAAATGTAATGCTTACTCTTTTTAAGATTTTCAGCGTCCTCTGAAATAAAAATAAACAGGGAGTTAATGTCGTGCAACCAGTACCGTCCTGATTGGTTACTTGCTTACAAGAGATTTTCATTTATTTCAACCAGGGTTCGGTTCGAAATTTTGAAAACAAACCTGATATTACCTAGATCTGAAGGCCGATAATAACGTAAAATCGTCGTCCAATTTAATGATGATAGCAGTCTAAACTTTCCTGTTGCACTCCGGGGCTTTAATAAGTCGATTTAAATACCTAATGCCTTCTTTTCCAAAATTCTAAATCCCTCCAACGCCTTTCTTCACCATAAAAAATACTTTTGTGTTTAATGTAGTGTTCCCAGATCTGATCCATTTGATGCTTATAACTCATCTCAAATTGCTGCATCTTTATTGAATCGGGCTTCTGTATTAAATCCTGCCCCTGAATCAATCCTGTAAGTTGTAAAGCACAGGCCATGGCATTAAACATACCTTGCGATGATAGCGGGTCAAAGCTCATAACAGCATCACCCAGGGCCGCCCATTGCTGGCCGCTTACTTGATTTAAGCGCGTTGAATTGGCTGCGACTGTTCCATGAAATTCAATTTCGCCCTGATTCTTCTCCAAAATTTTCGCCATCTCCCGGTTAGCCTTTGCAAGTTCAATAAATTGCTTAGAGTCTTTTATTGCAGCCCTGTCGACTAAGTCCGAATCGGTTTGTAAGGCAAGCACTCGTTTGTTATTGGGTAAAGGCGCACTATACCACCATCCTAAGCCGCTGGCAGAAATGGTACTCATTTTGTTTTGCTCAGTATTGGGCAAGGTAGCCCAGCAGGCAATTAATTTGTCGAAGTGCTCGCGTTCTACACCCAACTGTCGGGCAAAATGCGACTGGCGACCACTTGCATCAATAACGAACTTTGCTTTTATGTTATGTGTTTTCTGATCTGGTATTTCAGCCGTTGATTGGGCCTTAATGTACCAGTGATTATTTTCATACTGGCTGCTGTGTAATTTAGCCCAAACATTGGTTACTCCCCGCTGCAAAGCGGCTTCACGCAAATAAGCTTCAAAAGCCTGACGATCTAAATGCCAGCCAAATCCATCCGGATTTCTCAAATGGTCTACTACATAAACCTGTTCGCTTCCCCAATAAGATTGTGTGCCGTTATTGGTAAGATGCAGTTTTTGCCCTGTAGTTGATATACGCCTCTCTAAACCCTCTAACAAGTCAAGTTTTCTTAAAATCCGTCGGGCAGCAGGAGCCAAACACTCACCTATGCGCTCAAGGGGTTTATTTAATTTATCAATCAGCACCACGCTATACGATTGGGCGAGGGCAATGGCGGCTGTACAACCCGCCACGCCTCCGCCCACAATCGCAATATCGGCTTCATAATTTGTTTCAGCTTTCATAAAGCGTTTTATGAACCATCTTTTTCGTTTCTATTTTGGCATGTATCTGTGGAAACGGCTTCCTTTTTCTGTTCCCCCTAAATCTATTTTTGCTTGGCCTTTAGGTTTCATGGTAAAGAATTTCACTGATTTAGGCGCCTTAGAACCAAGTAAGTTCAGTAGTTTTTGAACAGCAGGTGTCAACTTGAAATCTTCTGTTAATTCCTGCTCAACCAGCGAAAGCAATTTGTCTTTTGCACCGCCTAGTAAATCCTGTTCGGTCAGCAGATTCTTTTGCGACAAGTCATCAATAGCTGTCTTCAAAAGGCCTGACACCTTCTCTTTCGCAGCTTTTTTACGCGTTAAAATGCCGTTCAGTTCTTTCAGGGCTTCTGCTAACAAAGCCTCCTCCTGTTTCGCACTTGGTATTATTCCAACCTGCATATTGGCAGGAAACGCTGCATTATCGGCTACACCGGGGCGTGCCTGAACTACAGCAAGCTTATCGAAGTACTTTACCATGCAATTAATCTGATTGGTATAATTCGGGTCTTCGCCATCAAGAGGTAAATCATCTAACCAGGCTGCACGGTAAGCAAATGCTTGTTTACGCGTTTCTTCCGATAGGTTGGTATCCATTGTTTCTTCGTAACGTTCCTCGTTCAGAATGTTATTCGGCACTCTGGCCGGCCAGAAAGTTGGCAAATACGGATCGTAAGAGGATGTGTATCCATCTCTGCAACTGGCGGTATCTGTTTGCCACGGAATGGCCATCCATCTGGTAACCCCTCCGGCTACCTGTCCGCCTAGTAAGGGGCCTTTAGCCAAAGTAAACACATCGCTATTCATCGTTGAGCCGTAATACGACGAATCTACAAGCGGCGTTTTAGGTGCATGTTTAAGTCGAAATGCCGACGAATACATGCCAGCAGTCCGCATGGGCCATGTCATTTCACAGCCCGGATGAAAGGCATCTGCCAGGCAGAATTCCATGGCTGCTTTCGTCAGCATATCCGGTTGCTCCGCAACAGGTAATTTATCAATGGTAACAGGCTCCGGAATATGCGGGCAACCTGTCATATCCACATAATCCGCATCAAAATCGCCTTTAACCCATTGGTCAAGAAACGATAATTGTAAGTTAGATAAGGTGGCATGCTGGCGCACAGAACCCGTGGTTGGAATACTGATGGCATCGCCATACAACCAGGGCCATAATTGCGGCGCCTCCGCTCCCGACACATCATAACGGCGAAAGTTATTCGAAATCGTGCGTCGCATTTCCATATTGGCAGGAGACGGATCATTTAATTTTACTTTCCATTGTGATGTGGTATAATCAAACTGGCCACCCCAACCGAAAGCAGACGCAAATCCGGCATTTACCCATTGCAGGTCGGTAAGGCGCTCAAAAATTGGCAGGATGTCTTTTTTGAAAGAAGGCCGAACCGGCCGTCTGAGCATTCCTGCCGTCACTGCCACATCTCTCATTAAATCCCACATGGTACGAACCGATTTCTGCATCGGCGCATAATCTGGCGGCGCACAAATTACCCATGCCGGATCAACTTTCAGTTTCACACCATTGTATTCCACTTCCGCAGTTACAGGGCCGTCAGAAATATCGTCGTACCATCCTTCATTGTTGGCAAAAGTAATGGCAATATCTCCCTTTAAATTTTCTGCAACACCATGCCCTCCAAGCATAATTAAGCGCCCCTTTTCATCGGTACGCATTTCGCCCAAATAAACTGGTTTCTCCTGGAATTTCCCTACAAAGGTATGGCCGTGGTCCACATTTGGCTTACTAACCCTTTGCTCTCCCCCATCAATTATAAGCGAGTTTCTGTCTTTTACATCAATATTACGTAACAAAGAAGGCGGTGCATCGGCAGCATCCGGAATGTCTAAAGCTATTTGAAACTGGTACCAGGATGATTTTTGGTTTGCTAAATGCGCATGCCAAACAATGTTGGCGTTATCGGCCGTTAATTCTTTTATCGCTTTTCCGGCTGCATTAAATCCATAAATCCTGAATTGGGCAGCCTGACGTTTTAAGGCCCCGGTTTTATCCCTGTAGGCATACTCGTCCGTCCTCGGTTCTGGATCTGAAACCAATGGGCCAATAAAATATTCGTTCTCGCTGTTTCCAACACGCATCACCCCAATAGGCGGGTATATTCCAGCCGTCACAATACAGTCGCTGTCTTCATCTGTATTTTCAATAAAAGGGGGATTGATTGCATTGGGCTCTTGCAGTTGTTGTCCATTTGCCTGATGGCGAGCCTCCGCACTCGCTGCATAAACCACTTTTCGGGTTTTGGCAATCGATCCTAGTGGCTCATGTTGCGGCAAAGTCCTCCAGATATTAAATGCCAGGTTAGTTCCAAATTCTGGTTGACCAATGGCGCAAATATCCTGCTGCGGAAAATGTAATTCGGCAATGCTGATATAAGGGCTTTCTTCTGTACTCCATACCACCTGCGCATCATCAAGGGGCATAGTTGCATCATTGGTGCGAAGTTGGATTTCGAAACTAAATTTGGCAGGCCTGGTACGCAAACGTTGCTGTAAATCAAGTGCCAGGTAATTGGTATCATTAAACGGCGCTCCGCGGTCGGCATCCACAGGCACTAAACGGTATTTAACGATATTCTTGTCACCCAATTTAAAAGGGAGAATTGCCCAATAACTTGCGCTTAAACAACTCGCTTCCACCTTTGTCATAGCGTTTAGAATGCCGGCAAGTTTTGGATGTTTGTTTATGTACGAGTCGTAATCATGGTCTACCACCCCTGCTGTTGTAAAAGCGCACATTTGCTGCGCATCGCGGGCAAAAAAACGATCTATATTCTGGAAAATAAAATCCGCATTGGTACCCTCGCCCAATAATTTAGGGCCTTCCACACCCAAGAGTTTTAAGCCAAGGCCCAATGTTGAATGTAAGTCGGGCGATGTAGGCCCGGTATCACTGGAGAAACGCACGGCACATTCGTAAGAATCGCCTGCGAAGATGCCCACCTTAAATTCCGGGTCGATATCCTTGTTTACAATAAATGTTCCGTAGGCAATGCCGTGTTGTTTGCGAAAAACGGCACGTTCAGCAGGCTTTTGTCCGTTTTCAATCCTTGTTTTTTGCCCCATTTCAACGAACATCTCTTTTAGTCGTTGCGTTACAATCTTTATATCGCCATCACTGTCCCAGCAGGCAACATTGTTTGCGGTAGCCTTGCCTTTTGGCATAGCGTTCTGTTCTGTTTGTGGTTCTTTACCTGAACTACTGGCCTTTTTTCCTTTGTTTGTTTTTTCGGTCATTTTCTGATTTAATGTGATGGTTTATAGTTTTTTTGGACACTAGTCGTCACAGCAAGTGTAATAACAAGCTTTTGATATATCTTTTATGAACAACTAATTTCCCCTATTGAAATAATTTAAAACGTAATAATAGACTTTATTAAACACAGTTAATAAAATATCTCAAAATAGATATTTAATGATTTTGTTCGTTAAAATTTTAATGTTTCAGAAAGTTTTAGCGTCGGTTTGCTTTCAGCATTCGTCCTGTTAAGTAAGGTAAGCGGGACAGTCAGTTTACCTTAAAGAAAAGCCTCAAAGCTCGTGGGGGTTGTGCACTCGTTTCCTAGACCTAGATTTCCGAACCGTTATCATACCTACAGAATTGTGATATCCCCATTAATAAACGGTTTTCATTCTACTATGCACGTAAATAGCGGAAGTTCGAACGAATGTATCATGTTTATTTGTGGCCCGAATGTGGTTAACGCAGGTAAGTATTCTCCAAAAGAGTGGGAAGGTTTATATTCGGGAATCGTTTTTACAGAGATAGATCACAATTATATCAACCCATTATCCGAAAATTACAAGGAGGAACTTAGTAAAACTTTTGGAGATCCGCGTTGGATAAAAAAAGACAGTCAAGCTGCAGGCTATGGAAACGGCACAGCATATTTTAATGAATATTTTACCCACGCTGTATTTCTATTATACATTAAAGACTATTATACCAAACAAGAACTTGCCACAATTAAAACAACCCTCAGTCGATTATACCCCGCTTTAATAGAATGGGGCACCTTGATGAAACAACAAATGAAAAATGGTGTAAACGTTCCGGCTCTTTAAAACTATCTATGGATAGTTTTTTCATTCGCTAAAGCCTTGTTCCTTGAAAAAACCAGATAGCAACCGGGTTAATTTACCAGTATGCTTTTTAGTCATCCGGGCCTGGGTTCCGTACTGGCTAACTGTGGCGGCTCCCTTCTCCAGTCGTCTATTTCTGCTTTGATGCCGTCCCGAAGGATAAGTTTTCAGCAAAAAAAACAAGCATCTTCTTCTCAATTCTCTTTGCAACCTGGTTGATATGGTCGCCGTCGTAGATCTCAAAAAAATGCTTGATACCATACTTATTCAACTCGCTATCAAGAGTTTGAATACTCGCAGCTATAGCAGCATCGTTTTTGCCAGCATCGAAGGCTAATGCTTTTAGCTGTTTGATATTATAAATGTATTGATCAAGGTTATTTAAGGGCCTGTTGGCATCCCATTTTCTTAGAACATCAGGCTGAAGTTTGCCTTTTCTGGCAGGAAGATCAATATAAAACGGAGGATTTAGGGGATTGGGCGACCATGCGGCAGCTGATGCAAAGAGTGCTTTTATGCCAAAATCTGCTTTTTGAAATTGTTCTATTGTTTTGATGCTGTCAGCACGCAGAAAGGGAGTTAAAGCTGATTCGGCTGGAGCAGGGCTGGAATTTAAACAACAGGGACTTAATAAATAAATCGCTGAAAATACATCGGGATTCCTTTCTCCAATTCTAAATGCTCCATATCCACCCATGGAGTGCCCACTTAAACCACGACTCTCCTTTTTCGCAATGGTGCGATAATGGCCATCGATATAATTTACCAGTTCTTTTGCCACGAAATCCTCCCAGTTGCCGGTGGTAATCGAGTTGGAATACATACTTCCCTGGAAACGGCTATAAGCATCCGGAGTTACCACAATCATTTCTTGTAAAGGAGTCCGAAGGAATGCGGTATCCAGTATCGGAGGCAAAATCATCCAGTGCTTTTTGAACCCATAGAATTTCGCATCATCATCTGTATAGCCGTGCAGGAAATAAACTACCGGATAACGTTTTGTTTTATTGGTTTGATAGCTTGGTGGAAGATAGATTGAAACATACCGGTCAGCACTATCGCCACTTAAATTTCCCTCAAGCAGTTGCGAATGAACCTTAATCCGCCGCACCATGCCTTTTAATCCTTGTTTTTGCTGTGCGATGATTCTTGACGATAACAGGAGACAAAGAAAGAGAAGGCTTAAAGGTAATTTGTGATTCTTCATGGTTCTATTGATTAGTGGGATAATGCGAATATATGGAATAGCTTTCTTTTCCGCTATTTGTCTGAAAATACGAGTGTTCACCTTATTTCTTTAGATGATGGCTACCGTACTCTTTCTGAATGACGACTACCATCATGCCGGGATATTAAAATGATATGGCCGGCCTGATCTACACAGTCTTGCTCTCCTAGTGAATATTTACGGAATATTGCCGTTTTGATTTCGTTTCATGATAATAAATAGCTATAAAAATTTGGCTAAACTTTCAATGCAAATGCAGGGTAACTTCAGCGTTATTTTTAAATTTGGTCGCTATGGTGTATAGTAAATCCGTTTTCAAATACATTACAAATTACTTTTTCTAAATCTTAATCAAATAGGCTCAAAGTTTGGATCAGGACATGAAATCAGCTATTTTGAGAATGCAGAACCCATGAATTACGAAAAAGCCTTGTCGCTGTACCGCAATGACAAAACCCTTCAACTGTTAAGAGCTGATCATTTTCCCCTGCTTATTAGTTTCTTCCACCTGGCATTTAAACAGCAGGATAAGATCTCTTACCTTCAGAATGAACTGCAAAGCTTATTGGGCGATTACTTGTATCAATTGGAAAGTCAGGGTGTTAGGGATTATGGTAAAGATCCTCTAGATTATCTTCAGAAGTGGGCTCAACAAGGATATTTGCGACGGTATTACGAAACCGCCGATGAACCCGTGTACGAACTCTAGCCCGCTACCGAGAATGCCATGAAATGGCTTGACGACCTTAATAAACAGCAATTTGTTGGTACGCATAGTCGTTTGCTGCAATTCTTCAACTTGTTAAAACAGATAGTAAACACTACTTCCGGACCATCAGAACGTATCAGGCAACTGGAAGAAGAACGCATAAAAATTGAGAAAGAAATTGAACAGATCCGGCAAGGAAACTTTGTCCAGCCATCCGAAACCCAGATAAAAGAAAATTATTTCCTGGCCGAAGAAACAGCCCGCCGCCTGCTTTCAGATTTTCGGCAGGTAGAAGAAAACTTCCGCGAATTGGATACCCAAACACGCCAAACCATTATAAAAAGCAGTTTGAAAAAGGCAGACCTGCTCGATAATGTATTTCAACAGCAGGACTACCTCTGGAACACCGATCAGGGTAAAAGTTTCAGTGCATTCTGGGAGTTTCTGATGAGCGAGCAGATGCAGGAAGAATTGGAAGCCTTACTTGAAAAAATGAACCAAATTCCGGCTGTTCAGGAAATAAAGAAGGAACAAACAGTGGATCGAGCTTTTTAAGTTGTTGAAGGGCGCGGCAGGTAAGAACCGGTTGGAGCAGGAAAAGATTCCTCAATGGTATGTGGATAGGTGTTTGGGGGAAGTTGTGGAGGGCTTGGAAAGGCCCAGCAGAACAACGGACAAATGCTGTTGAGCTATTTTACCTGAGAAATAGCTATGAGAGAACCCCGCCCTACATGCCGTAAAGAAGAACAGACAGGCGTTGGAACGGCTGTCTGCGGCAGCATAAACGCTGTCAGACGTTAAAGCGATTTCCCTGGAGTCTCTTTATCAGCTTATTATATTCAATGCACTTTATCTTGAATTTCTCTGCCAATAGTCAAGAATCTAATCAGGATAAACATGAGCCGATTAAGCACATTAATCGGCTCATATTTATCGAAATTAACCACGCAAAATGCCGATATCTTCGGAATTTGGGGCAGCTTATAAATTTTGTCCTTCCAGAACAATTACGGCCTATAAGTTTTATCTATTGTGTATAGCACAAATCGATTTTGATAAACCTATCGCTGCCGTTAAATTTGAAATAAACACGTAATCACCAACAACAAGATTCTGTTATTAAACCTAAGATTTTATTTTATGGAAAATGACTCAAAAGACATCAGTAAATGCCCTTTTCATAATGGCACCTTAAAAAGTAATGCAGCAGGTGGAGGCGCCCGCAATCGCGATTGGTGGCCAAAGCAGTTAAAAGTTAACATCCTTCGACAGCATTCGGAAAAATCAGATCCAATGGATAAAGGTTTTAATTATGCTGAGGCATTTAAGAGCCTCGATTTGCAGGCACTTAAACAGGATCTTCATGCGTTGATGACCGACTCGCAAGATTGGTGGCCTGCCGATTTTGGACATTATGGGCCTTTGTTTATTCGAATGGCCTGGCATAGCGCAGGTACCTATCGCGTTTTTGATGGACGTGGTGGCGGCGGTTCGGGACAACAACGTTTTGCGCCGCTGAATAGCTGGCCCGACAATGTAAGCCTGGATAAAGCACGCAGATTGCTGTGGCCAATTAAACAGAAATACGGTAAAAACATTTCCTGGGCCGACCTGATGATTCTTGCCGGAAATGTTGCTCTTGACTCGATGGGCTTTAAAACATTTGGTTTTGCAGGTGGACGAGAAGATGTGTGGGAACCAGATGAGGATGTGTACTGGGGTTCGGAAGATACCTGGTTGGGAAATAACATACGTTATCCTCACGGACAGGAAGGTGCCGAAGAAAATCGCGGAGTTTTAGTGTCTGATGAAGATGCCGATGGCCAGATCCATTCAAGAAGTCTGGAAAAACCTTTGGCAGCAGCACACATGGGCTTAATTTACGTTAACCCAGAAGGCCCCGACGGCAACCCCGATCCTATTGCGGCAGCCCGAGATATTCGTGAAACCTTTGGCCGTATGGCAATGAACGATGAAGAAACCGTTGCGCTGATTGCTGGTGGACATAGCTTTGGTAAAGCTCATGGAGCAGCGCCTTCAGATAATGTAAGCCACGAGCCCGAAGCTGCCGACCTGGAATTGCAGGGTTTTGGCTGGCACAACAAGTTCGGTTCGGGCAAAGGTGCGGATACCATTACCAGCGGACTGGAAGTAACCTGGAGCAAAACACCTACCCGATGGAGCAACAGTTTCTTTGAAAACCTGTTCGCATACGATTATGAGTTAACGAAAAGCCCGGGCGGTGCGCACCAGTGGGTGGCCAAAAACGCCGAAGCTATTATTCCTGACGCTTTTGACAGCTCAAAGAAACACCTGCCAACAATGCTCACCACAGATCTTTCACTAAAACTGGACCCTGAATATGAAAAAATATCCAGACGCTTTCTAAACAATCCGGAGGCGCTTGCTGATGCTTTTGCCCGGGCCTGGTTTAAACTTACGCACCGCGATATGGGCCCCCGGTCCAGGTATCTTGGCCCAGATGTTCCAGAGGAAGCATTGCTGTGGCAGGATCCGGTGCCGGCAATAGATCATGCGCTAATTGATGAAAGCGATACTGCCAGCCTGAAAGAGAAGATTTTAAATTGCGGATTAAGCGTGTCGGAACTGGTATCAACCGCCTGGGCTTCGGCTTCAACTTTCCGTGGATCGGATAAACGAGGAGGAGCCAACGGAGCTCGTATTCGCTTAGCGCCGCAAAAAGACTGGAAAGTGAACAATCCGCCGCAATTGCAAAAAGTATTAAACAAACTGGAATCCATTCAGGAAGAATTTAATACCAGTCAGGCAAATGGTAAAAAAGTTTCCCTAGCCGATTTGATCGTCCTGGCAGGCAATGCCGCTATAGAAAAAGCACTAAAAGATGGTGGCCATGCACTTAGCGTTCCCTTTACCCCGGGACGCGCGGATGCATCGCAGGCACAAACCGATGTTGAATCGGTTGGATATCTGGAGCCTTTTGCCGATGGATTCCGCAACTATCGCAAAGGCCGTTCTGCTGCATCTACAGAAGAACTGTTGATTGACAAGGCGCAGTTGCTTTGCCTTACTGCATCAGAACTGACTGTATTATTAGGTGGATTACGCGTGCTGGATATTAATTATGATGGTTCCAAACATGGAGTTTTTACAAATCGGCCCTCGGTATTAAGCAACGATTTCTTTGTAAATCTGCTAGACATGAACACTTCATGGAAGGCTACATCTGATGATAAGGAGCTGTTTCTGGGAAGCGATCGAAAAAGCGGCCAGCCTAAATGGACTGCCACCCGTGCAGATCTGGTGTTCGGATCAAATGCTGAACTTAGAGCAATTGCTGAGGTATATGGAAGCGCAGATGCGAAGGAAAAATTTGCCAAAGATTTTGCAGCAGCCTGGAATAAGGTAATGAATCTCGACAGATTTGACTTAAAGTAGTAGCTACAGAATCCAGCTATTCATTTATTATTAAAGGAGGCACCGACGGCGTAGCCTCCTTTAATTTTTAACGCCATTTAAAACATATCAGGCCTATTATTTCCTAATCGGCACCGGCCTCTTTTTTCCATTTCACTTCTTCCGTTTATGTAAGTAGAAAGCTTGTTTCATACGCCAGGCGAGGTTCCAGGAGTCCCAGAATTGCCATATGACAGTCACAGACGCTCCATAACTTAGAGTTCAGTGATATTATTCTTATTTTTGGCCTTTAAACAAGAACAAGGGGAGTGATAAATGCCAGTTAAGATTCCGAATAATCTGCCAGCGATAGAGCTTTTAAAGAAGGAAAATATATTTGTTATGAGTGATCTGAGAGCAGATACTCAAGATATTCGCCCAATGCGTGTGCTTATCCTTAACCTTATGCCTCTTAAAATATCTGCTGAAACAGATTTTGTTCGTTTATTATCCAACAATCCCCTGCAGGTTGAAGTGGAATTTTTAAGGCTCGATTCCCACACTTCTAAAAATATATCTGAAGAACATCTGGAAATGTTCTATAAAGGCTTTGGCGAAATAAAGGAAAACTTCTATGATGGTTTAATCATTACTGGTGCTCCTGTAGAAATGCTGAAGTTCGAGGAAGTAAGCTATTGGAATGAGATCACTCAGATCTTCGACTGGGCAAGAAAACACGTTACCTCAACTCTTTATATTTGCTGGGCGTCTCAGGCTGCGCTCTATCATTTTTATGGGGTAGAAAAAACGCCATTAAATGAAAAATTATCCGGGGTTTTCAAGCATACTGCCACTGAAAAAGGCCACTCCTTGTTAAGGGGATTTGACGACGAATTCTTTATTCCTCATAGCAGGCATACCACAATATTGAAATCGGATTTGGTTGATAAGGAAGGGCTTCGCATCTTGTCAGAATCTCCAGATGCAGGAATAGCCATTGTATCTTCCAGAGGCGGGCGTGAATTTTATCTTACGGGCCACTCGGAGTATTCTCCCCTAACCCTTCACGAGGAATATGTCAGAGACGTGAAGAAAGGCCTTGATGTACCTGTACCGAAAAACTATTACCGGGACAATAATCCGGAGAACGCACCATTGGTATGTTGGACAAGCCATGCGAATTTACTCTTCAATAACTGGCTAAACTACTTTGTTTACCAGGAAACGCCTTATGATCTACAGGATGTGGATAAATTGGGCGAGATTGTTCAGAATGGTTAGATTTAGATCCTCTCCAACTTTTTTGAACCAGATACTCTTTAACTGATTCAAAGTTACCCCGCTTTGACAAAAACTTCGTGGACAAAAAGAAAACCCCTTTCAACATGTGTTAAAAGTGGCTTTTAGGTTTTAAACTTGGGTACTACCTAAGTTTACCCAGGTTCCCGGTACCGATGAGCGGGAATACTTTGAACACCTGGAGCGCTTTCTAATGATCTTGAGCCCGTTATTTTGGATTTGAAAAGTAAAGGATTTGTAATAAATCTTCAGAAGATACTTTGGATTGAAAAAAGGATTAATTGTTAAGCATTTTTTCTCTTTCTACATCGCCCCCTTGGCGCATCACCCTCATGGAGTACAATTTCGGAATGCAGGAACTCTGCTGCATCTGCAGAATCCCTCACTTTGGAAACACAGCGTTCCAGCATTTCAGATTCAAACTCAGTTAACACAGCTTTTCTCACCCCAGCTTCCTTAAAATTAGATAAGGGCCTGCATCCTTTTGAAATCCCCCGAGCCAGTGACAGCGCATCCAGCAGAGCCTGATTCGCACCCTGTCCTTTGAATGGACTCATAGGGTGAGCAGCATCTCCGATCAATGTAATTGAACCCGCCTTCTCTAATGATTCAGATTCAAGCAGTGCCCTGTCATACACAGGATAGCCGGAAACCATAGCTTGCTGGGTTGCCTTTAAAATCTGAGGAATGGGGTCGTGCCACTGAGTTCTACGACACGCTTCATCCTTAAGTGCCTGAGATCCTTGAGCACTCAACGCTTTAGCCTCTTTTTCTGGCATCGGGAAGCTAAGCTGCCACATTACCGAGTCTGAGGTATAAGGCATAATGTAGATCCGCTCATTGCCATTGGCTGTTTGAAATACTGTGGCCGAGTCCAGCAAAGAATTGTCAAGGCCTTGGAGATCGCCTAAAGAACAAATACCTAAAATTACAATACAACCCAGATAACGTAAAGGAGTAGTATCCTCACCAATCAATAAGCTCCGCACTTTACTACGAATACCATCCGCCCCCACCACCAGATCCGCCTTGGCTCTCCGCAGCTCCCCGTCCACTTGGAAAATCAGTTCAACACCTTCACCCTCAATTCTTTTAAAATCGATTAACTGGTGCCCCCAGGCAACCATATCCTGCCCACCGAGCTGCTTAAGCAGAGCTAAACGCAAAGATTGCCGTGCGATATGCACATTTCTGCGCTTCGAAGACGTTTGCTCTATTGATGCCATCCACTTTCTGGTTCCCCATTCACCAATCACTTTTCCGTCGGTAGTATGAACCAAATGCCTTGTTGAAATCACGCCGTTTTCTAACGAGGAAATGCCCAATCCCTCAATCGCTTTGCTGGCTTGTTGTAAAGTAAGTCCATAGCCCTGAGAGCGGGCATCAAAGTTGCTATCACGTTCAAAAAGAGTAAAAGGTATCCCCCGGTGTAAACAAGCTACCGCCAAAGCCACTCCGCCTATACCTCCACCAATAATAGCAACGTGTGGATAGTTTTCTTTATCCGCTATAGGAGGGCTAGCAGAATGAACCAACCCAGATCCCTTACAGTCCGAGCATACATCAAGGTGTCCTTTCGGACGAATTGGAGCCACTCCATCACCCTGCTTTTTTTCAAATTGATCAAGTGCTATTTGGTAACGAAGGCGCACATTCTTGCGGATCTTTCTCCTTTTTTTGCCGCGTCCATGACACTCCAGGCAAATAGTCCAACTATCACCTTCATTTGTCACCGTTCGCTCCTTTTTCATTAATCATATACTTAATTCACTACGAAATAAAAATTCAGGCAACAATATAGAAAATTAACCTGGCCATGTTATTATAATTACTTATAGACAGACAGTAGCTCAGGGAAATCGCTTTTAAACTTGCAAGTATTATTTGGCCGTTGCCTAAAGTCCGGGCTACGCTCATACTGCGCAAGGCATTAGCCACGGGCCGGTGTCCGCTTCTATCCCTAACGGAAAGGGCAATTAGCATTCAATAATTCAAGTGCCGGGAACAGATCCTATTAAACTTTTGAACCTGATCCATTAAACTTTTGAACCTGATCCATTAAACTTTTATAGCAGATCCGATCATCATCCCTAAAAACAAAAAACCCGGACTTGAAAATTTCAAGTCCGGGTTCCAGTACCCAGAGCCGGAGTCGAACCGGCACGGTTTCCCACAGGTGTTTGAGACCAGCGCGTCTACCAATTCCGCCATCTGGGCTTTTTTTCCTTAGCGGTGTGCAAAAGTATTTAAACTCTCCCGAATTCGCAACAAATATTTTTGTCTATAGTATAGATCTTTGATTTTCAGGAGGAATAATTCTTTTTGGCTGCTATTTTCTTCCTTATCGTAAAGTTTTGTTAGCGAATTGAGCTCAACATTGAGCTCGTCCTCTATAGAATCAACCTGCTTTAATGTGTTTACAAGGACTTGTTCGTTCGGCTCAAACTCCAATTCCATTAAAGTTTCGTTCACCTCCATCATCTCCATCAAAAACGACTGGGGAAGCTGGTACTTATCTCCTTCAGCAATTTGGTTATTTAACTGAAGGATATGTTCCACCCTCTTCTTTGCATTGGAAAGAACCTGGAACGCCTTATTGTTAACTGTAGAAAGCTCCAGTATTTCCTGCTGCTTTTCAGCAGTAGCGTTGATATAAAAGTCTGGATGGTAGTCCTTGCTCAACTGATAAAACTTGCGTTTCACTGCAGCTTCATCAACATGAAATCCCTCAGGAATACCATAGAATTCAAAGTAATTCATCTTACTTAATAAAATATTTAAAGATGTCGTTACCTAAAACAAATACCATTAAACTCACAAGGATAAAGAAACCCACAATTTGAGCCTTCTCCATAAACTTGTCACTTAAAGGCTTGCCCTTTATAATTTCAATAACAAGAAAAGTAGCATGGCCGCCGTCCAATGCTGGAATTGGCAATAAGTTCATCAAAGCCAATGCCATTGACAATAAGCCTACCAAACTCCAAAATTTCAGCCAGTTTACCTCACTGCCAAACATGTTGGCAATACCTACTGGCCCAGTAAATGCTTTTTGAGCCTTAACCTGTCCGGTTACCACTTTGCCAATACCTTTGGCATTGTCAGCAAAAGATCCCCAGGCTTTAGCAGCGCCTACAGGAAGCGACTCGAAGAAACCATACTGGATAGTTTCAACAGGTATGCCATATCTGGAAAACATTACCCCTATGGTGCCTTCATTGGAAACCTTCGGTTTTAAATGTAATTCCTGCCCGTTACGGTATACAGTTACGTCGATAACTTTCCCTTTATTGTTCCCAACTACGGCAAGTAATTCGTCCGTAAAACGAACCGGCTTACCATTCACAGCCAGAACACTGTCTCCTTTTTGAATACCTGCTTTATAAGCACCATCTGGCTTTAATACTTGTTTCTTAGGAAATATTTTTGAGAAAAGCCCGCCAGATGATTCAGCCTTTTCGTTATTTACTACTTCAGAAATTCTTCCCAAGGTTGAACGGGGCTCGATAAATTCTGCCAATCCATAATCTGATATGGACTCGATAATGTTTCCGGGTACCGGGATAGCGATTGTAGACGCCCCGCGTTGAACGGTAAGTTCACTATTTCCAAGCAGAACCTTAGAGCTGGAAATCTCTTCGAACCGAACAATGTTTCTGCCATTTACCGCAGTAATCCTGTCTCCGGTTTGCAGGCCGATTTCCTTGCCAATTTTGCCGGGCGCAATTCCATTAACTAATTTATCATTGGGAATGTAGCTTTCGCCAACTTTAAAAGTGATCATCCAGAAAATGATGATACCTAAAACGATGTTAACCGCTATGCCGCCTAACATAACAATAAGGCGCTGCCAGGCTGGTTTGGAGCGAAACTCCCATGGTTGGGGTGGGCCAGATAGTTGATCGGTATCCATTGATTCATCTATCATACCGGCAATTTTCACATAGCCTCCCAGCGGAAGCCATCCGATGCCGTATTCGCAATCTTTATATTTAAAACTAAATAACTTAAAGCCCCAGGCATCAAAAAACAAGTAGAATTTCTCCACTTTAATACCAAAAGCACGGGCAGCAACAAAATGCCCCAATTCGTGTAAAACAATTAATATTGATAAGCCCAGCAAAAGCTGGCCGGCCATAACCAATCCGTCCATTATATATTTTTAATTAGAATTTGGATTTAACTTCCTTAAAATTTGTTA
>Ga0307408_100001193_pt1 | contig 19643 bp, 14 predicted proteins | sample 322Cmetagenome_FD_202116 | JGI IMG/M metagenome (GOLD analysis project Ga0307408, IMG submission 202116) | Maize rhizosphere microbial communities from greenhouse at UC Davis, California, United States - 322HYB-C-3 | ecosystem: Host-associated > Plants > Roots > Rhizosphere > Soil | place... | reverse complement strand
GCTGGATGCGGAGGCCCGCAAGGTAGGCGCGGATCTGGTGGCGATCTACCGATTTGAAGCCAGCGACCGGTCGAGTGATGCCTTCCTACCCTTGAGCGTGGCGACGCTGGGTCTGGCTCCGACGAACGCTTACACGGTCACGGCGACAGCTACCCTGATGGTCCGTGATGCGCGAACCGGCTACCTCTACGGGGTGTTAGAGGAGTCCGCCACGAACAAGGGTCTGACCGCCGGGATGGATCTTCACAACGCGCAGGAGCGCTCGAAGCGGAATGCCAAGAAGAAGGCGCTCGATCAGCTTACGGCGAAGCTGCCGGTGTTTTGGAATGGGGTGCTCGCGAAGGGGCGTTAAGAGCGTAGACGCGTTCTCACGAACGCGCCTACGGATCGCAACTCGGGCTATTCCCCGGCATCTGGATACGACCCGAGCAACTTCACCATCGAGCAGTGCTTCTCCAGTTCCTCGATGCCGTCCTTTACCACGGGATCCTCGCAGTGACCGGAGAGGTCGACATAGAAGATGTATTCCCAGTCCTTCCGCTTCGACGGGCGGGACTCGATCTTCGACATGTTGATGTGGAACTGGTCGAAGGCCTGGAGGGCGCGGACCAAGGAGCCGGGCCGGTCGTGGATGGCGAAAAGCAGCGACGTGCGATCCTTCCCGGTGGGCGGGCAGGTCTTCTCGCCGATCACCAGGAAGCGCGTGGTGTTGGTCGCGCGGTCCTGGATCGACTCTTCTAATACCGTCAGGCCATACATTTCCGCCGCTGCCGGGCTGCCGATGGCGGCAGCGCCTTGGGCGGCATTCTCCTTCGCAAGCTGGGCTGCACGAGTCGTGGACGAAACGTCCACCGTGTCCGCCTTCGGGAAGTTCTTCAGGATCCAGCCACGGCACTGGGCCAGCGCCTGCGGGTGCGAATAGAGGGTCTTGATCTCCTCGCGTGGAATGTCTGCCATCAGGCAGTTCTCGATCCGCAGCAGGATCTGCGCGCAGATCTGGAGTGGTGAATCAACGAACAGATCGAGCGTGTGAGAGACGGCGCCTTCGGTAGAGTTCTCGATCGGCACCACGCCATAATCCGCTCGGCGGCGAGCGACTTGGTCGAATACTTCCGCGAAATTCGGCAGTGGCGTGTAGTCCACCGAGTGGCCGAACTTCTTGATCGCGGCCTGGTGAGTCCACGAGCCCTCGGGGCCGAGGTAGGCGATCTTCAGGTCATCCTCCAAGGCGAGCGCCGCGGACATGATCTCACGGTAAATCGCGCGGATCGATTTCTCCGGCAGGCGGCCCTTGTTGCGATCGATCAAGCGGCGCAGCAGCGCTTCCTCGCGCTCGGGAGCGTAAATCTGGAGGCCGTCGCGCTTCTTCACTTCACCCACTTGGTGAACGAGATCGGCTCGGGCGGAGAGGAGATCGAGGAGCTGGCCGTCGATGTCGTCGATGTTCTTGCGGATGTCGTCGAGGTTCACGCGTTTTCTTCTTCGGCAGGGGCGGCAGCAGAGGAGCCGCCAGTGGCGCTGAGGGCAAGCTGTTCTTCAGGGGCGACGACACCTTCGGCGGGAGCTTCCGGCAGTTTCACGCGGCGGAGTTCCTGGGCATTTGGCAGGTCATCGATGCTGCGGATCCCGAAGTGCTCGTAGAACATCTCGGTGGTCTCATAGAGCAGCGGGCGACCAGGGAGCTCGGCGCGACCGCCAATGCGGACCAGTTCGCGGTCCAGCAGCTTTTGCAGCATGCCATCGCAGGCGACGCCGCGGACGGCCTCGATGGCCGACTTCGTAATCGGCTGGCGATAGGCGATGATGGCCAGCGTTTCCATTGCCGGACCGCTGAGGCGCTCGGGCTTGCGACCGGGGAAAAGCTGGCGCACGAACTCGCCGTAGGACGGGCGGGTGAAGATTTTCCAGCCCTTGGCGCGCTCCATCAGCAGGAAGGCGCGGCCGCTGGCCTCGTAGATGTGATTGAGCGCTGCGATCCCTGCGATGACTTGCTCGGATGACACGGTGGCGAGTCCCACCAGCCAGTCCGGCAGCTCTTCCGGCGTCTCGCCATCCTCGATCTTGCGGGCGCGGGCGTCCTCGGCCTCGGCGACGCGGGCGCGGATCAGCCGGGCGATCTCCTCCGCCGGCATCGGCTCATCCGAGGCGGTCAAGAGGGCTTCGACAATCGAGGAAAGTTCCATGGCGGGCGGCGGAGCTTAGGATAGCGCCCGGCCATTTCAAGCGTGCCGGCAACCGATGTCACCACGGCACCCTCCGGTTCGGGCGACGAGCGTCAAAATCGCATCAAAATCCCCGTCGCAGCAGAGATTGGGGTTGCCCGGGAAGGGGGCTGCGATCATGCCAGCGCAGGGCCGAAACCTTCGCTGCATGGACAGGGAGCACGTGAAAAATACGCTCGGGGGACTGATTGAGGAGCGGAATTTCGCGGCAATCCGGACCATTTTCGGCGGATTGGCTGCGGCCGACTCGGCGGAAGTGATTGCCGAGTTTGAGGCAACCGAGCAGGTGGCGCTCTTCCGCTTGTTGCCGGGTAACTCGGCGACGGAAGTCTTTGAGTATCTTTCGGTCGAGGTTCAGGAGGGCCTGCTTCACGCCATGGGCGACCAACGGGCGGTGGAATTGCTGGAGGCAATGTCCGCGGATGATCGTACCGCGCTGCTCGAGGAATTGCCCACGGCAGTCTGCGCCCGGCTGGTCAATGCGCTTTCTCCCACCGAGCGCTCGGTCGCCCTGCGGCTGCTGGACTATCCCGAGGATAGCGTCGGCCGCCTGATGACTTCCGAATACTTGACCCTGCGGGACGAGTGGACGGCGACGGAGGTTCTCAATCACATTCGCCAGTATGGCAGCGACCGCGAGACGCTGAATGTGCTCTACGTGGTGGACGGGAGCGGAAAACTCGTGGACGACGTGCGCATCCGCGAGTTGCTGCTATGCTCGCCGGAAACCCGTGTCCGGGATCTCCGCGACGGGGTTTTCATCGCCCTGCAGGCCACGGACGACCGCGAGACCGCGGTTGCGGCTTTCCGAAAGTATCACCGCACCGTCCTTCCAGTGGTGGACGGCCACGGCGGTTTGGTGGGGATCGTCACGGTCGATGATGTCCTCGACGTCGCCGAAGAAGAAGCCACCGAAGACATCCACAAGCTCGGTGGCGTGGAGCAGCTCGACGAACCCTACCTAGACATTTCCTTTTCCAAGCTGGTGCGGAAACGGGCGGTCTGGCTGGTCGTCCTTTTCGTCGGAGAGATGCTCACGGCCACGGCCATGGGCTTCTTTGAGAATGAAATCGAGCGGGCGGCGGTGCTCGCGATCTTCATTCCGCTGATCATTTCCAGTGGCGGGAATAGCGGCTCTCAGGCGGCTTCCCTGATCATTCGCGCGATGGCAGTTGGCGAGGTTGGCCTGCGCCAGTGGTGGCAGGTCATGCGCCGCGAGATTTTCTCCGGGCTGACCCTGGGCTTGATTCTCGCCGTTATCGGCGTGATCCGGATTTCCCTGTGGTCGGCGTTTTCCAATGTCTATGGCCCGCATTGGCCGCTGCTGGCAGCCACGGTCGGTGTGTCGCTGGTAGGCGTGGTGCTGTGGGGCACGCTGTCGGGGTCGATGCTGCCCTTCTTGCTAAAGCGGCTCGGCGCGGACCCGGCGACGTCATCCGCGCCCTTCGTGGCGACGCTGGTGGATGTCACGGGCTTGATCATCTACTTTGCTGCGGCCCACGTGTTCCTACGGGGCACCTTGCTCTAAGCCGCCGGGGCTTTCCGCTTGCGGCGTGGGGTGGCGGCTGGTTGCCTTCCCGTCGCTCCATGGCCGCCCCGCAGAACACGATCGCGCTGGTTTTCGACTACGACCAGACGCTCAGCCCCCGCTACATGCAGGATGACGTGCTGTTCCCGGAATTCGGCATCGATCCGGCCCAGTTCTGGAAAAAGTGCAATACGCTGGTGAAGGAGCACCAGTGGGACGGCGAGCTCGCCTACCTGAAGTGCATCCTGGACTACCTCCAGATGGACCAGGTGACGAACGCACGGCTCGTCCAGCTCGGCGCGGGCCTGAACTTTTTCCCGGGGGTCGCCGAGATGTTCGACCTGCTGCCGTCGGCCTGCCTCGGCCACGACCACGAGATCGCGGGGGTGAAAATCGAGTTCTACATCATTTCCTCCGGCCTCAAGGCACTGCTTGATGGCAGTCGCCTGAAGCCCAAGGTGAAGGCGATCTTCGGCTGCGAATTCGGCGAAGATGCCCATGGCATCAGTTTCCCGAAGCGCGCGATCTCGCACACGACCAAGACCCAATTCCTGTTCCGCATCAACAAGGGGATGCTCGACTACGCGCAGGACGTGAACGACCACATGCCGTCCGATCAGCGGCCGATCCCGTTCGAGAACATGATCTACGTGGGCGACGGACCGACCGATGTCCCATGCTTCACGGTCATGGCCAAGAGCGGCGGGCAAGCGATCGCGGTTTACAACCCGGAAGACCAGACCGGGCGCAGTTTCAGAAAGTGCTTCCAACTTTCCAATCACGCCGGACGCGTGAAGCACATTGCCCCGGCCGACTACCGGCAGGGTAGCCATCTGTGGCTGCTGCTCACTGAGATGGTGCGCGAGACCGCGGACCGCATCCTGCGCCGTCGTGCCGAGGAGCGGGATAACGCCACCGTCGCCGCGCCCACGTTCTGAAGATCATGGAACTACCAAGACGCCAAGTTCACCAAGAGATCGATGGTCTTTGGAAGAGCGGCGGCGCGGATCTCCTAACTGTTAGAAGCTTTGTGTTAGTGGCGTCCTGACGCTGAAGATTTTTTCCTCATGTCCGAAAAGAAGCATTTCCATTTTACCGGCGTCTGCGGAACCGCGATGGGCGCCGTGGCGGTTGCGATGAAGCGCAAGGGATTCACCGTCACCGGCTCCGACACGAACGTCTATCCGCCGATGTCCGACTTCCTCCGCAACGAGGGAATCGAGATCAGCGAGGGCTACCGCGCCGAAAACCTGCCGGCGACTGCGGACGTGATCGTGATTGGCAATGCCATCAGCCGCGGCAATGAGGAGGCCGAGGCCGCACTCTCCCGCAAGCTGCTCTATCAATCCCTCCCCGAGGTGATGAAGGAGCACTTCCTGCGCGGGAAGCGGAACTATGTCGTCAGCGGCACGCACGGCAAAACCACCACCAGCTCGATGCTCGCGTGGTTGTTCATTTCCGCCGGACGCGATCCGGGTTGGATGATTGGTGGACTGCCGAAGAACCTCGGCCGCGGCGCCAATTTCACCGATTCCGATTTCAACGTGCTGGAGGGCGACGAATACGACACCGCCTTTTTCGACAAACGCTCGAAGTTCCTGCACTACCTCCCCGAGGTTGCGGTGGTGAACAACATCGAGTTCGACCACGCCGACATCTATTCGTCGCTCGATGAGATCAAGCTGACCTTCCGCCGATTGCTCAATGTGGTGCCGCGCACCGGCTGCGCGATCATCAATGGTGATGACCCGAACTGCCGCGAGGTGGCGGACAAGGCTCCGTGCCCGGTCAACACGGTTGGCCTCGGCGAAGGCAACGACACCCGAATCACCGACGTGACCTACGACGCGGATCGTAGTTCATTCACTCTCGGCGGCGAGCGCTACTCGCTGCGCATGACGGGCGAGTTCAATGTCCGCAATGCGGCAATGGCGACTGCGGCCGCGTTGTTCGCGGGTCTAACACCCGATCAGATCCGCGCGGGTTTGGAATGCTTCGACGGCGTCGCTCGTCGCCAAGAGCTCCGCGGCGAGGTTGGTGGCGTTAAGATCATCGACGATTTCGCGCATCATCCGACCGCAATCAAGTATGCCGTGGGCAGCTTGCGCCAGCGCTACAATGGCAGCAAGCTGTGGATCCTCTTCGAACCCCGCTCGAACACGACCCGCCGTGCGGTGTTTCAGAACGAGTTGGCCGAGGCCTTGGCCTTGGCGGACGAGGCTGTCATCTCCGAGATTCCCGATCTGCACAAGTTCCCCGAGAACGACCGGCTCAATCCCGATCAGCTGGTGATCGACATCATCGCACAAGGCGGGAACGGCCGATATATCCACACCGTGGATGAGATCGTCGATACCGTCGTCAACGAGGCCCAGCCCGGCGACGTGGTGGCGGTGCTGAGCAACGGTGGCTTTGGCGGCATCCACAAGAAGCTGCTGGAGCGGCTGGGGTGATCGTGGTGTAGGGGCGCCACAGGCCTTCCTTGTCGGAGCGACCTGCGTCGTTCCGGATGGGTTCGGACTGCACTGGCAATCGGTGCGACCATTCGTCTTCCGGCTTCAATGCGCCGGGAGGATGCAGCCCACCGCTTCGAAGAAGCTCTAAGGCATGGGCTGCTTGAGGATTACCCACGTTGCTCCCCAGCCGCCCTCGCCCGCCGGGTAGTGGAATTCCGCCACTTCCGGCAACTTCCGGAGCAGCGCGTGGACGCCTTCCCGCAGGGTGCCGGTGCCTTTTCCGTGGATCACCCGCACGCCGTGGATGCCGAGGCGCAGGCATTCGGAGAAATACTCCGGGAGCAAGTCGCCGATTTCCGAGGGCCGGAAGGTGTGCAGGTCCAGCTCGTTCGTCACCGGGACTGGGTGGGGATCGTCATCGTCCATGGACGTCCAGAGCCTCGTCGGGATCGTGCAAAATGGCCAGAGGTGAAGCGACGGCATGTAAGAGCAATTTTTACCTTTGCAACCTGGGGGGGCTTCGCTTAGTTCTCCGGCCCGCCGGTGAAATGGTGGCCGTAGTTCAATGGTAGAGCCCCAGATTGTGATTCTGGTTGTTGCGGGTTCGAGTCCCGTCGGTCACCCCACCTCTTTTTTCGGGAGCTATGTCGCTCCGGTTTGAAGGGATGGAAACGGGTGGTTAAGCCGTATGGAAAGCCTCGAGAGTCGCCTCGGATACAAGTTTCGCAACTCGCTTCTATTAGCCGAGGCGATGACCCATCCGAGTCTCGCTTACGAGTCCCAACGGCCCCACTTCGATAACCAGCGTTTGGAGTTCCTGGGCGATGCCGTTCTCCAGCTTATCCTCACGGAGGACCTTTACCGGATGTTCCCGGATTTCCCGGAAGGTCGTCTGACCAAGCTGCGGTCCCAACTCGTCTCGCGCCGGGCGCTTGCTCGCTTCGCGTTGAGCATCGACCTCGGCAGCTACGTCCTGCTCGGCAAAGGCGAGGAGGCCACCGGTGGCCGTCGTCGGATGTCGACGCTGGCCGATGGCTTTGAGGCCCTGATCGGCGCGGTTTATCTGGATATCGGCTACACCGGTGCCCGAGACCTCGTGCTCAGGCTTTTCCAATCCGAGATCGAAGCACTCGCCGGCAGCCCGGAAGAGCGCAACCCGAAGGGCGAACTGCAGGAATGCCTGCAGGCGATCCATCCCCAGGCACCCAATTATCGCATGCTCGGGGAGAGCGGTCCGGATCACCGCAAGGTCTTCCAAGCCGAAGTCTCCTGGCGTGGCCTGGTGCTCGCAGTGGGCAAGGGGAAGAGCAAGAAGGAAGCCGAAGCCCGTGCCGCGGGTGAGGCGCTGCGGACGCGGCTGTGGGAGAAGTCCTAAACCGGGACGAACTCTAGGATCGCGGGCCTCAAACCTCTTCCATCGCGTGAATGCTGATGGCGTGTTCTTGGCACAGGCGGAAGACCGTATCCCGCTCTAGCAGCAGTGTCTTGTTCGCTTCCACGGTGATCGATCCCACGCCCGCCGCGATGCAGGTCTCGATGGTCAGCGGACCCACCACCGGGACGTCGAAACGGAAGTCCTGATGGGGCTTCGAGACCTTCACCAAGATCACGTCCTTGCCGCGGCCGAGTTCGCCGCCGCGCTTGATGCAGGCGTTGGTGCCTTCAAAGGCCTCCACCGCGAGCACGGTGCCGTGGCGGACCACCACGGTCTGGCCGATGTCCAGCCGGCTGGTTTCCTTGGCGATCTTGAAGCCGAAATTGGCATCCTCGAGCTGGCGCTTCTTCAGCACCGGGCCGCAGACGTGGCCAGCGGAAGGGAGAAGGTCTTCGAGGAAGGTGGTGGCCGGCAGCAGGTGGATGTGATCCTTCGCCAGCTCCTCGGCGATGCCGCCGAACAGGGACTCGGCATTCCGTTCCTTTAGCCGAGCCAGCAGCATCAGCGTGCGCAGGTCAGGGCGCAGGTCGAAGAGGTTCTTCGGCGCGATCTGGCCGACCATGATTGCTTCGGCGGCTTTCTGGGACTTGAAGAACTTGATCAGCTTGCCGAGTTGGCCGACCCGGAACCAACCGGAGGCGTCGACGAGATCGAGGAATTCGGGCTTGGTTTCGCCTTCAAAGGCAGCAGCCACCAGCCGGATATCCGGGCACTTCGCGCGAGCCGCGCGGGCGAAAGTTTCGGGGTAAACGCCGTTACCCGCGATGATGCCGATGGTCCGTGTCTCCGCCATGCCTCGAAATAGGGGGTCCCGGAGAGCACCCGTAGCGGCTGTGGGACTCGAACCCACACTCGTTAGAACTCGATTTTGAGTCGAGCGCGTCTACCAATTCCGCCAAGCCGCCCTTCGGTGTGCCGGGGAGAAAAGCGTGCCCGCCGCCCCGGCGCAAGCGGCAAGTTTTCAGGAAATGCCGCGCAGGCCGTCCTTGGCGTCGCCGAGCTCGTCGGCTTTGACCCCGGCGGATTCCAGCATGTTGATCCACAGGCCGCAGAGTGGCGTGCCTTCCTCATAGACGACGTGCTTGCCGGTCTTCAGGCCAGCCTTTCCTCCACCGGCGACGACGATCGGGACGTTCTTCGGGTCGTGGGCGTTGCCGTCGCGGATGGGCGAGCCGAAGGCGACCATCGAGTGGTCGAGGAGGTTGCCGTCGCCCTCCTTGATCTCCTTCATCCGGTCGAGCATGTAGCCGTACTGCTCCACATGCCAGTGGTTGATCTTCTCATACTGGTCGAGCTTCTTGCCGTCGTTGCTGTGGTGGGAGAGGTCGTGGTGGCCGCCATTGACGCCTTCGAGGAAGGAGAAGTTCCGGCCGGTCACGTCATTGCCGAACATGAAGGACGAGACGCGGGTCGAGTCGGACCAGAAGGCCAGGACCATCAGGTCCATCATGATGCGGCAGTGCTCGGCGTGGTCGAAGCGGGGCATCGAGTTCAGCTCTTCCTCGCGGCTGGCCTTGCCCATGGACTTCGAGATCCGCTTGTCGAGCTCATCCATCTTTTTGAGAAGCTCGGACGTGAGGTTCTCGCCGGCACCGAGCGATGCGGCCTCGGCTTCGATGCGGCGCTCCACTTCGCGGACCGACTCGAGATACTGCTCCAGCTTCGCCTTGTCCGAAGACCCGAGTTTCGACTGGAGGCGCTTGGCATCCTGGCTGACCAGATCGAGCACGGACTTGTCATCTTCGGCCTGTTTCTCACTACCGTTCGAGCGGGTGCGGAAGAGACGATCGAAGGCGATCCGTGGATTGATCTCGCAGGGAAGGGGAACCGTCGAGGTCTTCCACGAGATGTGGGAGGCGTAGAGGCGGGTATAGTTGACGTTGGTATCGATGCCGGTGGCGACCGGTTCCGTGCCGAGTTCCAACGAGGGCAGCTTGGTATTCCTGCCAATCTGCTGCGCGGCGATCTGGTCCATCGAGATGCCGCCCGCAGCGATGTCGGAGCCGGTGGTCTTGGTGATGGTGGTGCCGGTCAACCAGCCGCCGGTCTTCACATAATGGCCGTCTCCAATGAAGGATGCCTTGTTTTGCAGGCCGGTCAGGATGAGCAGATCCTCTCGGTGCTTCTCCAGCGGCGAGAGGATGGGCGAGAGCTTGAACTTCGATCCATCGCCCTCGGGTGTCCAGCGGTCCGGTCGCACGCCATTCGGCATGTAGAGCAGCGCGATCCGGATTGGCAGTGACCCCGAGGTGTTCGCCGCCATCAAGGGTCGCATGGCATCGAGGAAGGGCAGGGCAAGCGTGGCACCGGCCCCGCGCAAGAAGCTGCGGCGAGGCATGAGCCATTTTTGGGATTGGATATTCGCCATGGAGCAATCGTGGTTCAGCGTTTCGCGCTGCGGTTTTGGAAAGGATGGGACTCGATCACCGAAAGAATCAGCGTCTGCATCTTGAGGTCATCCTTGCGAAGCTTGGCGACGAGGTCGGTGACCACCGGCTCGTCGTAATACTCCAATGGTCGACCCAAGGCGTAGGCCAGCATCTTGCGGCTGAGGTTGCGGAGGAAAAGTTCATCCGAGGAAAGCAGCAATTGCTTGAGCTCCTTCGGCGTTGAGAAGGAAATGTTGCCGGGCAGCGTGGCCTTGGAGTCGATGGGATTACCATTCGCGTCCTTGGAGCGCCAGCGACCGATGGCATCGAAGTTCTCCAGCCCGAAACCGAGTGGATCGATCTTCTCATGGCAGCCGGCGCAGGAGGCCTTTGTGCGATGAACCTCCAAGGTTTCGCGGAAGGAGAGTCCTTCGGTGGACTTGTCATCGCCGGGGAGCACACCTGCATCCGGTGGCGGAGGTGGCGGCGGCGTTCCTAGCAAGGTGTCGAGGATCCACTTGCCGCGCTTCACCGGGCTGGTGCGCAGTGGCATCGAGGTGGCGGTGAGGATGGCGGCCTGACCGATCACTCCGCCGCGGTTCGGATCAGTTAGGGCGATGCGTTGGAACTGGGAGCCCGAGACATCAGCAATGCCGTAGTGCTTCGCGAGCTCTGCATTCGCGAAGGTGTAGTCTGCATTCAGAAGTTCCGACGCGGGGCGATTGGCTCGGATCAGGTGATTGAAAAACTCGACCGACTCCCGATACATCGCCACGCGCAGGCTTGGCGTGAAGGTGGGAAAGCGAGTCGCATCGGGAGCCGAGACTTCGCGCAGGTCATCGAAGCCAAGCCACTGCCCGGCGAAGTGCCGGGAGATCGTCTCCGAACGTTTGTCGGCGAGCATCCGCAGCGCTTCCGCGCGAAGCGTGGCGGGATAGGAGAGCTTGCCTTCATCCGCCAACTTCAGCAGCCGCCGATCGGGCATTGAGGCCCAGAGGAAATAGGAGAGCCGGGTGGCGAGCTCGAAGTCATCGATCTTCCACTCCGACTTGCCCGGCTGATCGGCTTCGATCCTGAACAGGAACGAGGGGTGGATGAGCAGCGCCTGGAGCGATGGCCGCAGTGCTTCCTCGTAGCTGGCTCCGGCGGCGCGCTTCTTTTCGAATAGCGCCAGCATCGGCGCGAGGTCTTCGTTGCTTACCCGACGGCGGAAAGCGAGCGAGGCATGGCTGAGCAAAACTGTTTGTGCCGCCTTGGCGGGGGGAAGCTTGTCACTCGGCTTTGCGATCAGTACCCGATCGAGCTGCTTGGTATCTTCGTAGATGGCCGTGACGACCCGCTTCGCCGCGTTGAGATATTTCTCCATCAACGCCGGCTGCACGAACATCGCGTCGCCGACATTGTCGAAGCCCTCGCCACCCGCACCATCAGCCGGGAAGTCCTTGCCTGGCTGGAAGTCGATGCCGACAAGGTCGCGGACGGTGTAATTGTATTCGCTGCGATTGAGCCGGCGGACAGTCGACCTACCGGGATTGCGCGGGAAGTCACCGGTATCGAGTTTGCTCAAGACACCGCGGATTTCCTCCACGAGCAGCTTTCGTTCGGCATCGCTTGGCAGCACGTCCTCGTCATCCGGCGGCATATCGCCGGACTGGACCTGTTCGGCGATGGTTTCGAGGAAGCGATGATTTCGGAACGCCTCTTCGGTGGAGGTCAGGTGATGGGTCTCGATCCCGCCCTTTTGCTTCTTCTCGCCGTGGCACTCGAAGCAGTATTTCGAGAGTAGCGGTGTTGCCTTGTCCGCGAATTCGTCGGCAAGAGCCGGCGAGCAGAGGGCAATCAGCAACGCGATGGGATGACGGACGGGCATGAGGCAGTCCGACAACGTGGCCTGACGCCCCGGACTTTCAGCGGGATCAGGTCGAACTGGTCTTCACCAGCAGCCCCTTTTCGCGGGCAGTGCGCAGGACCGAGGCGAAGGCCCAGCCGGAGAGCGCCAAGTAGACGGCATTCAATCCCAGCGCGATGAGGAAATGGCGCAGGTCGAAGCCGCCATGCTCGATCGCATCACGCATTCCTTCGAACACATGGGCTGGCGGGAAGATCGAAGCGATCGCCTGCATCCAGCCGGGCAGCACATTCATGGGGTAGAAGACACAGGCGAAGGGCTGGATCATGAATGGCAGGGCCCATGCCAAGGACTCCGCGCCGTGGCCCCAGCGCAGGATCAGGGCGATCGAGAGGATGCCGAGTGCCCAGCCGAAGATCATGAGGTTCGCGTAGTAGGCGATCAGGCCGAACTTGAACTGGAGCAAGTTAAACGAATAGGCCACGGACGCCACGATGATGAGGACGATGGCGGTGATGCCCACCCGCAGCAGCCCCACGCCGAAAGTCGCGGCGATGTAGTCGGTCATCCGCACCGGCGCGGCGAAGATATTCAGCAGGTTGCGCGTCCAGACGTCCTCAAGGAAGGAGATCGAAACGCCCTGCTGCGCCCGGAAAAGCGCATCCCACAGCATGATCCCACCGATGAGGAAGGTGATGTATTGGGGGAAGCCCTTTCCGCCGGCCGCCACCTGCCCGCCGTTGCCAGCCTGCTGGAGGTACATCGTGACGAATCCCCAGACGAGCAACTGCACCAGCGGCCAGAAGAAGAGCTCGAAGGCTCGCATTGGGTTCTTCGCGTAGAGGAGCACGTAGCGGGTCAGCAGGGCTCGGATGACGGACGGGCGGAACATGGGGCGTGGGCGGCGCAATGTGTGCCCTCGGAAGTGCATGACGCCAATGGAAAAGCCGCGGGCCGTTCTTTCGATAAGATCGCACTTGCTTCCCCGTAGATCGCCCGCTCCGATCGAAAGCCTAGAGTCCATCACCCATGAAATTCAACCGCCCTCTCGCCCTCATCTCCCTTTCCCTGGTATCTGCCGTTCATGCGGATCCCATTCCTGAGAACCTCCGCCAGCAGGGCTGGTTCATCGGAGCCCAGGCTTACACTTTCAAGGAGTTCACGGCCTTTGAAGCGATCGCGAAGACGAAGGAAGCGGGCGGCAACATGATCGAATTCTTTCCGGGCCAAATCCTCAAGCCGGGTTCGGATGTGAAAGTCCACCACACGATGCCCGAGGCGGCGATGAAGGAACTGCTCGCCGAGTGCGAGCGCCAAGGTGTCCGGGCCGTCAACTACGGCGTGGTCGGGGCCGGAAATCCTGCCGAGGTGAAGTCCATCATGAGCTTTGCCAAGAAGATGGGCCTCTACGCTGTCTGCACCGAGTCCACCGAGCAGGTGGTCGCTTGGGAAGCCTCCGCCAAGGAATTCGACGTCAAGGTCGCCTTCCACGAGCACGGTGGCTCGATGAGCAACCCGAAGTATAAGGTCTGGAATCCGCTCTATATCCGCGGAGTGGTCGAAAGCCGGGATCCTCGCGTCGGCGCCTGTGCCGACCTTGGACACTGGTGCACCTCCAACCTCAAGCCGGTCGAGTGCCTCCGCATTCTTGATGGCCACATCGTCAGCGTCCACCTCAAGGATAAAGCCGCGAATGGCAATGCCCCGGTCGTCGTCGCGGGCAAGGGCGTCGTGGATGTCGCCGCCTGTCTGGAAGAGCTCAAGAAGCAGAAATTCGACGGCCACATTTCCATCGAACACGAAGCCGACTGGAAGGACAGTGTCCCGCAGGTGAAGGCCAACATCGACTTCGTGAAGTCCCATCCGAAGTAGTATCCTCGCCGGGAAGGCAGGAAGACGCCGTCTGGTAGGCGGCCGGAACATTCTAAGAGGAGGTCTGATGAGGGCCTCCTCTTCTTGTTTGGGCTCGTCAGCCTCGTGGTCGTCCTTTCGGGCAGGGGATACTACTCATTCGTGGCAGGGAAATTCCTCGCGGGCCCGTGACAGCCCGGCTAGATCGCGGGGCACTCTTCCTGTTCCATGATCCTTCCCAAGAGATTCCGTCCGGTCTTTTCGCTGCTGTTGCTGATGGCCGCCACATCGGAGGCTGCGACTCTGCAGCCCGGATTTGCGGAGACCAAGGTGGCGGAGGGGCTGAATCCCACGACGATGTCCTTCGCTCCGGATGGGCGGCTGTTTCTCTGCGAGAAGCACGGGCTGCTCCGGGTGATCGAGGACCAGAAGCTGCTGCCGGAGCCGGTTCTGGATATTTCTGACAAGATCGACGCATGGAACGAGCGCGGACTGCTGAGCGTTTGCTTCGATCCTGACTTCGCGGGGAATGGTTGGATCTACGTTTACTACACACACAATCGAGAGCCGGAGAAGAAGGACCGCACCTCCAGCAACAACCGCGTGAGCCGCTTCACCCTCAAGGACAATGTGGCGGATGTGCGGAGCGAGAAGGTGATTTGGGAACTCAACAATCTCTCCAAGATCGGTTGGCACAATGGCGGCGGGCTGGGCTTTGGCCAAGACGGCAAACTCTACGTGAGCGCCGGTGAGAACTCCAAGGATTCGAACGCACAGGACGGAACCAACCTGCTTGGCAAGTTGATGCGGATCAACAAGGACGGCTCCATTCCTGACGACAATCCTTACAAGGAATTCGAGGGCAATAACCGCGCGATCGTGGCTCTCGGACTACGGAATCCTTTCAGCATGGCCATTCAGCGGACCACTGGTCTGCTTTATCTAAGTGAGGTCGGTGCCACCTACGAGCAGATCGAGGGATACGATACCGGCGCTGCGCCAAAGGCCTTGAACTATGGTTGGCCAAAGATTGACGGACGACTGAAGAACCAAAACGCCCCGAAGGGATATCAGGAGCCGGTCTATCCCTACGATCATGGCCGCGGCGAGGGACTCGCGCTGTGTTCGGGGGATTTCTACAATCCTGCCAAGCCCGGGTCCGGAGCTTTCCCCAAGGAATACACCGGCAAGTTTTTCTTCGGCGACTACAAGGGATGGATCAAGTTCATCGATCCCGCGAAGCCGGAGTTGCGCGAGGATTTCGCCAAGGATATCAATCGCGCCCTCGACGTGGAGATTGCTCCGGATGGTGCGCTCTGGTACATCGAGCGAGCTGGAATTCCCGGTGGTTCGGACGAGGCGAACAGTGCCAGCACCAACGGCTCGCTGTGGCGTGTGCAGTGGACGGGTGGGGGACAGCCAGCGAAACTCGCGGTAATCCAACAACCGGCCAATGCCAACGTGGGTGCACCTCTCGGTGTGGTGAAGGTCGCTCTCCAAGACTCCACGGGAAAGACGGTCGAATCGGCGAACGACACCGTGACCCTGACTCTCGAAGGGGGAGTGCTCACCGGCCCGTCCAAAATCGCCGCGGTGAATGGTGTGGCCACATTTCCATCGTTGGCGATCGGCAAGCCGGGCCGCGGCTACACGCTTCGCGCCACCAGCGCCAGCCTCGCTTCCGCGAACAGCAGTGCCTTTGACATCGCCGATCGACTCGCCGCACCGGCGATCGTGCCCGCCAGTGGCAAGTTCACCGGACCGGTGTGGGTGCGAATGTCCAATCCCACGGCGGGCACAACGATCCGGTTTACAACGGATGGAAAGACTCCCGACGCGAACTCGCCTGCCTATACTGCTCCTTTCCAAATCAACGCGGGCACGACGACGATCAAAGCCATCGTTCAAAGGCCCGGTTTGACCGATAGTGCTGTGGCCAGTTCGGCCATCGAGATCGCTGGCAACACGCCCTATGGCCTCGACCTCCGACCTTCTGTTAGCGGATTGAAGCTGCCTGCTACTGCCGGCGAGCCGCTTCCCACTACGCTTTCAGCCACCGGAATTTTCAGCGACCGGAATCTCACGCCGAAGCCGGGCGTTGTTCCCTATTCGCTCAATAGTCCTGCGTGGGCGGATGGCGCTGAAACACAGCACTGGGTGATCCTGCCAGAGTCGGGGAAGATCGGTTTCGCGCCTACGGGTGAATTCGCGTGGCCGGGAGGCACGATCTTTATCCAGCACTTTGAGATCGTGACCAATCAAGCGGCCAAGACCCGTCGCCGGTTAGAGACGCGCGTGCTGGTCTTGGACGCCACCGGCAGCTTCGGCTACGGCGCGACCTATCGCTGGCGGTTTGATGAAAGCGACGCGGATCTTGTCGATGCTCCGGGAGGGCAGGAAGAGGTGCTGAAGATCACCGATGCCTCGGGCAAAACCCGTGAGCAAACCTGGACCTTCCCCGGCGGTGGACTGTGCTTCATGTGCCACACGCCGAATGCTGGTTTCGTGCTCGGGCCGAAAACGCGCCAGCTCAATGGCGATCATGCTTATCAGGGTGGTCGTACCGACAATCAGCTTCGCACCTGGAATTATCTGCAGATGTTCACCGAGGCTTTGGATGAAAGCTCGATCAAAGGCTATCCGCGCACGTGCCGGATCGATGACAAGAGCAGGGCGCTGGAGGACAGGGTCCGCTCTTACATCGATAGCAATTGCGCGCAGTGCCATCGTCCTAACGGAACCGGCGCATTGTGGGATGCGCGCTTCGATACGCCGTTCGCCAAGCAAGGCCTGATCAATGGCGAAGTGCGCAACACGTTCGGTGTGGAGAACGGCAAGGTGGTCGTTCCGGGTGACTTGGAGAAGTCGCTTCTTCACCGCCGGATGGGCTCCACTTCGCCAGCCGAACAGATGCCGCCGGTGACTCGGAACCTGGTGGATGCCACCGCACTCGAGGTCATCGCAGAGTGGATCCGGGCGCAGAATTCCAAGTAACGACTTCAGGTCACTGCACAGGACCGCCGCGGGCGATCTTGATGAAGACGTCCTCCAGGTCGTCCTCTTGGAAATGCTTGGTAATCTCATCGGGTGTCCCGGCCGCGAGAATCTTGCCGGCGTGGAGGAACAGCACCCGATCGCAGACTTCCTCGATGTCCCGCATGTTGTGGGACGTGTAGAGAATCGCGGGATGACGCTCGCGCTGGACGTGGCGGACGAGCTTGCGGACCTTGTCCGCGATGTCCGGGTCGAGCGAGGCCGTCGGCTCGTCGAGGAGCAGCAACTCGGGGTCGTTGAGCAAGGCCTTGGCGAGGTTGACGCGAGTGGATTCCCCCGCGCTGAGCTGGCCGGTCGGTTTCTCGGCGAGCTTGGAGATTTCGAGTAGGTCCAGCAATTCGGCGACTTTCTGTTTCGGCTTCGGGACCGAGTAGAGCCGGGCGAAGATCTCAAGATTGTGGCGGACCTTCAGGTTTCCAGGCAGGGTCGCGTAGGTTGTGCAGAAATTCGCGCGCTGGAGTATCTCCAGCCGATGCTTCTGGAGGTCCATGCCGAAGGCCCGGATCGCCCCACCGGTGGGAGTCGTCAGGCCGAGGATCATGTTCATCAGCGTGGTCTTGCCGGCACCATTGACGCCCAGCAACCCGACCGTTTCACCGGCGCGGACTTGGAACGACACCCCGTCCACGGCCGTGAAGTCGTCGAACTTCTTCACCACGCTATCGACTTCGAGGATCACTTGCTCGGTCACGCGCGGAGCATCGGGCGGATCTTCGCGGCGTCCAGCATTCTCCCGCCCTGCGTGGTCGGCAAGGGGTATGGATCGCTCCGGCCCAAGGTCCAGATTTTGGACAGGTTGGACGAGGCCTCCTACAAGCCGGATTCGGTGGTCAAGATGGGCGACCATCCCGTGGTCTGGGCGAACCCCAAAATGTAGGTCCGAAATGTCTACATCCTCATGGACCAACACCCGACGCTGATTCAGAACGAAAACTATACTGCTCTGCTAAGGAATTCGATCCTGTGGGTGACGGTGACGGACGAAGGTGAGTTCCCTCCAAGAGCTTAAGTGCCGCTCCGTGACCTTTTCGAGCCTCCGAAACCGGGCTGGCGGTGGGGATGGGCGGTTCTTGCTCCAAGTATCTGATTTTGCCTGAAAATCCGAGAGTCCGGGGTTGCCATTCTGCGACTTCCGACTATGGAAGTCGCCCCGGCGCGTTCCGGCTGCCCCAACCACATCACACTCAAGAGCATGAAGGATCTCACTAAATACCGCAACATAGGCATTTTCGCTCACGTGGATGCGGGCAAGACCACCACCACCGAACGCATTCTCAAGCTGACCGGCAAGATCCACAAGATCGGTGAAGTGCACGACGGCGCTTCCACCATGGACTTCATGGAACAGGAAGCCGAACGCGGCATCACCATCCAGTCCGCCGCCACCACCTGCTTCTGGAAGGGTCACCAATTCAACGTCATCGACACCCCGGGCCACGTTGACTTCACCATCGAAGTCTATCGCTCGCTGAAGGTCCTCGACGGCGGCGTCGGCGTGTTCTGCGGATCCGGCGGCGTGGAGCCCCAGTCCGAAACGAACTGGCGCTACGCGAACGACTCCAAGGTTTCCCGCGTCATCTACGTCAACAAGCTCGACCGAATCGGTGCCGACTTCTACCGGGTGATCGCCCAGGTGAAGAAGATCCTCGGTGCGACCCCGCTTGTCATGGTCCTGCCAATCGGCACGGAGAGCGATTTCATCGGCGTGGTCGACCTTCTCACCATGAAGGCCCACATCTGGGACGAATCCGGACAGCCGGAGAACTTCAAGATCGAGGAAATCCCTGCCGACTTGGTGGACAAGGCCAATGAATACCGCGCCCAACTCATCGAGACCGCTGTCGAACAGGATGACGCACTGATGGAAGCCTACCTGGAAGGCAACGAGCCTTCCATCGAGGACATCAAGAAGTGTATCCGCAAGGGCACCATTGATCTCGCGTTCTTCCCGACCTACTGCGGTTCGTCCTTCAAGAACAAGGGTCTCCAGCTCGTGCTCGATGCCGTGGTGGACTACCTTCCCGCTCCGACCGATGTGAGGCCACTTCCCGAAGTGGACGAAGAAGGCAATGAAACCGGCAAATTCGCGATCATCGACCCAACCGCTCCTTTCCGCGGCCTGGCCTTCAAGATCATGGACGACAAGTTCGGCGCGCTGACCTTCACCCGCATCTACTCGGGCACGATCAAGAAGGGCGACACCGTTCTGAATTCCTTCACTGGCAAGACCGAGCGCATCAGCCGCATGGTCGAAATGCACGCCGACGACCGCAAGGAAATCGATTCCGCCCAAGCGGGTGACATTGTCGCTCTGGTCGGCCTGAAGAACGTGCAGACCGGCCACACCCTCTGCGACGAAAAGAACCCGGCCACGCTTGAGCCGATGGTGTTCCCGGATCCCGTGATCTCCATCGCTGTCGCGCCGAAGGACAAGGCCAACGCTGAGAAGCTGGCCAACGCCATCGGTAAGATGATCCAGGAAGACCCGTCCTTCCGCGTCGAGACCGACGAGGAAACCAATGAGATGATTCTCAAGGGAATGGGCGAGCTCCACCTCGACATCAAGATCGACATCCTCAAGCGGACCCACAAGGTCGAGGTCTCCGTCGGTGCCCCACAGGTCGCCTATCGCGAAACCATCACCAAGCCCGTCACCGACAGCTACACTCACAAGAAGCAGTCCGGTGGTTCCGGTCAGTACGCGAAGATCGATTACACCATCGAGCCTGGCGAACCCGGCACCGGCTTCATTTTCGAATCGAAGGTCGTCGGCGGCAGCATCCCGAAGGAGTTCATCCCCGCCGTCGACAAGGGCTTCAAAACCTCCGTCGATAAGGGACCACTTGCCGGCTACCCTTGCTTGGACTTCAAGGTCACGC